>Ga0272441_10003468_pt1 | contig 29942 bp, 25 predicted proteins | sample SSMProp6N_FD_193582 | JGI IMG/M metagenome (GOLD analysis project Ga0272441, IMG submission 193582) | Marine sediment archaeal communities from Little Sippewissett salt marsh, Falmouth, MA, United States - SSM-Prop-6N | ecosystem: Environmental > Aquatic > Marine > Wetlands > Sediment ... | reverse complement strand
CGAAAGTACTAAAATAATTAAAGAAAAGATAAGTCAGCAGAATTTTGAAACCTGGATCAAACCGATCACTATTTTGTCCGTTGAGGAGAATAACATCTATCTTTCCGTACCGAATAAATTTTTCAAGGACTGGCTTGTTGAAAATTATATTTCCGTCATCAGTGATTCACTCTCCCAGACGATGGGAACCCTGGTCAACGTCAATTTCGTGATCAAGAAGGAGAAGGCCGATCGGAAGGAACCGGTGGATAAAATTTCGAAAAAGGGGGTACAGCAAGCGGCCGTGCGTCGCCTCCATCCTTCTCTCAATCCGAGCTACAGTTTCGAACGGTTCGTGGTGGGATCCTCAAATCAGTTTTCCCATGCCGCGGCGCTTTCCGTGGCGGAACAACCGGCATCCCACTACAATCCCCTCTTCATATACGGCGGAGTCGGTCTCGGGAAGACCCATCTGATCAACGCCATCGGGTTGCATACCTACTCGCTCTACCCGGAACGGAGCATACTCTATATCTCGGCCGAACAATTCATGAACGAACTCATTAATTCGATTCGCTACGACAAGATGCAGAATTTCCGAGAGAAATTCCGCAAAATCGATTCGCTTCTCATCGACGATATCCAGTTTATCGCCGGCAAAGAACGGACGCAGGAAGAATTTTTCCACACCTTCAATGCGCTCCATGATTCGGGCAAACAGATCGTCGTCACCAGCGATCAGTTTCCCAAGGATATCCCCAACCTTGAAGGCAGGCTGCGTTCCCGCTTCGAGTGGGGCCTGATCGCCGATATTCAGCCGCCCGACATCGAAACCCGCATGGCTATTATCGAAAAAAAGGCCCACGAAAACAATATCGCCATATCGAGCGACATCAGTCACTATATCGCCTCGGTCGCCGACTCCAACATACGTGAACTCGAGGGGATCCTCACACGCATCGCCGCCTACTCTTCGCTGACCGGCAGAGAAATCGAGATAGGAATTGTCAAGGAAGTGGTGAAAAACCTCTTGAAAAATGTACAGGACCGTTCACTGTCCATTGAGGAAATCACCAAAACCGTATCGGCTACATTTAATATCAAACTTTCCGACTTGAAATCACAGAAGAAAAATAAGAACCTGATCCTTCCGCGACAAATCACCATGTATCTCGCACGGAAACTCACGAATCGTTCCCTCCCCGATATCGGTTCGAAGATCGGGGGACGTGATCATTCGACGGTCATTTATTCGATCAATAAGGTGAAGGATGCCCTCGACAAAGATCCTTCCGTACGCCGGGTGGTGGAAGAAATCGAGGACAAGTTGCGAACAAAGACTTAACAGGTTAACAACAAGGGTAAGGAAAGAGAAGTATCGGCAGGTATGAACGATATTCGTGCCTGTCAACATACCAACAGGTACTATTAATATTACTATTAATTTAAAAAAGGAGAATTTATAGTAATGAAATTTTCTGTCGACAGGAACGTATTTCTGGAGGGGGTACAAAAAACGCTGGGGATCGTTGAACGAAAAACCACCATTCCCATACTGAGCAACATCCTTATCGAAGCGGAGGGACAGAACTTACGGATTGTGGCGACGGACCGTGAAATCGGACTGATCGCCGATTACGAGGCAACGATTGAAAGTCCGGGAAAAATTACCGTGGCCGCACGGAAGCTTTTTGAGATGATACGGGAGATAGAGGCCGGTGACATCCTCTTTCAGAAGTTGGAGAATAACTGGGTGCATATTACCTGTGATAAGGTAAACTACCGTATCCCGGGCATACCGGCCGATGAATTTCCGGAGATCGTCGTCGATGAAGGACAGACGTACTTTTCCGTCAAGACCGAGATCCTGAGGGAGATGATCGGAAAGACCTTTTATGCCATTTCAAACGACGAGATGCGTCCCAGCCTGAATGGTGTTTACTTCTCGACGGAAAAGGGGCGGCTCGAGATGGTGGCGACGGACGGACACCGCCTTTCACTGATTGCCATGGATGCCGGCGATGCCGCGGTCGATACGGTGACGGTCGGAGGTGCTATCATCCCGCGTAAGGGGGTCGGAGAAATACGGAAGCTCATGGAGGGCGAACATGAATCGGTCAATCTGGGTTTCAGTGAAGGCCGGTGCTATGTCAGGGTCGACGGGACCCTTCTCAGGATCAATCTTATCGATGCCGACTATCCTGACTTCCGGAAAGTCGTTCCCAAGGACGAGGGGATTGAAGTACTGCTGGACAGGAAAAAGTTACTTCACGCCCTGCGCCGCATGAGCGTGATGTCGAACGAACGGTTCAGCGGTGTGAAAATTGAATTAACAACGGACAAGATGATTTTAAGCTCCATCAATCCTGATGTGGGAGAGGCGAAGGATGAAATCGAGGTTTCCTTCGATGGTGAGGGGTTTGAAGTAGGATACAGTGTGCGGTATCTCATCGACGCGATCGATGTTATTGCGGAAGACAGCGTCTCCTTTGAAATGAGGGGGAGTGACGGTCCCGGCATAATACGACCCGTCGGGAATGAAACGTATATGTGTATTGTGATGCCGATAAAATTGCGAGAGGAGTAGTATGACGACGTTGAAAGAGTCATATCGAGCTGAAAGTATCAAAGTTCTTGATGGTCTCGAGGCCGTGAGGAAGCGGCCGGCCATGTATATAGGAAGTACCGGCAAGGAAGGTCTCCATCATCTGGTGTATGAGGTCGTTGACAATAGTATTGACGAAGCGGGCGGCGGTTACTGCGACACGATCGATATCAAGGTCCGGCTCGACAACAGCGTGACAATCGTTGACAACGGCCGGGGGATCCCCGTCGATATGCACACAACGGAAAAGGTGTCCGCCGCCGAGGTGGTGATGACGAAACTGCATGCCGGGGCGAAATTTACCAATGAAAGTTACAAAATATCGGGCGGATTGCATGGCGTAGGTGTTTCCGTCGTCAATGCCCTGTCCAGCTATCTTGATCTGGAGGTCCGTCGTGACGGGTGTGTCTATCGGCAGTCCTATAAAAAAGGCGTTCCCGATTCGCCACTCGAGGAAGTGGGCAAAACGAACCGGCGCGGTACCAAGATCACCTTTATGCCGGATAACGATATCTTCGAGGATATCGACTTCAGTTTCGACATCCTGTCGACCAGGCTCAGGGAGCTGGCCTTTCTGAACAAGGGTGTGAAGATCATATTCAAGGACGAACGGTCCGACAAGAGAAACGAGTTTTTCTACAAGGGCGGGATCGTTTCCTTTGTCGAGTATATCAACAGGAATAAAAAGACGCTTCACAAGAAACCGATCTATATCGAGGGAATACGGGAGGATTGTGAGGTGGAAGTCGCCCTGCAGTACAACGACTCCTATATGGAAAATGTCTTTTCCTATGCCAACAGCATCAACACCACCGAGGGGGGGACCCATCTCATCGGTTTCCGTTCCGCCCTGACGCGGGTTGTCAATAACTATGCCGTCAATAATAACTTATTGAAAAACGGAAAGATCTCACTCAGAGGCGAGGATGTGCGTGAGGGACTTGCCTGTGTCATCAGTGTCAAGATCAGGCAGCCCCAGTTCGAGGGGCAGACAAAGACCAAGCTCGGCAACAGCGAGGTCAAGGGTCTTGTTGAGACGATCATTTACGATAAACTGGGCAGTTTTCTCGAGGAGAACCCCCAGGTGGCGCGTCAGGTGATCGCAAAATCGGTGGATGCCGCGCGGGCGCGCGATGCGGCGCGCAAGGCACGGGAACTGACACGGCGCAAATCGTCGCTGGAAGTGACCACGCTGCCCGGAAAACTGGCCGATTGTCAGGAACGTGATCCGGTACGAAGCGAGATCTATTTCGTCGAGGGCGATTCGGCAGGCGGCTCGGCGAAACAGGGGCGGGACCGGAGCAATCAGGCGATACTGCCTCTGCGGGGGAAAGTCCTGAATGTGGAAAAGGCGCGCTTCGACAAGATGCTCAATAACAACGAAATAAAGGTCATTGTGACGGCCCTCGGTACGGGCATCGGTGAGGGCGATTTCGATATCAGCAAGCTCCGCTACCACAAGGTGATCATCATGACGGATGCCGACGTGGACGGGCTCCACATACGCACGCTCCTCCTCACCTTCTTTTTCAGGTACATGAGAGAGCTTATCGAGCGGGGGTATCTCTATATTGCCCAGCCGCCCCTCTTCCGACTGATGGAGCACAAGAAGGAACTCTACATCAAGAGCGAAGAGCTGATGGAGGACTATATCCTCGAGAACGGTGTGGGACGGGTTCATGTCGTCACGGGTATGGGCACCCGCATCACAGGTAATAACCTTTTGAAGCTGGTCAAGAAAGGGATGCGCCTCGACGCGATTCTGGAAAAATTCGTAAAGAGCGGAAAAAACAGCGATGTGGTGCGACTGCTGGCCGGCGATCCCGCCTTTTACCGGGCGGTTTTTCGCAACGAAGAGCCGCTGTTGAAGTTGGGAAGGCGTATCTGCAAAGTAATAGGAGAAGAGACGACGACCTGCTGGACCGAACCGGATATCGAGCGGGGCGTGCATAAACTCTTTTTCAAGACGATTGTGAACGGGTACGAAAACATTACCTGGATCGATATGGATATCTTCGACCTTCCCAAGTTTTCCGAGGCCAGGGGCATTTTTGAGCAACTGGCCGTGCTTGGCGAAGCACCCTACAGGGTGGTGGAGAATGGAGGCGGTGAAGAAAAGAAGGAAAAAGCATTGGACAGCATGAAGGCCCTTGTCGAATACGTGGTACAGGTCGGACGCCGGGGCATTTCCGTGCAGCGATATAAAGGTCTCGGTGAAATGAACCCCGAGCAGCTCTGGCAAACCACCATGGATCCCGAACGAAGAACGCTGCTGCAGGTGACCGTCGAGGATGCCGTCATTGCAGACGAGATCTTTACTACGCTCATGGGTGATCAGGTGGAACCCCGAAGGGATTTCATATTTGAAAACGCGCTCAACGTATCAAACCTTGATATTTAAGGGAAATACCTGAGTATTGCATAGATCATACATCCGTCAGTTCGCGCCCGAACATACCATAACAGACAGTTTGAGGGTACGACCCGGTACTATCTTTGCACTTTTTTGAGGAGGATGAAATGGATCAGATCTACCAGCGCAACGTGCCGGTAACGATCGAAGAGGAAATGAAGAAATCCTACATGGAGTATGCCATGAGCGTGATCGTGGGTCGTGCGATCCCCGATGTACGGGACGGCCTGAAGCCGGTTCACCGGAGAGCGCTCTTTGCCATGTCAGAGCTGGGAAACCGCTGGAACAGACCCTACAAAAAATCGGCAAGAATCGTCGGAGATATTATCGGAAAATATCATCCCCATGGTGACGTGGCGGCCTACGACACGATCGTGCGCATGGCCCAGGACTTCTCCATGCGCTATCCCCTTGTCGACGGGCAGGGCAACTTCGGTTCCATCGACGGCGACCCCCCTGCCGCAATGCGGTATACCGAAGTCAGGATGGCACGGATCACTGAGGAAATGCTGGCGGACCTTGACAAGGAAACGGTCGATTTTTTGCCCAATTACGATGAATCCCTCCAGGAACCCACGGTTCTACCCACAAAAATACCCGCGCTTCTGCTGAACGGTTCTTCGGGAATCGCCGTGGGTGTCACCACGAACATCCCTCCCCACAATCTGAAAGAACTGGCCGAAGGCATCATCGCCCTGATTCATGATCCCGACATATCGGTGGAGGGTCTCATGCGATATATCAAGGGTCCCGACTTTCCCACGGCGGGGTTCATCAACGGGCGCGAGGGGATCGTATCGGCCTACAAAACAGGGCGGGGCATCATCCGGATGCGCGCACGGGCCATTATCGAACGGAATGCGCGGAGCGACCGGGAAAGCATTATCGTGACGGAGCTTCCCTACCAGGTGAACAAGGCAAGCCTGATCGAAAAGATTGCCGAACTCGTCAAGGAAAAGAAGATCAACGGAATTGCCGACCTGCGGGACGAATCGGACCGCGACGGCATGCGGATCGTCATCGATCTGAAACGGGATGAAATGTCGGGTGTGGTCCTGAACCAACTCTACAAACATACCCAGATGGAATCATCCTTCGGTATTATCATGCTCTCCATCACGGATGGTCAGCCGAAGATATTCAACCTCAAGGAGGTCCTGCAGAGTTTCATCAATTTCAGAAAACAGGTCATCACGCGACGAACCCTCTTTGATCTGGCCAAGGCACGGGAACGGCAACACATCCTGGAAGGGCTGATTATCGCTCTCGACAACATCGATGAAATTATTGCGCTCATCAAGGCGTCGGAGAACGCGAAGACCGCCGCCGATGAAATGTCCCTGCGGTTCGGCCTCAGCGAAGTGCAGGCCAAGGCCATTCTCGACATGCGGCTGCAGCGCCTGACAGGGCTCGAGCGGGACAAGATACGGGAGGAACACCGAGAAATTGCGGCGCTCGTTCTGGAGTTGGAGGGGATCCTGGCTGACCCCCAGAAGATTCTCAATATCATTATCGAAGAACAGAACACGTTGAAGGAAAAATACGGAGACGAGCGGCGGACTGAAATTGTCCTCGATAGCACGGAAATCAACATCGAGGACATGATCGTGGAAGAAGATATGGTGGTCACGATTTCACACCATGGCTACATCAAGCGGAACCCCGTGAGTCTCTACCGGAGCCAGCACCGGGGAGGGCGCGGCAAGGTCGGTATGGGAACCAAAGAGGATGATTTCGTTGAACGGGTCTTTATCGCGTCCACCCACAGTCATATACTCTTTTTCACGAATACGGGACGCGTCCACTGGCTCAAGATATACCAGATTCCGCAGGCGGGTAGGGCGGCGAAGGGAAAGGCCATCGTCAATCTCATCGGCATCGCCAGCGGTGAACGCATCACGGCGGTGCTTCCCGTCACGGAGTTCGTACAGGGAAAGTTTGTCGTCATGGCCACGCGGGACGGTATTATCAAAAAAACCGATATCATGGCCTATTCTCACCCCCGTACGGGAGGCATCATAGCCTTGACCCTCGACGAGGGTGACGAACTGATCGCCGTCCGGCAGACCGACGGCAGCCAGGACATCTTCCTCGGCACCCGCAAGGGGAAGGCAATACGGTTCAGGGAAACGGACGCCCGTCCCCTGGGGCGGACGGCCCGGGGAGTGACCGGCATCAGGATGGACAAGAGCGACTACGTGATCGGCATGGAGATTCTCGGAGAAACCAACTCCATCCTGACCGTATCCGAAAACGGCTACGGAAAACGGACGGAAATCGCCGAGTACCGCCTCCAGTCCCGGGGTGGAAAGGGGATCATCAATCTCAAGACGGTCGAGAAGATAGGCCTCGTCTCGGGTATCAAGCAGGTAGTGGGAGACGAAGATGTGATTCTCATCAGCAATGCCGGCAAAATCATTCGCCTTCACGTCGAAGAACTTCCCGTGCTTCACCGGAGCACCCAGGGTGTCAGACTCATCGGCCTCGAGGGAGGGGAACGGCTCGTCGGCCTCGCCCGGGCCGAGCGCGTGGAAGAACCGGATATCGTGATGACGGACGAACCCGGAGAGAACGGCGACGCGCCTGGCGAAGAGACGGAGTAAGCAGGGATGTGTCGGAGCGGCAGGAACCGGACGGTCGTTCCTGTCCCGGCACTCATCTCAGTGTCCCTGCGGTGAGTCTTTCAGCCGCAGGGCGGTCCACAGGCACACACCCGCCGGACTCACCGTAACGGTGTCGTGACCATTTCCCGCAGCAGTGGTACCCGTCGGCATTTCACCTCCTCCACCAACAGGCGTAAGGACAGGCGCCGCACCGCGGTGCGCCGTTCATCGGACGGTCTGCGACCGTGACCTCCTTGACTTGCCTTTCCATGAATATTATCATGAGTACTTCGGGAGGGGCGGAGAGGATCTCCGCCTCTCGTGCATCATCATTCCGCAGGACGGAGCAGTCATGGTACACCGGTCCCACCGAAACTATATCCTCTTTGATCATACCGCGGATCTCGGGCTGGAAGTCTACGGTGATGACGAAGGGGAGCTTTTTTGCAATGCCGCCTTCGCGCTTTTTGACATCATGTACGACACCGAAGCGGTGGCGGTGCGGGTCTGGCGGGACATGGCGGTTGAGGGCTCCGACCGGGAAGATCTCCTGGTGAATTTTTTACGAGAGCTGCTCTATCTCTGTAACGGTGAAGGATTGCTCCTGAAGGAATTCATCATGCTGCGATTCGGGGATCACCGGTTGGAAGGAACGGTCGGCGGAGAACGGTACGATCCGGACCGTCACCGGCTCCACCAGGAAATCAAGGCCGTGACCTACCATCAGGTCCGGGTCGAAGAGACGGGTGGCGGATGGAAAGGACGGGTTATTTTCGATGTCTGAGATAACCGTTGAGAAAATAGATGCCTATCGGTGGAAAATTCCCCGATCCGGCGGCATGCGGGTGCCGGGGATGATCTATTCATCGGCGAAAATGATGGAGAAGATCGGGACCGACGAGAGTCCCCGGCAGGTGGCCAATGTCGCCCATCTGCCCGGTATTGTAGGATATTCCATGGCCATGCCCGACATGCACTGGGGATACGGTTTCCCCATCGGCGGTGTGGCTGCCTTTGATGTGGACGAGGGCGTTATTTCACCGGGAGGGGTCGGGTACGACATCAACTGCGGAGTACGCATCGCCACCACCGATCTGGCCTATGACGATATCCGGGGGCAGATGAAACCCCTCGTGACGGCCCTGTTCCGCGCGATCCCCTCCGGCGTCGGTTCGACGGGCGCGCTGAAGCTGTCGCTTCAGGACGAGAAACGGGTGTTGCGGGACGGTGCGAAGTGGGCGGTAACCCAGGGGTATGGATCCGTCCAGGATCTGGAAACGACAGAAGACGGGGGTACGATGGAGGGAGCCGATCCCGATACCCTGAGTGCGAGAGCGCTCGAACGGGGACGGGCGCAGCTCGGCACTCTCGGCTCGGGGAACCATTTTCTCGAAATCGAAGTTGTGGAGGAAATATACGACCGCCCCTCGGCGGAGGCCTTCGGATTGCGGGAGGGCCAGGTCGCCGTGGCCATACATTCGGGGTCACGGGGACTGGGATATCAGGTCTGTGACGATTTTCTGGCCCGCATGGTCAAGGGCATCGACAGGCTGGCATTTCCCCTTCCCGACCGGCAGCTCGCCTGCGCCTACCTCGCCTCGCCCGAGGGACGGGAATATATGGCGGCCATGGCCTGCGCCGCCAATTATGCCTGGGCCAACCGGCAGATGCTGATGCACTGGACCCGTGAGACCTTTGAAAAGACCCTGCAGCGATCACCCCGGGAGATCGGCATGCGGCTCCTCTACGATGTCTGCCACAATATCGCGAAGATAGAGCGGATGCCCGTGGAAGGCCGGGAACGGGAGCTGTGCGTACATCGCAAAGGCGCCACCAGGGCCTTTCCTCCGGGCCATGCCGCCCTTCCCCCGCGCTACCGTGCCGTGGGACAGCCGGTGCTCATTCCCGGCGACATGGGAACGGGATCCTACATACTGGCGGGGACCGAAGGGGCCTACAGGGAAACCTTCGGCAGTACCTGTCACGGAGCGGGACGGGTCATGAGCAGAACTCAGGCGAAAAAACAGAGCCGCCACCGTGCCGTGGGCAGGGAGATGGAGGAACGGGGGGTCCTGGTGATGGCAACGGGGAAAGGGACGCTTCACGAGGAAATTCCCGAAGCCTATAAGAATGTGAGCGACGTGGTGGACGTGGTGCACCGGGCCGGGTTATCGAAGCGGGTGGCCCGGCTGAGGGCCGTGGGCTGTATCAAGGGATGAGGAAAGGGGACATGAAAAGGAGGTGCGCCGATGTTGGTGCTTGCAAATGAAAGCATAAATAGGTAGAAATGGACGCTTAAGATTAAGATTACCGGTGACGCGGGTGCGTGACCATTGCTGAATAAAAGGGGACGGGAATGGATCAGATAAATATTCCGGAGGATGTGTACGATGTCATTATCATAGGCGGCGGTCCGGGCGGGTTGACGGCGGGACTCTACGCATCACGCGCCAATCTCAGGGTACTGCTCTTCGAGGGGAACAGCACGGTCAGTCAAATCACCGTAACGGATATGATAGAGAATTATCCCGGCCTGCCCGGTGTCACGGGAACGGAACTGGTCAACCGCTTCAAGGAACAGGCCCGTTCCTTCAACCTCGAGATCAGGGCTGAACAGGTGACCGGCATCGAGGAAACTCGCCTGGGCGACGTACCGGGCTTGAAGATTACCACCGACCGTGATACCTACCACACGCTCTCGCTGATCGTCGCCACGGGTGCCAATTGGAGAAAACTCGGCGTTCCCGGCGAGGAGGATTTCATAGGAAGGGGGGTCTCCTTCTGCGCCACCTGCGATGCACCCTTTTACCGGAACCGCGACGTGGTGGTTGTGGGCGGCGGGGATACGGCCGTCCAGGAAGCCATTTTTCTGACCAAATTTGCCCGGAAGGTAACCATCATTCACCGGAGAAATCGCCTCCGCGCCACGGGCATCCTCCAGGAACGGGCCATGGCCAATGAAAAAATCGAATTCGCCTGGGAATCCGTGGTCAAGAGCGTGCTCGGCGACAACGCCGGAGTGACGGGCGTCGAGATAGAAAAGGTCGGTTCACCCGGTGACACCCGGGTGATCGAAGCGGATGGGGCATTCATCTTTGTGGGTCTGGTGCCCACCACGGCGGTGGTAAAAGACCTTGTCAACCTCGATGAAGGTGGTTATATTATAGCCGATGCAACAATGAAGACGTCCATGGCAGGTGTGTTTGCCTGCGGCGACTGTATCAGCAAGACCTTCAGGCAGGTCGTCACCGCCTGCGGCGACGGAGCCACGGCGGCCTATAATGCGGAACTCTACATCGACGAGCTGAAAGGTCAGACATATTAGAATGAAGGAGGCGGCGGGATATGCCTATTTTTGAGTACCGCTGTAAAGCGTGCGGTCACGATTTTGAACTGCTCCGGTTTTCCAGTGATAAAGATGGTGACATAGAATGTCCGAAATGTGGGAAAAAGAAGGCCGAGCGCTTAATGTCCGTATTCGGCGGCACCTCCGCCGGATCCTGCGGATCCTGCTCGTCGACGTCCTGCTCGACGTCACCCTTTTCCTGAGGTTAACCGATGCCGGCCGTGCGCCGGCTTGACCGGGAGTGCTCCCGCAAGCCCTGCCGTGCAGGCGGGTCAAGGGGCACAAAATAATTAAACAATTCCTTACCGGGGAGCCCTGCCCTGTGGGCGGGGAGCTTCATATATCAATTCGGGTGGTGATTCCTGAGAGTGGAGGCGCGGCGGGTGTTGATCGAACCCCGGCTGTGGATCCTTTAAATCCAGGATAGCTGCCCCCTGTTTTGAATCATGTGACGGACCATGGAGATCAGCCTCACCCAACTCATCTATTTCTGGCAGACGATACCGGACCGCATCGATCCCGTGCTGATCGCCATCGGCTCATTTCAGATCCGCTACTACAGCCTCATGTATCTCCTGGCCTTTTATGTAACCTACCGCCTGGTGATCAGGCGGATCTATAACGAGGGCCTCCCCTATCTCAAGGAGACCATCCTCGATGCCTTTGTCTGGGCCATCGTGGGACTGCTCATCGGCGCCCGTTTCGGCTATGTGCTGATGTATAATCCCGGATATTTTCTCCTTCACCCTCTTGAAATCGTTCTGCCCTTTACCCTGTCCGACGGGTTCCGGTATGTCGGGATCAGCGGGATGTCCTATCATGGAGGGCTCGTCGGCGTGATCGTCGCCACCCTCCTCTTTTGTGCCAGACACAAGATCGATTTCTGGCAATTTGCAGATTTGATGTGTGCCGAGATCCCCCTTGGATATACCTTCGGAAGGATCGGCAATTTCCTCAACGGCGAATTGTACGGTCGCGTGACCGACGTGGCGTGGGGCATGTACTTTCCTGCCGACCCCTACCTCCAGCTTCGCCACCCCTCCCAGCTCTACGAAGCGTTCTTCGAAGGGATCTTCCTCTTTGTTATCCTGTGGCACCTCCGCAACAAGGCAGACTTCAGCGGCTTTATCCTTTCTCTCTATATCATAGGATACGGGACGGCGCGGTTCTGTATCGAATTCTTCAGACAGCCCGATCCCCAGATAGGCTTCGTCCTGGGGCCCCTCTCGATGGGACAGCTCCTCTGCTTCCTGATGGTGCTCCTCGGCGTGGCACTCCTGATTTTAAGAAAAGTTATCAGTTCGCTGTAAAAAATCCAGAGAGGAGGATTGAGAATGAAAGGACTCAAGGGAACCAAAACGGAGAAAAATATCCTGGCGGCCTTTGCCGGGGAATCGCAGGCACGCAACCGCTATACCTATTTTGCTGAAAAGGCCCGCGAGGAGGGGTACGAGCAGATTGCCGCCATTTTTGAAGAAACCGCCCTCAATGAACAGGAACATGCCAGGCGGTTTTTCGGACTTCTCGAGGGTGGGGAAGCGGTGATCGAGGCGGGCTATCCGGCGGGTGTCGTCGGTGACACGGCGGCGAATCTTGAAGCGGCGGCGGCCGGGGAACGGCTTGAATGGACGACGCTCTACCAGAATTCGGCGGAGGTCGCCGAGGAAGAGGGGTTCAAGGAAATCGCCTACGTGTTCAGGACCATTGCCAATGTGGAAGTGGAACATGAAAAGCGGTATCTGAAATTACTGGAAAATCTCCGTGCGGGCAGGGTCTTTGCCCGGGATGAAGATGTCTACTGGCGATGTCGCAACTGCGGTCATGTACACAAGGGAAAGCAAGCGCCGGGGCGGTGCCCCACCTGCGTCTATCCTCAGGCCTATTTCGAGCTGAAAGAAGAAAATTTCTAACCACCCCGGGAGAAAGACGGACGGGTCCGGCGGCGATACCCCGTGACGGCACCTTCGGGAGCGGAGGCGTCATGATCGTGCATCGGCGGCGCCGTTCCTGTCTGATTCCGATTGCCCGCAGTAGAGTGCGAGGCGACCGTTATTGCTGCAAAGGAGTCATGACGCATGAGCAAACATCTGTTAATCGTGGGCGGCGGTGCGGGCGGCCCCTCAACGGCGGCCGAGGCGAAAAGAAGGGACCCTTCCCTTGACATTACCATTCTTGAACAGGGTGAATTTGTTTCCTATGCCGCCTGACCCATGCCCTATTACATCGGTGATGTAATCAAGGATGCGGGAAGGCTGATTGCCCGGACGCCGGAGAAGTTTGAAGAGACGGGCGTTCGCGTACGACTCAATACCGCCGTCGAGGAGATCGACACGGCGAAAGGTGAGGTCCGGGTTGCGGGCGGGGAACGGTTTCCCTTCGATAGCCTGGTACTGGCGACGGGGGCCGTTGCCACCCTGCCGCAGATACCGGGGGTTGATACCGAGGGGGTCTTCATCTTGAAGAATCTCCGCGATGCCATCACGATCAAGGAGTATCTCTCGGAGAATCGGTGCCGAAAGGTCCTCGTGGTGGGTGCCGGTTTTATCGCCATGGAGATATGTGAGGCCCTGCGAACCCGAAACATCGACGCGGAGGTCATCTACCGGGGGGAGCTTCCCGTGAAGCGCTGGGATCCGGATTTTTCGCGGCTGGTCCTCGACGAACTGAATGCCCACGGTGTTTCCTTTGTGAGCGGCACGACACCGCTGGCCGTGGAAAAGGGCGCGCAGTATCGCCTGCGGCTCCTGACGGACGGCGGACCGTACGAAGGCGACATGATACTGATGGCACTCGGCGTGCGGCCCAATACCGTCCTCGCCGAGGCGGTCGGCATCGCCCTGGGGAAAAGCGGCGCCATCGGCGTCGACTTTTCTCAGCAGACTTCCCGCGAGGGGTTCTATGCTGCCGGCGACTGCTGCGAGGTCTACCACCGGGTTATGCAGGAGTGGGTCAACATGCCCCTCGGCGATATTGCCAACAAGCAGGGCCGGGTCGCCGGCAGCAGCATCGGCGGCGCACCGCGGACCTTCCCGGGCGTCGTCGGAGCACAGTCGTTCAAGGTCTTCAATCTCGAACTTGCGCTGACGGGCATCAGTGAACGGGATGCCGAAAAGAGGGGATTCGATCCCCTGTCCGTGATTATATGGGGGACGCCGTCGGCGCGGTCTCTCAATATCGATAAAAAACGCCTGGGATTGAAACTGATCGCCGACCGGAAATCGGGCCGCTTGATCGGGGCACAGGCCATCGGTGAGGCGGGTGCCGTGAGCCGGGTGAACGTGCTTTCCCTGGGGCTCTGGAACGGGATGACCGTCGACGAAATAGGCTATATCGACCTTGCCTATTCACCGCCGTTCAGTGGGGCCTGGGACACGATTCACATCGCCGCGCAGAAACTGGCGAAGGCGTTCTAATGTGGGGCAAAGCATACATGGAGGGATATGTCTGATGAAAGAGGGTTGCGCACCGGCGGCGCACGGTATGCGAAAAAATTCCCTGAACGCGTGGTTCCGCGCGCTTCGTGTCCATTTTGTGCCCTGCAATGTTCTGCCGGCCATATTGGGGAGTGTCATTGCCTGGGCCCGTTTTGATCTGTTCAACCTCTCCGATTTTCTGCTGGTTCTGGCGGCGGTGACCGTCAATTACTTCGGTCTCGCCATGCTGGATGACGTCTTTGATTTCCTCAGTGCGGTGGATACCCGCACGGAACAGGACAAGAACCCCTTTTCCGGCGGCAGCGGGGTTCTCACCTCGGGAGCGCTGAGCCCCCGGCAATTGCTGACGGCCGCCATCCTCTGCTTCGTCTGCGTGGCCGTCATCGGTGTCTACTTTGTCATAACCAAAGGGTGGATGATTCTCCTCTTCGGGATCGTGGGACTCTTTTCATCGGTCTTCTATACGATGCCGCCCGTCAAGCTCTGCTACCGGGGCATGGGTGAACTGGGGCTCCTGATCAATTACGGTCCCACCATAGGTCTGGGCGCTTTCTATGTCCAGACCGGCGCACTTGCCTGGGAACCCTTCGTCATATCGCTCGTGCTGGGATTCATGATGTGGTCCATGATCATCATCAATGAAATTCCCGATTACGACGAAGACCGCCGCGGTGGAAAACTCAACCTCGTGGCGCGGTTCGGCAGGGAGGTGGGCATTCAATTGTATGGTGCCGGCCTGACGGCGGCCTATGCGACGATATTCCTCTCCGTAGTCCTGGGGCTGGGCCCCCTGCCCGTCCTCCTCGGCGCGGCGGGACTCCCCCTGGCCCTGAAATCCATACGAATCCTCAGGGCGACCTATCGGGACCGTCTCGCCATGGCACCGGCGAACCGGGCCATGATACAGGTACACCTTCTGACCTCCCTGGGGCTCATTTTAGGCTATTTGTTGACAGGCTTCCCGGCGGGTGTGTAAAGGATGCGGCGGGGTGCAGGAAAGAGAGATGAGAGACGATGAAACGCTGTTATTTCTGCCGCACGGAGCTTCATCCGGGCAGAGTGGTGGGACGACAGGAAACCTGTCCCGCCTGTGGACGGGACCTTCATATTTGTCTGAACTGCCGTTTCTACGATCCGGGCGCCTATAACGAGTGCCACGAGTCCCAGGCGGAGCGGGTGCTCGTCAAGGACCGAAGCAATTTCTGCGACTATTTCCGTTTCCGGGATGCTCCGGCGGGTGACGACCCCGGGAACGGGAAAGACGATACCCGGGACAAACTGGAGGCGCTCTTCAAGAAATGAGGCCGCCCTTCCGCCTGATCGACGGACACGCCCATCTGAATGAACTTGATGACGCCGGGACCGCCCTCGCGGAGGCCCGTGACGCCGGTGTGCGGGCGATCATCGGTGTGGGAATGGATGTCCCGTCGAATCGAGCCATACTGGCCCTCGCCGCTGCCCACCCCTCCTTCGTTTTTCCCGCCATCGGTTACCATCCCTGGGAAATTCGCGGCGAGGAGATCGAGGAGACCCTCGCCTTTCTCGAGGCGCACATCCATGAATGCGTCGCCGTCGGCGAGGTGGGCCTCGACTATAAGGCGAAGGTGAAAAAGCCCCGCCAGCGGGCGGTCTTCGAACGGGTCATTGACCTCGCCGTGCAATCTGATAAACCGCTGATACTGCACTGCCGGTATTCCCACGCCCGGGCCCTCGCCATGATTCTCGAGGGCGGCGTCAAGAGGGCGGTATTTCACTGGTACACGGGATCGCTGGAGCTGCTCGACGAGATCCTCGCCGCCGGCTATTGCATCTCGGCTACCCCGGCCCTCCGGTACAGCAGCCCCCATCGGGAGGCGGTCCGGCATGCGCCCCTCGACCGGATCCTGATCGAAACGGACTGTCCCGTGGAATATGAAGGGATAAGGTCACGGCCCCGCGATGTTCTGACTACCGCCCGGGAAGTGGCGGAGATACAGGGGGTGTCGCTGGCGGAAGCGGCGAACCTCACCTCCCGCAATGCCGTCGATTTTTACCGGCTTTCCGGTCCGGGGGGGGAGACGACCGGCGGCCTGCACCACACAGGCCGTGCAGGAGACGATGCCCCGCCGTGACAGATCCCGGTACCGCTTATCCGAGAAAGAGTTTGTAGGCCGGGTTCCCGCATTCTTCGCGATAGGGGTAATTCAGGTCCTTCAAAAAGTTCTTGAAGGCTCGTTTCTCACCGGTCGGAACCTGAAGGCCCATGAACACCCGCCCGTGTGCCGCGCCGTGGTTGCGGTAGTGGAACATGGAGATGTTCCAGGTCTTCACCATGCGCGTGAGAAAATTGAGGAGTGCACCGGGACGTTCGGGAAACTCGAAGCAATAAATGACCTCGTTATTGACCGGGGCGTGTCCGCCGACCATATAGCGGATATGAAGTTTTGCAAGCTCGTTGTCGGAAAGATCGACCACTTCATAGTTCTGAGTCTGCAAATTCTCGATTATTTCCGCCTTGCGCGGACCGTCAGTGGAGAGTTGTATCCCCACAAAGACCTGCGCGGTGGTATCGGACGAATAGCGGTAGTTGAATTCCGTAATATTCCGCCTGCCCAATGTCTTGCAGAAGGTTTTGAAGCTGCCGGGTTTCTCGGGGATCGTCACACCGAGGATGATCTCCCGCCCCTCGCCGAGTTCCGCCCGTTCTGAGACATGGCGGAGACGGTCGAAATTGACGTTTGCGCCGCTCTCGATGGCGAGGAGCGTCTCACCGGTAATACCCTCCCGTTGTACGTACTTCTTGAGACCGGCCAGGGCCAGCGCTCCTGCAGGTTCCGCAATGGAGCGTATATTGTCGAAAAGATCCTTGATGGCGGCGCATATCTCATCGATTGACACGGTGATAACCTCGTCGACGCAGGTTTTTGCGATGCGGAAGGGTTCCTTGCCGACCTGTGAAACGGCAACGCCATCTGCGAAGATCCCCACCTGTGGCAGGACGACCCGACGACCCTTCTTGAGGGCCTCATAGAGACAGGCGGAGTCAGCCGCTTCCACGCCGATGACCTTGATCGCCGGCCTGAGATACTTGATGAACGCGGCCATTCCCGCGAGCAGTCCGCCTCCCCCGACAGGTACAAAGACGGCGTGGAGCGGTCCGGTTACCTGGCGCAGGATTTCCATGGCGATAGTCCCCTGCCCGGCGATCACATCGGGATCATCGAAAGGATGAATAAAGGTGTACCGGTTTTTTTCCGCCAGTTCCTGGGAAAGGGCAAAGGCCTCATCGAAGGTGTCTCCGTGGAGGATGACCTGGCATCCCTTCTCACGCACGGAAAGAACTTTGATTTCCGGCGTGGTTTTGGGCATGACGATGCGTGCCTTGATGCCGAGCTTCCGCGCGGCAAGGGCCACTCCCTGCGCGTGGTTTCCTGCGGAGGCGGCTATCACCCCCCTGCTCCGTTCCTCGTCGGACAGACGTGACATCTTGTTCAGCGCGCCCCGTATCTTGAAGGAAAACACGGACTGGAGGTCTTCTCGCTTGATAAGCACCTCGTTGCTCATCTTTTTACTCAGGAGGTTCATCGTGTCGATCGGGGATTCAACGACCACATCATAAATCCGTGCATCTAAGATACGTTTTACATACTTTTCGGGCATGATATTTCCTGCGACCCTTCCTTTCCATGCCGCTGCCCGCGGCCGTCGAGCGGTTACCGCAACAACAACATCTACATGTGATAATTCGCGCGAGCATACCCTAATCTCTTTTTCGTCTCAAGAAAAAGGTTTCGAACAACAGGGTGTTCGATCGGATGTCCCGGGGTCAAGGACCGGGGAGGTTGTGCGTTAACAATTCGATATTAATAATGAATTCGTGATCGTTGTGTCGTGGGTTCCCTGCCTCGGTTTCTCCGGCGGTACTTCGGGTGAGCGGAGCTCTCGATCCTGAGGAATGCCTGTCCGTCTCAGGACCGCGGCGTCGGGACTACATCGTGTAGGAATCGAAGAGACGTCGCTCCGTCTCCCCTTCGATCGTGGCGGTCACTTCCACGAAGGGGGTCAGGGGGGAATACTTCAACTTATTCCGCAGCAGTTCGTCGATCTGAAAGATCCCGGCGGAATTTGCCAACCGAACTTCGATACGGACCGGCTTCTCCCGTCCCTTAATGATATGCACGCCTTCGATGGCCTGTGCCGACACGGAATGAATATTCACCTTCCCCGCCTCAAAGGGAATCCGGGACCGTCCTTCGGTCATGTCCGTCGCATCGGCCACCTTCAGAACGCCCGCTTCAATGGTGAGGCACTTCTCGTTCGCCCCGTGGGCGACAATGGCATGGAGCGTTTCGGACACCACGGTCGTCAGGTCCGGTTCGTCATAGATCCCGGCGAGGAGCTCCCGGGCCTTGCGGAATGCGATAAAGAGACTGTATGTCTCATGGCGGTCCCTGTGTATGGAGATTCCCGTGTCATGCAGGCAGGCCGCCAGGACCACGATAATCTCGGCATCATCGACGGTGAGACCGTGGTGGGATACCACGCTGGGTTCCACACCTCCCTCGACGAGCAATCGCACGATGCGCAGGGCGGCGTTGGCGACGATACGAATATGAATCTCTCCGTGGTCGCTGATTCCCGAACGGTCAACGGCATTCACGTTGGCGCATTTCCAGATTTGATGCAACTCACGATCCGCGTTGAGATGGTTCACGAGGGTCTGTAATTTCCGATTTTTTCGCACCGGTATCTTGAAGTCCATGGCAGAGCCTCATTTCCTGTGATCTGGTCGGTGTCAGGTCATCCGCAGCACCTTGGCACCGCGAATCTTCCGGTTTTTGAGCTCGACGAGAGCCCGGTTCGCTTCCTCGAGGGCAAATTCCTCGGTCTGCGGCTTCAGGGGAATGGCTGCCGCCAGCGTGAGGAACTCGTCGATGTCCCCCCGGGCCACGTTGGCGACGCTTTTGATCTCCTTTTCCATCCAGAGATGACGGGGATAATCCAGGGTCAGAAGATACTCCTTGTCGGACGCTTCCTTGCGGATCGCGTTGATGACCAGGCGACCCCCCCGTTCGAGGTTTGCCATGGCTTCCACGACCGGTTTCCAGGCCGGTGTCGTGTCGATAATCGCGTGGAGCTTCTCCGGTGAGGTATCCGTCGTGTCGCCGGCCCAGGCAGCGCCCAGTTCACGGGCGAAATCCCGTTCCCTTTCCGATCGGGCGAAGACGAAGACCTCCGAACGTGGATACCGGTGAGTCACCATTTTAAGGACCAGGTGGGCCGAGGCTCCGAATCCCGTGAGACCCAGGAACTGTCCGTCTTGCAATCCCGCAAGCCTGAGGGAACGGTACCCGATGGCGCCGGCGCAGAAGAGCGGCGCCGCTTCCACGTCGGAGAAGCCCGCCGGTATGGAAAAGGCGGAATCCTCCGGAACGACCATGTATTCCGCATACCCCCCGTGGACATCCCGACCCGTGGCCTTGAATTCACTGCAGAGATTGTCCCGTCCCTCCCGGCAGAAGGCGCAGTGGCCGCAGGAGGAAAAAACCCACCCCACGCCCACCCGGTCTCCCGGACTGAATCGCGTGACCGAGGCGCCCCTGTCGGTCACCGTTCCCACGACCTGATGTCCCGGGATCACCGGGAACCACGGCGGCGGCGTGCGTCCTTCGATCTCGTCCAGTTCCGTGTGGCAGACCCCGCAGGCAGCCACCGTCAGCAGCACTTCGTGGGGGCCCGGGACGGGAACGGGCAGGGATGCCGGGCGGAGGGGCTCTCTGTCGACGGTCATATCGGAGAGGTGGTCCAGTATCATTGCATTCATGGGTGGTCTCCTTATCAGGACGCATTGTACCATATGCTGAGGGAATCTCAAGACAGAGAAAGATCCGTCCCGCAGACGGCAGCCGTACCGCGGAAGAATCCGCTTGTGCATTTAGGGCGTCTCTGTCATAAAGTCAGGCTTTCCGGTTTCAGAATCGGTCCATGAGGAAAGTATGTATCACATGAATATTCGAGTCTTTTATGGATGGTGGATTGTCGGCGCCTGCTTTCTCGTCGCGCTCTACGTGAGTACCACCATCTTTTTCGGATTCACCGCCTTTATCGAACCGCTGATCGAGGAATTCGGCTGGAGCTATACACAGGTCTCCTTCGCCGCGAGCCTCCGCGGTCTCGAAATGGGTATTCTCGCACCCTTTATCGGATATTTTGTCGACCGCCTGGGATCGCGAAAGGTCATGATCTTCGGTGCCGTCACCGTGGGGCTTGGTCTCATCACCCTCGGCTGCACCCGCTCGCTGCTCACTTTCTATGCGGCCATGGTGCTCGTTGCCTTCGGGGCGGGAGGGTGCACCAGCGTGGTGACGATGACGGTCCTCGCCCAGTGGTTCAGGAGACACCTCGGCAAGGCGACGGGCATCATGTCATCGGGTTTCGGCGCCAGCGGATTATGTATCCCCCTGGTGGTGCTCCTCGTCGATACATGCGGCTGGAGAACGGCACTGATACTCCTGGGCTTCGGGATGTGGCTGCTGGGTATCCCCCTGGCGCTGGTCATGCGGGATCACCCCGAAACCTACGGATATTTACCCGATGGGGATCGCCACCCACCGGGGACGATCACGTCGGCGGCTGCCGACGACGCGGAGGTCCCCTTTTCCCAGGTGATCCGCGACCGCGCGTTCCGCTATCTGGCCCTGGCCGAGGCGATTCGTTTCATGGGGCTGACGGCGGTGGTGGTCCATATTATGCCCTACCTCAGCACGATGGGAGTCTCCCGGATAACCGCCGGTCTGGTGGCGGGCGCCATCCCCCTGACGAGTATCGCCGGGCGGCTGGCCTTCGGGTGGCTCGGTGATATCTTCGAACAGCGATATGTCATGATGGCCGCCTTTCTCAGTATGGGAGCGGGAATGTTCATGCTGGCCCACTTCACCGGAAGTATGCTTTCATATTGTTTCCTGATTCCCTTTTCCGCCGGATTCGGCGGCATCACGGTGCTCAGAGTAACGATGCTGCGTGCGTACTTCGGACGAAACGGTTTCGGAAAAATGATAGGCATCATCATGGGCTGTGCCTCAATCGGTGGCGTCATCGGTCCCACCCTGGCCGGGTGGATCTTCGATACCGTCGGTACATACCACCTGCTCTGGCTCTGGTTTTCGGGGAGCATCTTTTTGGCCATCCTGCTGATATTCCTGATGAAGAAACCTCTTCCTTCAGGAACGACGGGTGATGACGTTCCATGCGTAAAAAAAGCTTGACAAACATTCCCCTGCGGGTTTGAAATAAGAACCACGTTTCTCCCTGTCACTTTCGATCGGAAACCGCTTGTGTGAAAAGATATCATGTGCCCTGATCAGCCCATAGACGTAGTGGGTGAAAACCATATAAGGGTCTGGCTGACGTTATGAAAAGGGTTGCAGACAGAATTTCCCGACAAACAGCAGGGTAGTCCGGTAATATGGCCCCGTGAGAACGGGGCTCTTTGTTTTAAGACGTGATATTAAAAAAGGGGAATGATTATGGCACGCACACTGACGCAGAAAATTCTGGAACCCCACATTGTGGAAGGTGAGTACCGGTCCGGTGGAGAAATCGGCATACGGATCGACCAGACCCTCACCCAGGACGCCACGGGAACCATGGCCTATCTCCAGTTCGAGGCTATGGGCCTTGAGCGGGTCCGCACCGACCACTCCGTCAGCTTTATCGATCATAATACCATACAGATAGGTTTCGAGAATGCCGACGATCACCGGTACCTCCAGACCGTGGCCGCCAAATACGGCATCTCCTTTTCCCGGGCGGGGAACGGCATCTGCCATCAGGTGCATCTGGAACGGTTCGGGAAACCGGGGACCACGCTCCTCGGGTCGGACAGCCACACACCCACCGGGGGCGGCATCGGACAGATCGCCATCGGTGCCGGCGGTCTCGATGTGGCGCTGGCCATGGCGGGCGAACCCTTCTTCCTCGCCTGTCCCAGAGTGATCAGGATTAACCTGACGGGCAGTCTGCAGCCCTGGGTGAGTGCAAAAGACGTCATCCTCAAGATCCTCGAGATCTTTTCGACCAAGGGAAACGTGGGGTGCGTCTTCGAGTACGGCGGACCGGGAGTGAACACGCTCACCGTGCCCGAGCGGGCGACGATTGCCAATATGGGCGCCGAGTGCGGTGTCACCACTTCGATCTTTCCCAGTGACGACGAAACGAGGACCTTCCTCCGGGCGCAGGCACGGGAAAAGGATTGGGTGGCGCTTCAGGCCGATCCTGGTGCCGTCTACGAAAAAGAGGTGACCCTCGACCTTGCGGAGATCATACCCCTCGCGGCGACGCCGCACAGCCCCGGCAACATCAGCACCGTGGCGGCCCTCGAGGGGACAGCCGTGGATCAGGTATGCGTCGGTTCCTGTACCAATTCATCCTTCAGGGACCTCATGGTGGTCGCGAAGATCCTGAAGGGCAGGAAGGTCCATCCCGGTGTGAGCTTTATCCTGGCGCCGGGCTCGCGGCAGGTGGTGGATATGCTGGCCCGGAACGGCGCCATGGCTGACCTGATCGAGACGGGTGTCCGGCTCGAGGAGAACGCCTGCGGGTTCTGTATCGGGAACAGCCAGTCGCCGCAGACCGACGCCGTGTCGCTCAGGACGAGCAACCGGAACTTCCTGGGCCGCTCGGGCACGAAGAGTGCCCAGGTCTTTCTCGTCAGCCCCGAAACGGCTGCCGCCGCGGTCATTACGGGCGTCATTACCGATCCGCGCACCCTCGACATGCCCTATCCCGCCGTGGAGATACCGGAAGCGTTCCTCGTCGATGATTCCATGATTCTGCCGCCCTCCCCCGATCCCGCCGGTGTACGGATATACCGGGGTCCCAATATCGGAGAACCGCCCGTCAACGACCCCCTTCCCGAAACGATTGCGGGCGTCGTCACCATCAAGGTCAACGACAATATTACCACGGACCACATCATCCCGGCGGGCTCACGGATGAAGTACCGGTCAAACGTGCCCCGGTACTCGGAATTTCTCTTCGAGGTCGTCGATCCCGGATTCCATGACCGGGCACGGGACATCAGGGATTCGCATCGGCACAATATTATCGTCGGCGGCGTGAGTTACGGCCAGGGATCGTCCCGGGAGCACGCGGCGCTCTGCCCCATGTTCATGGGGGTCAAGGCCGTCCTTGCCAAATCCTTTGAGCGGATACACGCGGCCAATCTGATAAACTTCGGCATCCTGCCGCTGACCTTTAAAAACGAAGACGATTACGACACCATCGCCCAGGGTGACGAACTGGAGATACCCGGTGCACGAAAACGGATCGCCGCAGGCGAACCGCTGACAGTGAAAAACCGTACCCGGGATATCGAAATACCCGTTGACTGTACCCTTTCCGAGAGGGCGCGGAATCTCGTTCTTGCCGGGGGGATGCTTTCATACATCAAGCACAAAACGAACCATAAATGAGGAGTGAACTGCATGAGTACCAAGATTATTGTGAAGATGCCGATTGTGGAAATGGACGGAGACGAAATGACCAGGATCATGTGGAAAATGGTAAAGGAGAAGCTCCTCCTTCCCTATCTCGACATGAAGGTCGACTATTATGATTTGGGCCTGGCGAAGCGGGACGAAACGGAAGACCAGGTAACGGTTGATGCGGCGCAGGCCATCATGAAGTACAAGGTCGGTGTCAAATGTGCCACCATTACCCCCAATGCCGACCGGGTCACGGAGTACGGTCTGAAGAAGCAATGGAAGAGTCCCAACGGCACGATCAGGGGAATACTTGACGGCACCGTCTTCAGGGCGCCCATTCTGGTGGAGAATATCAAGCCGGCCGTGCGAAACTGGAAGAAACCGATCCACATCGGACGACATGCCTACGGTGATGTTTACAAGAACCAGGAAATACGGGTTCCCGGTCCCGGTACGGGCGAACTGGTCTTCACGCCCCGTGAGGGCGGCGAGCCGATCCGGAGGGTGATACAGGAATTCGACGGGCCGGGCATCCTGCAGGGTGTGCACAACACGGTCTCCTCGGTCCGGAGCTTTGCCACCGCCTGCTTCACCTACGCCCTGGACCAGCAGATCGACCTCTGGTTCAGCACGAAAGATACCATCTCGAAGACCTACGACGCCCAGTTCCGTGAAATCTTCGAGCAGGAGTACGAGGCCGTCTGGAAAGAACGATTCGAGGCGGCGGGGATCGAATATTTCTACACGCTGATCGATGATGCCGTGGCGCGAATCATGAAGTCCGCGGGAGGAATGCTCTGGGCCTGCAAAAATTATGACGGCGACGTCATGTCCGACATGCTGGCTTCGGCCAACGGCAGTCTCGCCATGATGACGTCCGTCCTGGTGTCGCCGCAGGGATATTTCGAATACGAAGCCGCTCACGGCACGGTGCAGAAGCACTACTACAAGCATCTGGCCGGAGAAGAGACGTCGACGAACTCCATGGCCCTGATTTTTGCCTGGACCGGCGGACTGAAAAAGCGGGCGGAACTCGACGGGACCCCTGCGGTATCGGACTTCGCCCGGACCCTTGAAGAGGCGGCCGTCGAAACCGTTGAGAGCGGGATCATGACCGGCGATCTCATGCTGGTGGCGGAGCCTGCCCCGAACAACAGACGCGTGCTGACGGAAGATTTTATCGACCGTATAAAGGAGAACCTCGACAAAAAATTATAAGGGGGAACCATGGCGCAAAGAGCAATCAGGGAAGCCGACGGAAAAAGGATGATGGCCCGCCTTCTGGGAGAGTACACGGGCGGCCGTTTCAGACTGCGGAACCGGTTCATATCGGTGAGTGCCCGCACCAATATCGGGAAGCTCCCCAACCGGCACAAGTGGTTGCTCAAGGAGAAGCTGGTGGTGAAGCCGGATCAGCTCATCAAGCGGCGGGGAAAGAATGAACTGCTCCTTCTCGACGCCGATTGGGAGACGGCCGAGAAATGGCTTTCCCGCCGGATGAACGGGACGCTCACCGTGGGGAAGGTCACGGGATGCCTGGACCACTTTATCGTCGAACCCTTCGTGCCCCATGATGAAAAGGACGAGCACTACCTGGCCATCACCTCACAACGGGGGGGCGATGAGATCCTCTTTTTCCACCGCGGGGGCATCGATGTGGGAGATGTCGATGCCCGGGCGGCGAAACTCTTCGTCCCCATCGGGGAGACACCCTTACCGGATGACATCGAGAAAAACCTTCTGGGAAAGGTTCCGAAAGATAAAAGGCCCCTCATCGCCCGCTTCGTTGAGGGGCTTTTCAGGTTTTACGCGGATCTCCATTACGCCTACCTGGAAATCAACCCCTTCGTGGTGACGGACAACGCCGTTATCCCGCTCGACCTGGCGGCCAAACTGGACGATACGGCGGAATTCCTCTGCGGCGGCACGTGGGGCGCCATCGAATTTCCCGCGCCCTTCGGGAGAATACCCAGCAGGGAAGAGGCCTTTATCGAGGATCTTGATTCGAAAACGGGGGCGTCGCTGAAATTGTCCATCCTCAATCCCGAGGGGAGGATCTGGTCCATGGTGGCGGGCGGCGGTGCGTCGGTGATTTATGCCGATACGATCACCGACCTGGGCTTCCTCGAAGAGATGGCCAATTACGGAGAGTATTCGGGAAATCCCGACAGGGAGACCACCTACCTCTATGCGCGGACGATCCTGGAGTGCATGACCCGCCGGGCAGATCCCCGGGGCAAAATTCTCCTTATCGGCGGCGGTATCGCCAATTTTACCGACGTGGCGCAGACCTTCACGGGGATTATCCAGGCCCTGCATGAATACGGGGAGAAGCTTCGGGAACAGCACGTGCGGATCTTCGTCAGGAGAGGAGGCCCCAATTACAAGGAAGGACTGCGGAAAATGAGGGTCCTGGGGAGCGAACTGGGTGTGCCCATCGAGGTCTTCGGTCCTGAGACGCACATGACGAAGATCGTTTCAATGGCCTTAAAGGAGGGAGAATAATGTCGCCGAGAACACAGGGCAGGAAGAGTTACGAGTTGTTCGATAAAACCACGCAGTCCCTCGTCTATAATTTGCAGGTCAACGCGGTGCAGCGGATGCTCGATTTCGATTACATCGTCGGACGGGACACCCCCTCGGTGGCGGCGATCGTCAATCCCACCGGGAGAGCATCGCTCCAGAAATTTTTCTTCGGCTCCCGGGAGATACTGATCCCCGTCTATTCATCCATGCGAGAGGCCTCCGAACGGTACCGAAAGGCCGACGTGCTGATCAGCTTTGCCTCCTTCCGGTCGGCGGCACAGTCGGCCGAAGAGGCCTTTCAAACCGACTCGATCAGGACCATTGTGCTCATCGCGGAAGGCATTCCCGAACGAACCATGCGGGCACTGAACGCACAGGCGAAACAGCGGGGCAAGGTCATTATCGGTCCCGCCACGGTGGGTGGCATCAAAGCCGGCGCATTCAAGATAGGCAACACGGCCGGCACGATTGAAAACATCATCGAATCGAAACTCTACCGGCCCGGATCGGTGGGGTTCGTGTCGAAGTCGGGGGGGCTCTCCAACGAAGCCTACAATATCATCGCCCGCAATACGGACGGGCTCAATGAAGGGATCGCCATCGGCGGTGACCGGTACCCCGGGAGCACGCTCCTGGACCACCTGCTGCGTTACGAAAAAAATCCGGCGATCAAGATGCTGGTCTGTCTCGGAGAAGTGGGCGGCCTGGACGAGTACGATATCGTGGACGCCCTCACCAAGAAAAAAATTTCCAAGCCCCTCGTTACCTGGGTCACGGGGACCTGCGCAAAGGCCTTCAAAACGGAAGTCCAGTTCGGTCATGCCGGCGCCAAAGCCGATGCGGAACTTGAAACGGCCGATGCCAAAAACAGGGCCCTGAAAAAAGCGGGGGCGGTCGTTCCCGAATCCTTCGACGACTATGCGGAGAAAATACACGAGACCTACCAGCGACTGGTGCAGGAGGGGATTATCGAGCCCGCCCGTGAAGAGACGGTTCCGCGGGTTCCCATCGATCTGGACAAAGTGATTAAAGACGGGTCCGTGCGAAAACCGGCGCATTTCGTTTCGACCATTTCCGATGACCGGGGTGAGGAACTTCACTACGGCAAGGTGCCGATCTCGAAAGTGATCAAGAAGGATATCGGTATCGGCGGTGTCCTGAGTCTCCTCTGGTTCAAGAAGCTCCTGCCCGAATACGCCACGAAATTCATCGAAATGACGATCATCGTCACGGCGGATCACGGTCCGGCCGTCTCGGGTGCCCACAACACCATTGTGGCAACCCGGGCGGGGAAGGACCTCATTTCCTCCCTCGTGTCGGGGCTGCTCTGCATCGGTCCCCGCTTCGGCGGCGCCATGGACGGAGCGGCGCAGCAATTTTCCGCCGCCTATGACAAAGGCATGTCGCCGCGGGAATTTGTCAACGACATGCGGCATCGGGGAATCAACATCCAGGGCATCGGGCACCGGGTGAAATCCGTTCACAACCCCGACATGCGAGTCACCCTCGTCAAGCGCTATGCAAAGCACTATTTCAAGAGCACGGCTCTGCTCGACTATGCCCTCGAGGTGGAGAAGATTACCACGGCCAAGCGTGACAACCTCATCCTCAATGTCGACGGATGCAACGGTATCTGTATCGCCGATCTCCTGCGGGCGGAGTTTCCCAGGGAAGAGGCGGACGCCTACATCGAGATGGGTGCCTTGAACGGGCTTTTCGTCCTGGGACGCAGTATCGGACTGATGGGACATTACCTCGACCAGAAGCGGCTCAAGCAGGGGTTGTACCGCCATCCCTGGGACGACATCGTCTATATGCCTTAACGGAGGGGAATGCCGGAACGGTTCCCCGGGGATCGCCGGACGTCGAGGGGAGCGTAAAAGGGACTTTACGGCACGGTCAAATCAGAATATCCTGATAAAAATGCCGCATCACCGGTGTTCTCGTCACGGTGGTGCCGGAAGCGGGGGTGTCGAATGGATTTTCCGGATTTCAAGCTTGATACGTCAGCACTGGACGGGGCATTGTCCATGGACCCGGAGAAATGCTACGATCTGATCATCGTGGGAGGGGGGCCTGCGGCAATGAGCGCCGCCATATACGGAGCCCGCAAGATGATGGACCTGGCGCTGATTACCCGGAACCTGGGCGGCCAGATGCTGGAAACATCGGACATTGAGAACTGGCTCGGGTTTCAGAGCATCAACGCCGGTGACCTTGCCCGAATGTTCGGAGAACACGTACAAAGCTTCGATATTCCCCTTGCACAGGACACGTCGGTTACAGAGATTGTGCGGAACGAAGACGGTTTTGCCGTCAGGACCGACGGCGGCACGATCTACCGAGGGCGCACGGTCATCTTTTCCACGGGAAAACGCCACCGGCCCCTGAACGTGGCGGGAGAAAAGGAACTGGTGGGGAAGGGCGTGGCCTACTGCGCCACCTGCGATGCCCCTTTCTTCAGGGGGAAGACGGTGGTAGTGGCGGGAGGCGGGAATTCCGCCTTCACCACGGCGGTGGACCTGATCAAGGTGGGTGCAGCGGTACACATGGTCAATTTTATCAGGGGATGGCAGGCCGACGAGACCCTTCAGGAGCGGCTTCGGCAGTCCGGCACCGTGGAGTTTCTCGAGTATCATCAGATCATCACAATCGAGGGGACGGAACGCGTCGACGCGGTAGTGGTGAAAAACCGGGACGACGAAAGGGAGAGGCGGCTCGAGGCGGAGGGGATCTTTATCGAAATAGGCCTGCTCCCGAACAATGAAGCCGTGCGAAACCTTGTCGAACTCAACGACGGGGGCGAAATTATCGTGGACTGTTCCTGCCGAAGCAGCGTCGAGGGGTTTTTCGCTGCCGGTGATGTGACCACGGTCCCCCATAAACAGGTGGTCATTTCGGCGGGAGAAGGTGCCAAGGCGGCCCTCTCGGCGTACGACTATCTCATGAATCGTGGCGCGATATAAGGAGGATGTCATGGCCGTGCTCAAGGAAGAGGACAGAAAGAAACTGGAGGAAGTCTTCGGAACCCTTCGGGAACCGGTTACCATCGTGATGTTCACCCAGGAAATGGAATGCCAGTTCTGTTCCATGACCAGAACCCTCCTGGAAGAGGTGGCGGCCCTTTCGGGCAAGCTCTCTCTTGAGGTGCATGACTTTGTGGCGGAGGCCGACCTGGCGGCACAGTACGGTGTCGACAAGATACCGGCGACGATTCTTCGGGGTGACGAAGATTACGGCCTCCGGTTTTACGGGGTTCCCTCGGGCTACGAATTCACCACCCTCATTCAGGATATCATCGATGTGGGGAAGCGGTCCTCCGGCCTCGATGAAAAGGTGAAGGCCGAACTGGCCGGAATCGACCGGCCGGTGCACCTGCAGGTAATCATTGCCCCCACCTGACCCTACTGTCCCGGTGCCGTGCGCGCCGCCCACCGGTTTGCCCTGGAAAGCAGCCATATCCGGGCCGACATGGTGGAAGGGTCGGAATATCCCTATCTGTCGGTAAAGTACAACGTGAGCGGGGTGCCTCACACCGTTATCAACGAGACGCATCACGTGACGGGCGCCCT
>Ga0272441_10003467_pt1 | contig 29949 bp, 26 predicted proteins | sample SSMProp6N_FD_193582 | JGI IMG/M metagenome (GOLD analysis project Ga0272441, IMG submission 193582) | Marine sediment archaeal communities from Little Sippewissett salt marsh, Falmouth, MA, United States - SSM-Prop-6N | ecosystem: Environmental > Aquatic > Marine > Wetlands > Sediment ... | reverse complement strand
ATCTTTCATTTATTGTTTTTCGGATATCAATCAGGAAAGGGATGTTCCCTTGATAACCCGCAATTTTTTCATCAAAAGGGTTTATTTGACCAAGATCTTCCCTACGCTGTTTTTTATTGAACTCAACAAATGATGAGGATACGGTGTTTAATGGATAATAATTGTAAAGATGGACGATCTTTTGAATTGAATATTCTTTCCATTTATTTTCTAAATTACGACTGAATCCTGCATCATAAGCGGAAAGTAAATATTCATCTCCAACGGGAGAATTGTGTCTAATTAAATATGTTGCCGCTTTTTTATTCTCAAAATCTTCCTTCGGATTAATAAAAAAATAATTAATAGCTTTTTTTAGAACCGAATCTCCGAATGGGCGAAGATAGTTATATCCGGACCTGAACTTCTCGATTTCATCATTAATAATTTCCGAGATCACTTCATTTGAAAATTGATTAGATGAAGATCCTAAAGAAAATTGATATAGATCTAAATAATTAAAACACCATTCTGATTTTAGTGCATGGATATATTCAATAGCAGATGAAATTAATCCTTCATCGTTTCTTATTTTATCGAGAACATAACGACAAAATCCGGGGTCCTGTCGCATTCTTATGACAAATAGAGATAATAGATTTGAGTTCCGATAAAATTCCCATTTTTCTATATCACTCCATTTGGAAACCTCATGACTGAATATTATAGCTTTCTCTAAACGGTGAATGTCATATGCACACAGGTGAAAAATTGATTCTGGTAATTTCATACTAGATTCTCCATTATGCCCAGTTATAGATGGCTCCTCGTTCCTGGTATTTTATCTCTGAAATAAAATTGTCTATTCCTATTGAAACAACTTCTGAAAGAGAAGTTAATTTTATTTTTCTATCCTTGTCGGATTTCACCATTCCGCTAGGAGTAAGCATGAAATATGAACATTCCATATCTTCTGCGGATTCAAAAACTGGTGAGGTAAAGTTTTCTAGAACTACATTTCTGTGCCTTTCTACAAAATATCTGAAATCAGAATGAGATATTTCCAAATCCCTTGCAAAATCGTTTTCCCCATCAATGTGCATCATCTGCAAAACCTTCCATCGATCAGGGTTTAACATTCTAATCAAAGGAACCATATTCTCCTGATAAGTCAGTGAATTTACACAGGTATTAACTTTAAGTTTTATTCCTGCTTTATGGATGTAATATGCAGATTCAAGACATTTAGTGACGTGATCCCCTAAACCTCTGCCAAGTTTCTGTTCAATGTCATCAAGACATGAATCAACCGAAAGGCCAATCCAATCTACACATCCTATCATTTTTTGGATTAAATCTTGTGTGAGTTTAGAACCATTTGTTGTAATCGATACTGTAAATCCATGCTTTTTCGCAACTTTACAATAATTCAGAATATTTGGATGAAGCAGAGGCTCTCCTCCGGCAAAATTAATTTTAGTCATACCCATTTCTGCAAGAATTTTTAGAATTATGACACCTTCTTCAAATTTTATAGGTTTATCTGAAAAATTTTGAGCAAAACAAAATCTACAACGATAATTACAATATGGTGTAACATGCCAGTTTACTGATTTGATGAGAGAAGAGGTCATACCTATCTCTTGATTAAGAAAACATAATTCTGATCACTTGAACTGTTCGACAAAAAAATAACAATTAATACCTAACATATACAATATCAGAATATGACACCTGAGCATATCCACATCATCAGCGCGGGTGAAAACATTCACAATACCTATCCTACGGCAATTAAGCGCTCAGATGGGATTTCACATTGTTTTGTCATCGTTGAAGAAGATGTATATAATCAGAGAAAAGATGATTCAGAATTTAAAAAAGAAACAAAACTTCGAATCATCGCAGCAATAAACGAAGTTCGGGATCTATCCTCTAAGATGCGGATTCCATTCGATGAAGTAAAAATTCCGGATGTAACTCTATCATCAGTACGTGATGCAGTTCTGGAGATCCGTTCAAAATATCCTTCCGCAAATTACTCGTTTAATGTTACCGGCGGGACGAAGATGCTATCACTGTCTTTATTCATGATGGCGCTATGGCTGGAAGGTGAGGTTTGCATCACTCCAGGTGATGATGAGTATATCCCTTTCTCTATACCAAGGATGCACTTGAACGATATCACACAAAACCCTAACTATGTTTCACTAATTTCAATTCTCTATGATCTTGGTGAAAAATCAAAATATGGCCATGTCCTTCGAAAAGATTTGCATAGAGAAATGGAAAAGAAGTATGTTCCGGTAAAAAGCAGCAAGACCCAAAAAGAAAAGAGGGTTCTGAATAGGGGAATGATGACCATTTACCTTGACCAGCTTATTAAATGGGGTTTGGTTGAAGAGCATGAGGCAGCCAGTAAGAGGGAAAAGGCGTATAGCCTTACGGAAGATGGCAAGTTCGCCAAGAAATTTCTGGAGAGAAAATAGGTGAAGTAAGCCTATTCGATTGTTATTATCAAGATGAACAATTCAGGATATCATTGATTGGTTTTTCAGAAGTATATGCATCTACAATAAAAAAGGGAGGTGACAAGGTTATGGCAAGCAATCAAAGAGCAAATTCTAAGAACTCTAATAATCCCGCAAGCAAGGCCGCAGCAAACAACCGGTCGAATCAGATGAACTCCAACAACTCCGCATATCGTTCTTCTCGCGGGAAGAAGTAACGATATAAAATCATTATTTTTCTTCATTTGGGATTTCTAAATTAATTGCTTTTGAATTCTCTTTTCTATTATTCTGTAGAAATCTCTCATATTTATTCTGTTGAATTCTACTTCATCTAGGAGAATTCTCATCAATTTTTCTATGTTTATTCTATTCTATTCTGCCTATTCTGTAGAATTCTCCCAATTTTCCAGTAGAATTCTACTTTTTTCTATGGCAATTCTCCTAATTTTTCCATAATTTTCATAAAAATCTCAAAGATCACTATAAATAACCCCAACTAAAAATACAAATCAATGACCAAAATCGATTTTGTATATCCTAATATCTCAGGCATAAAACAACGAGGAGGTTTTGACCAACGCTTTGAGCTGGCAAAAGAATTGGGCTGTAGATATATCGAGATGCCGGGAGATTTCATCAAGAATAAAACAGAAGTTGAAAAAACCGGCCTTGAAATTTGCTCAATAACTACTCAGGATGCAATCGAGATCCTATACGACAATGAATCCAGATACCTTGATGATATAAAATATATTCTTCATACAGAGCCCTCTCTTCGCCGGAATGATGGTTATGGCCTCTCATCCCAAGCTCCGTTAAAATGGTACGATAAGGAATGGCGTGATCGGTTTGTACAGATGGTGTTGGATATATCTGCATATCTTGGAAAAACACCCGATAAAATAGAGATTCATCCTGGAGATAGAAGGAATAGCAATGAGTATCTGATTGAATCCGTAAAATGCCTGATCGATTCTTTTGAATCTGCTTTTAATGTAAGACCTGATGTATTGCTTGAAAACAGGACCGGCCAGTTCATTCAGGAAGGAAAAGGGATGGCTGATTTATGGAGTTATGTAATCGACAATGAACCGGAAATTTCAGAAAAATTCGGGATAGTGCTTGATATCCAGCAATTGTACACGGTTACGAAGAATAAATGCCTGAATTCTTTTGATTTGATTCCTCCGGAGGCCATCAAGGGATTTCATATTCATACCAAGCATAGATCGCCTACGATAGATGATGAAATCCCCTGGAAAGAGATATTTGAGAGGATAAGGGGATTTGAGCATGATTTTATTATCAATCCTGAGATTCATCATAGGAATAGGGTTAGGGATGTGATTGAGTTTTGTAAGGGGATTGGTTGAGGGTGTTATTACTTAAAAATTGGAGGTAATTTCTCTTTTTTTGCTTTAAATCATGTAAAAAATATTATGGGTAAATTCACTCAATTGAGAGATCTCCTAGTTCAGAAATCATTGGTAATAAGAATGGAGCTATTATTTTTGTCGAATCAGAAATTTTTGAGAATATGTCATCTTGTTCGTTATTGTTTTCTAAATTTGTATTATTTTGATAATCTTTAATAAATGCTAGACCAATCAAAACAAGTCCATATTTATATCTATTATCGAGTAGTTCAAGGTTTGATTTTGCTTCTTTCTTTTCCAATAATAGATATTTGTTATCCATATTAATGAAAAACTCATATCCATCATCTTCATTTCCTAGAACACGCATAGCCGAATCATCATTAAATCCATATTCTTTCCATTCATTGCTAAATATCTCATAGACTCCTGGAATATCCAGAGTTGTATTCTTCAGTTTTTTATTGTGTAAATCATCATCAAAATCTGTTTTTCTTTTTCCAGAACTCTTGCTACTAGATTTTTGTTCAGGAATTGTATTAATGTAAAATTCTCCAGAAAATGGCTCTGATTTTACTATGTCAGATACCTCCCATTCGAACATTACTATTTCGTTTTCACCAATATCATCAGGAAGACTGACATTTAAATTTCCAAATCCATTCCATAGGTTTATTGAATAATTTTCGTATTCTTCATCATTAATAATGAGACAGAAATCACCAGGCTCATTATCACGATCAAAAAAATTATTTTCTGCATCTGTTTCAAATTGTATCCTAAAACGCCTATTCAAAGGTGTTTGTTTTGGATTTAGTTCAGAGAACTCTTTTACTAATTTGAAATATGAAGGAAATTTTTTTCCTTTAAATTCAATTTTTTGTTCATTTCCTTCAATATTTAATGGGCTTGTTATTCTAACTCCCTTTATAAATAATTTTGATAATGTTGGAGAACGTTTTACCATTTTTTGTATAACATCAACCAGAGGTTTATCATCTTTAATTTTATTTTCAATTGCTTCACGTTTTCTTTTCTCCTTTAAAGCTCTTAAGCCAGGATGTGATTTAACTAATTCTTCTAAATTTTTCTCAATGGAACTTTTCAATTCACCCGATCGAAGACGATCACGACTATTCATGAAAAGATCTTCTCTGGCTCTTCCATCAATATCTGAACAATCAACAATAATTAAAATTGAATTTGCTAAATAAGACATTCCTACGGAATTACGGGAAAAAAATGATTTTGGAATGACTCCGTGTGTTTGTCCGTTAATTGTAAAAAGTATCCCTTCATCTCTCTTATATTTTTCATCTTTGTCTTTCTTAAAAACATATATCGATGATTTCATCCGTTGCCCTTTTACTGTAAAAGCACTTGAGGGATGTTCAATAAATCCTTCTTCGATATTTGAATATTTATCTTCTTCAAGTCTAACAGAGAGACCTGATAAATTTGTCTCTAAGGAATGTCCAGAATATCCTCTTCTTTCGTACATACGAACAGGAAGTGCAATATTTGGCATTAAAAGTGATAAGCGATTATAAAGATCAAATAGAATATTTGTTTTTAATCCTGTCATTTGGTATTCGTATAATTTGATAAATGTCCCATATTCTAATGGATTTATAATAGTTTTACTATCATCACCAGGGAGCAACGGTAGACTTTCAGCATTAAAACTTATTATTTGCTTGTTTTTAACTAAATACCGATAAACAGAGCTTTTAACTCCATGTTGAGGCTCGTCACGTCTTATTATTGTAAATCCCCATTTATCTTTTGTAGGGTCTGATTCGAATTTTGATATTTCAGGCTTCCTTTTTGATATAATTAATTGTAAATTATGTTTCCCACAAAATTGAAAGACGCCCGTCCCCCCCATATTAAATTTACCTTGTACGAAAGGAATACGAAGTTTGTTAGATTTTGTTAAAGATAAAAATGTATCTGGCATTTTTTGAGGGGTTTGTCCCTCTCCTTTATCAATCAAAGAATAACAAGGGTTTGATTTTGCACCAGTTGATACAAAAGATATATAATCAGCCAGCTGTGTTCTTCGACTCGATAAACAATTTGATAATTTACCCTCGGGAATATCAAAAAAGGTTTCTAAAGCTTCTTTAATGCTTTTTGGGGCATCATTACCTACAGGATTAATCCCTTGGGACATAACAGAAGCCATTAAAACAGCATCAACTGAGTTAATTATTTTTTCAACAATAGCTGCTTCTGGCCTACTCTGTTGGTTTCCAATAGTGGCAAAATTATTTTCATTTTCACCAAAATCACGCCAACAATCTGGATTGTCCCATAAATTCTTTGATTTTAATAATTTTATAACATCATTTTCCGTTTCAGAATTAGCAATTTTAATACATAGTTGTTGCACAGCAACACCTTCTAATTGTGGAAATAGTTCTTACTATAAAATATATATTATGATTTTAATTTATTGAAATTTAATTAAAAAATTAGATAATAATCCAACTAAATTACATATAATTTAAAAATAATTCTATAGAGATCTGATTTGACATACGATTCTCTTCTCTCATTTCTCAATGAGAATTCTATATTTCTCCTATTTTATTCTATATGATTCTCCATTTCTCCAGTAGAATTCTCCATTTTTCCTAGGAGAAATTCTCTATTTCTCCTATTCTATTCTGCATATTAAGTAGAATTCTGCTTATATTCTGTTATTCTCTTCTATCATTTTGTTATATTCTACTCTTTTCTATTTCTGTTCTGCTTATTCTGTTATTCTCTTCTGTTTATTCTATAGAAAATCAACATTTTCTTTTATTTTTCTACTAGAATTCTACAGATTAATTCAAGGAGCTAAAATTGAGTTTTTGTTATCCCATAGTACTCGGTTTATGCTGCTGATGCTTTTATAGAGATAATTCTGCATTGAAGATAATGATAATGAGGGCATTTTTCCACTTATTAACCTGATGTATTGAAAAGGATATAACTTTGTATTTTTATTGAGGGAATTCTCATCATTAATTTAAAAATTAACTGATTTGTGTCAATTCTGATGAAAAATTATCAAATATACTTTCATTTGCTCTTTTTGTTGCATGAATCATACTATTAAAGTCTCTAACGCATTGTTCGACTTTCACCGCATTATTAAGTCCATTCTCAATTGCGGGGAGTAGTTTATTGCAAAATCCACTAGTACTATCTAAAATTGGAATCCATTTCTCTATACAATTATCTAAATTAGTATTTTCTAAAAATTCCAGTTTATATTTACTTGCTATTTTTCCTCCTAGAAGTGTTTCTATTGAATATCCAATACTATAAGTATACAGAGGAATGCTTCCTCTAAATCTTAAATAATCAAATATACCCTCATCAATTTCAGTTAAACCTTCATTATTTTGTTTTTCTCTTAAACCGTGCTTATATTTTACAATTGCTTTAAAAAGTGAATATACAAAAATTATATGATGAGCTGTCGTATTATCATTAAATATCAATGAATAATTTTCATTATTATTCCATACTTTCTTTTTACTGTTATATGCAGTAACAGGATCACCGTGAAATGCTGTTAATGCTTGGGCCACAGTATCAGAAGGCATTACATCTGAATTTCTTCTTATAAAGTCATCACGGCCCCCCCTTCTTCCACCTAAATAATCAAAATTTGGAATTATATCAAAATCTTCTCTCAATCTTTTTTGGATAGGATCATTACTTCTATAATCCGCTGGCATCAACTTATTTTGACTATTATTGTATTGTACAATATTTTTTATCACTTCTTGATAATTAGATTTAATAAAACGTATAGATACTTTTGCTGCATCATTTGGTTGTTCTGGTAAAGAACCAATTGCACCTGTTGTTTGTGCTCCATTGACAATAGATATACCTTTAATGATTATATCACTGTAATTACTATGTCTATTAATAGTATAATCATTAACAAGAGCAGTAATTCCATTATTATAAACCCAAAAGTTAACTGGATCGTTTTCAGCCGTATTTTTAATATTATTATTTATGTTTGTGTCGCTTTTTCTACTACCAAGGTAATCCCTGATATTCGCAGAAAATAAATTCTTATCATACTTATGAAAAATACTATAAATCCAAGATGCATCAACAGCAGTTGAATAAGCTTTCCAATTATCAACATCAATTTCATATCCATTTGACACTCTTATTGTAAAAGTATCATTTACTAAAATTGGTGTTTGAATTTCATTGTAAAGATCATTTATTGATTTTAATCCAATTTCCCTTGCATTTATTCTAATATTTTTGTCAGAATATTTACTTTCTATAATATTATTTGTATTATCAACTACAGCTAATAATTCATTATTTACATTTGTTGATTCATTGCAATTATGGACATACCATAATTCAATGGATGAAATTTCATTTTCATTAATTGCATTTCTTAAATCTAAAGCAGCTGATTTAACTCTTTCAGATAATCTAGTAATATCATGGCTTAATGCCCATGTAACAGCAGTATTTAGATCTGAAGCTTTATTTGAAGGTGCAGCCACCTTATTCCATTCTTCAGCGAAATAACTTTGAGCAATTATTCCAACTCCATTTTCTCTATCAACAAATAATAAATCACACTTATGATCATTAGACCCATCAACCAAGTACTCTTCAGCAATTTCTCTAATGTCATCTAAATTATATTTTAATTGTAAAACGTAAAGTAATAAAGAATTATTTCCATATTCTACCTTTAAATCGTTTCTCCCTTCAAAATTTTCTTTAAATCCGAGATTATTATCCATATTGTTTAATTTATATATGATAATATATTACTTTCTATTAACTTTATTTTTCTCAAACAAAGTCATAATGCATCTATATTTTAATATTATCTATAATTCTAACCTCTCGCTACCACCCTTTTATCTTACTCTCACCCAGAATATCACTTAATCAACAGAATATCCGTATAAAACTGGAATTATACGTATAAATTAAAAAACGAAGGAGAAAACAGAAATGGATGAAACAACCGCGCAGAAAGCGAATCGCAAAAAAATCAACCTTACTCTGTCTCCGGACAACCACAAATTTCTGAAAGAAAACACTGAGAATGCATCCCGATTCGTTGATAACCTTGTTTCCTCGGTTAAATCCGGGTTTAGTCCGGGTTACTTTGCTGTAATCCCCAAAAGCGAATGGACCGAGCGGGAATTGAACCCGCGGCCTCTACCATGCCAAGGTAGCGATCTTCCCCTGATCTATCGGCCCGCTGAAAATTGTCTTTCTCCTATTAGGTTGTATGTTATCAGTTAAAAAGGCATATTTCCTGATTGGGCCGGGGGTGGGATCACTTGTGTGAAAACCGGGGAATCAGGCCGTATTCAGGTTTTTCATCTCACCGGCGACACGGTCACGCGCCTCAGCCACGGTATCGCGCCTGAGAATGCGGCCTCCACGGATATACCTTAGATGAAGATCGGTCGCCCCCTCTGGCAGGGATTCTCCGGCAGGAACAACAGATCGGATACCGGATGCATCTTTGATTACCCTCTTTGCACCTGACCTCTTGCCTCTCTTTGAACAGGCCGCCCCGTCTATCTCCACAAGGTCAAGAGAGAAGTCGATGACCGGCGCATTTGCAATCGCCCCACCGATACCAAAGGCATCGACAATATCCCTGCAGGTCTCCACATCCTCAATTTCAAGACCTCCGCTCAGGAATATTTTCACATCCTTATAACCATGAATGTCAAGCTCCCAGCGAACCTCCCCGATAATCGATCTCATGTTCCCTCTCCTGGATGCAGGAGTATCCAGCCTGACCCCTTTGCAACCCGCCCGTGCCGCTTCAAGTGCCTCCCTTTTTTCATCCGAGAAGGTATCGCAGAGCATGATCCTTGGGACCTCCGGTGGTGCATTCCTGTCAAACATCTCCCAGGCACGGGCAGAATCCCCGGAACACATCACATAGGCATGGGGCATCGTCCCTGCCAACGTTATGCCTTCCGGCGCACAGGTATTGCTCACCCCGTCAACGCCCCCAATCCATGCCGAACGCTCTATCATATAAGAGATTGCAGGATGCTGCCTCCTGGAACCAAATGAATAGATCTCCCTCTCCCCTGCCGCATCCCTGATCCGTGCGGCTGATGTTGCTATTCCCGATGCATGGCAGAGAAAACCCAGTATCGATGTCTCGTATCGTGCAAAATCCAGGTACCTGCCCCTGATAACCACCACCGGCTCCCCTTCATAAAACACGGAGCCTTCGGGGAGAGCATATACGTCAAGCGGCAGATCTCCCAGAAGCGTGATTACATCCTCAAGGCCGCATAATACCCCAAAACCCCCGATAAGCCGGGAAACCGCCACCTCAGCGGTTACTATAGGGTTTATCCCCTCTTTTTCAAGTACCGAGGTGCACCTCTCAAAATATATATCAGTGCAATCCCCGGATCTTATCGTATCGTCGGATGTTATGTGAAAACCGGGCATAAAAAAGAATCAGCCGCCCTGCTGATTAGCCTTACCATATGTTTATCCGTTATAAGATGTTTATTTTTTTCTGGTGAAGATGTTCGTCCAGCAGTTTTTTATTCCCGGCATTGCACACAGCTCCTACCTGGTGGCTGGTGAGAAGAATTGTGCGATAATCGACCCGGCAAGAGATACCGAACGCTACGTGGAAGCAGCGGACAGCCGTGGCTACAGGATCACACATATCCTGGAGACCCATCTTCATGCGGATTTCATATCCGGGCATCTCGATCTTGCAGACGCAACCCGTGCGGACATATATGCACCGGAAAAGGCGAACTGTGAATTTGATCATGTACCATTGAAGGACGGGGACAAGATCTCAATCGATAACCTCCGGTTCGATGTACTTGAGACGCCAGGACATACCCCTGAGATGGTATCATATACAGTCACCGATCTCGCACGGGGCGAATCACCTGTCGCGATCTTTACCGGAGATACGCTGTTTGCAGGGGATGTGGGCCGGCCGGATCTCTTTCCGGGACGTGCCCGGGAACTGGCATCGAAGCTGTACGACAGCCTGCATGACAAAATTCTTTCCCTGCCCGACGAATGCCTTGTCTATCCCGCACACGGACAGGGTTCACTATGCGGGCGATCTATCGGGGCGATGAGGATCACGACAATCGGCTACGAAAGGCAGTCCAACAGGATGCTTTCGATGGAGCGTGAAGAAATGATACAATCCCTGTCCGAAAATATGCCCCCGGCGCCGGATCATTTCTCCCGTTGCAGCGAGATCAACAGGAAAGGGCCAGTACTGATGAGATCACTCACTGCCCCGTCTTCGATGAAGCCGGAAGAGTTTGAAACGAACATCCGGGATGGTGCATATATCATAGACACCAGGTGCTATGCTGCATTTTCAGGCCAATTTATCCCGGGCAGCATCAATATCGACAACATGGGCAATGTATCCATATTTGCAGGATGGATCACCCCCCCTGAAAAGAAGGCCTTCATAGTCACCAAACCGCAGTATGTCCCGGGCATCACAAAGATGCTCAGGAGAGCCGGGATCGACCATATAGCGGGATACCTGGACGGCGGGGTACATTCATGGGTAACATCCGGCAGGTATGCGGATCATATCCGTATGCTTTCTCCGCCGGAGGTGCGTGATATTCTTCAAAAAGGAGAGGCGACGCTTCTCGATGTGAGAACGAGCGAGGAGTACGAAACCGGTCATATTGAGGGAGCCATCAATATCATGGTGATGGACCTTAGACACAGGTGGACTGAACTGGATATGGATGAACCGTATATCGTGATGTGCACCACCGGGATCAGGGCGAGCATCGCGGCAAGCATACTGAAAATGAACGGTTTTCGGGACGTGTCGAATGCGGCAGGCGGTTACCTTGGATACCAGGCCAGCCTGAAAAAATAGGTTTAATCTCTTCTTGCTAAGAAAAGTGCAGCGCAGATACCAGCACCCAGAATAGCCAGAACTACTCCGAAACCGGGTGACGCCTGCACCGGGCTCAAAGATAGTGATACCTGTGTGCTCTGCCCCTGGTTCACCGTAACCGTCTGTGATGCATCATTGTATCCCGTGAGCTTTGCAGTGACCACGTGTGAACCCGATGCTACTGAAAGTCCGCTTAGCGGGGATATGCCCGAGTAAACATTATCGACATATACGTTGGCACCTCCGGGAGTGGTTTCAATGGAAAGTACACCAACGGATGACGGCGTGGTTCCCGGGGTCAGCTGGGCGTTCACGTAGCTTGTGGTGGATGATCTGACCTCAACGCTTGTCGTATAATCGTTATAACCCGCCAGCTTCAGTGTCATCGTGTGCGTTCCCACAGCAATGTTGCTGAGAGTCGCCGGTGTTACAGCATTCCGGTATGATCCGTCAAGATATATGGAAGCACCCGAGGGTGATGATGCCACATGGATATAACCGGGAGTGTCCGGCAGGGGTGACAGTGTCGCGGATATGGGTGTGTTCGATCCCGGGTTGATCGAGACGGTGGTCTTCCAGTCATAGTAGCCGCTCAGGTCAAGCTCGATTGTGTGCGTCGCAGGTGCGATACCCGAGATCGTCATGGGAGTCTTGCCCTTGTAGGCACCGTCCATGTAGATGTATGCGCCCGATGGCGAGGAAGTGATGGTCACGTATCCGGGCGTCGGATTCTGGGAGAGCGTGTATGAATAGTCACTCCTCTGGTTTGCCGTTACAGAAACCGAGCCGGTGTAATCCTTGTAACCGTCCTTGGACACCTTGATGTTGTATGTGCCCGGATTCTGGTTTGTGATCGTGCAGGGAGTTTTACCCTCATAGTAGCCGTTCAGGTAGACCTCTGCTCCGGACGGGCTTGATGTAACGTACAGGCTTCCGGTAGACGGGGTCTGCGTTGGGATGGGGTTCAGGGTTGCATATACCGTTACAGTCTCCCCTGCCGATGGCATACGGACACTGCTCGTCGAGAAGTCGTAGTACCCATACTTGGTAACTTTTATCGTCTGTATGGGGGTACTTGTCGAATAAACAGAAAAGGACTGCTCGGTGCCGGACATGGTCCCCTGGCTCTGGCCGTCAAAGTAAACGGTTGCTCCTGCCACGTTGCATACGATCTTTATCCATCCCTCTTCGCCACCTACCGCAGCCGCCGGGAATGTACTGAATGAAAGAAGCACCATAAAGGCTATGATGCCGATAATAATCTTGTTCTTCTGCATAATTAATCTCCTTCCGGATATACAACAATAAATCGGGAGAATATATTAGCTTTCTGGTAACTGAAGCCATGTGAGGGCGCAATTACTTGTTTCCCTTTAATGAACGGATATGAATGAATATAGACAGACTCCTGCACAGCATCGCCATATACCTCATCTCCCTCTGCTCGAAGGAACGGATGAAAACATCCCGATCGTATACAAGAGCCACCTGAGACGGTATTTGTATGGAATCCCCTGGTCAGATATTTCTCATTACATTCAAGACTGACCTGCATAATTGTATACCCAGTGCAGCGACGATTGCAGGTTTCTTAAGAAGAATGCGGGCAAGCCCGGCAGGCCGGTCCATATCCCCGTGCTTTACAATAAGTTCCAGGATACCGGGATCGTTCAGTACCCTGATCAGCCTTGCCACATCATCCCCTGAAAGTGTACGCCGTAACTTCAGGAGTGACATTCCGGTTGCAATCTCCCTGCCAAAATCCTCGTACCATAATCTCTCGTAACCGGCGAGCGCCCTGTCACTGAAATCCCCAGTATTACAGCATACCTCTGCAACAGAAGCCGCATGCATGGCCGACCTGACGGCGGTATACACCCCGCCCCCGGACGTGGGTTTTGCAAAACCCGCCGCATCACCGACAAAAAGCACCCTGTTCCCGTAAGTCCTTGGCATCACCCCGAGCGGAATCGTTCCGGTTACAAGATGCATGTTGCCCCTCTCCTGATCCCCGGCAAAGCGGATGAACCGCTCAAGCACATCCTCTCTTCCGCACAGCCCCGTCCGTACCATTCCTCTGCCTGCCGGAATTCTCCACCCAAAGAAATCCGGAGATGCATCGGGATATATCTCCACGATATCATCCTCCATATCCAGGGGGATCTCAGCCTGAATTCCGGAGATGAACTCTTTCTGCCGTGGCATTCCAAGAGACCGTGCGATTGCACTCTTCGGGCCGTCAGCAGCGATCACCAGCCTGCTGTCGATCTCGCTTCTCCCCTTCCTGCCCCGCATAACCAGACGACCCCCGGAAAATGTACCATGGGCCTTCAGTTGAAACACCACACCGGCATCGGCTGCTTTTTCGGCCATCTCCCGGTCAAGGGCCGCCCTGTCGACCACGTACGCCTTTGTGGAGCCAGACCTGAAGGAGAGCGAATCCCCGTTGCAGGAGAGGATACTTGCTCCGCTGATCTTGTTCATCACAGCACGCTCCGATACACCGCACGCATAGAATGCCGCTGTACTCAGGAGCCCCGCACACTGGACCGGATGGCCTATTGCGGAATGCTCTTCGATGCATATTGTATTCAGCCCTTTTTCCGCACAGAAACGGGCGGCGGCGCTACCCGCGGGTCCTGCGCCGACTACCGCCACATCATACATCAATTCATTACATTGGGATGCAATCTATATAGAAATGGCAGAAGGGACCGGAGATCAGGAGTTCAGGTACAAGCAGTGCCTTGTAATTAGGACGGATATAAAGATGAGCTGCGGCAAAAGATGCGCACAGGCATCCCACGCCTCCGTGAGCGCCTTTGTAAAGGCCGATGAAAAACTCAGGAAAAGCTGGATGAACGAGGGGCAGAAGAAGGTCGTCCTGAAGGCATCGGGCCACAGGCAGCTATACGAGCTCAAGACAATAGCGGAGATGGCAGGCATCGCCGCATCCGTGATCACCGATGCGGGGCTTACAGAGATCCCGCCGGGAACGGTGACGGCACTGGGCATCGGACCGGCAAGATCGGAAGATATAGACAAGATAACAGGGGATCTGTCACTCTTATGATGAGATCACCGTACCCCCTCGAATGCAGTCTCGGGATGAGGTTCTATGCAAGCGAAACCCCCGGCATCGGAGGGGTGCTCAGGCAGGAACCTGAGGATTTCAGGGTGGACGAGATATCAAAGGAGTTCAGGCCTGATGAGAACGGCAGGTACCTGGTATGCAGGCTTACAAAAAGGAACTGGGACCATCACCGGGCTGTCAAGGAGATCGCAAAAAAGCTGGGGATCAGCCACAGGCGCATCTCATGGGGGGGCACAAAGGACAAGAATGCGGTGACCTCCCAGATCATATCCATATATGACGTTGATCTTCCTGATCTCGAAAGGGTGCGGCTCAGGGAGATCGGCCTTGAACCGCTTGGCCGGTCACACCAGCAGATCTCAATGGGTGAGCTCTGCGGCAATTTATTTACCATCAGGCTCAGGGATGTTGAACAGGAATCACTTGAAGAGCGGGTATCTGCGATCACCGGAATAATTCATGACGGGGTTCCCAACTATTATGGCATACAGCGGTTCGGTGCGGTAAGGCCGGTCACCCACCTTGTGGGTCTTGAGATACTGAAAGGGAGTCCCGGAACTGCGGTGAAGATGTATATCGGTGAACCGTTTGAGGAGGAGAATACTGAAATGAGGAGTGCGAGAGAAGCGTTTCTGGAGAGTGGTGATGCAAAGGCCGCACTTTCGGCGTTCCCGATCCATATGAGGTACGAGCGGGCCATGCTGAACCACCTGTCCACCTCCCCGGAGGATTACAGGGGTGCACTGAAGACACTCCCCCCGAAACTGCTCTCCATGTTCATAAGCGCCTACCAGTCCTGGCAGTTCAACAAGGTGGTCAGCAGGCGCATGGAAGAAGGCATATCGCTCAACGAACCCCTGGAGGGTGACCGGTTGATCTTCGCAAACGGCAGGGAGGACATCGTCACGCCTGCGGGCATCCGGGCGGCAGGTGTGCACATCGGAAGGGGGCGGTGTTCGGTTGCCCTGCACCTCCCCGGATCAGAGTCAGGCGAACCGAGAGGAATAATGGATGAATGGATGAACAGCCTGCTTGCAGAGGACGGGATCACACCTGAATCATTCAGGGAGGCATCCGGTTTCGTTAAAACACGGTTTTCCGGTGCAAACCGCTCAATTGCACTGAAAACAGAAATTTCTGCCGAATGTGCAGGGGACCAGGTTGAACTCCGCTTCTCTCTTCAGCCCGGGCAGTATGCGACCACGGTGTGCAGGGAGTACATGAAAGCCAACCCGCTCAGCATGATCTGAAATGCAGAAATTTCTATAAAAAAAAACAGCAAAACGGGGATCTCAAAGATCTATATGATCAATTCCTACCTGTATTTCACGTCATATTCTGTGACAAGATTTGTGCCGCATGCGTAGAAATTTTTCAGGTTCAGGCGGATCATCTCGTCAACAGAACCGGCATGGAAACCCCCCACCAGGGACGGGGTATCTTCTCCTCCCACAATATAAGGCAGGTGAATGAGCCTGAACTCATCAATAAGCTGATCATCCAGCATTCTTCCGATCAACGTGGGCCCTCCCTCGACCATCAGGCGGTCCACACCATAATCGTCCTTCAGTTTTTTCATCAGAAACGGCAGTTCTATCGAATCCTTTCCTGAATAGATGACATCCGCCCCCTTTGACCTGATCGCATCAACTCTTTCTCCGGGGGTTTCCGAGGTTACTGCAATAAGGGTGGGGGCAGCAGGATTGAAGATATTTGATTCCAGGGAAATGTTGCCCATTGTGCTCGGAATTACCCTTATGGGGCTTTTTCCCTCCACGTGCCTGACCGTGAGATATGAGTTATCGATCCTGATCGTATTAGCCCCGACCATTATCGCGTCGCATTCAGCCCGTGTCCTGTGAAGCAGGATCTCGGTCTCATGTGACATGTACTCCATCAGCACTTTGCTTGAGACCCCTCTTTCCAGTGTGAGTTTACCATCGACAGTGATCTCTGACATGACGAGCACATGCGGACGCCCGGATTTTTGAAGGACCATATGAACCAGTATATCAGTATTGGCTCAGTGTGGTAATATCATTTCTTGTTAAATGTTGAAATGACAAATCCACTCAAAAATACAAAGTAAATGTTAATTCATCTGGTAGCGAATTAGAGGTGATGAATATAACCTCACTCCGTCCTAAAATAATCAGGAAATTCGAACCCGTTGCAGCCGGTTTCGCAAAGATTGGAGTGACCCCAAACCAGGTGAGCCTGCTCTCGCTTTTTGCCGGGCTTGTCTGTGCGTATTTTTTCATGATCTCGGAATTTTTTGCAGGCAGCATCATGCTCCTGCTATCCGCGATCCTTGACATCGTTGACGGGAGCGTTGCACGAATAACAGGAAGGGAAAGCGATTTTGGAGCGGTTTTTGACTGGATAGTGGACAAGTACATCGATGCGGTTGTGCTGCTGGCCATTGGTGTTTCAGGCATTGCCATCATCACCAGGTTTACCAGCCTTCCCCCGTATGCGGATTTTACCATTGTCGCAATAGCAATCATCGGCTCGCTGATGAACACCTTCATAAAACCGGTAGTATATGCAGAGATCGGTTACCAGAAAAAAATTGACGGGAAGATCGAAGATCCCCTGGAGGGTGTCGGCTTTTTCGGCAGGCCGGAGACGATCATCGTCCTGGTTGCCGGGGGACTGTTCGGCGTAATCTGGGCAGCGGTGATACTGATAGCGGTATGCACGAACCTCTCCGCCATCCAGAGAATCATTTATCTTTACCGGCGATTCTCCTGACTTCACCGGTATAGTAACCGATAAGCTCCTCGATCTCATCCCATGTCCCGGGTATGATCCTGAAGACCCCCCATGCAATGATGATCAGCACAATAAGAGCAAGACCCTCGCAGATCACGTTATGCGACCAGAAAAAACTTTCAAAACCGGTTTCCCCGTTCCCGATCAGTTCTGCCCCAAAATCAAACCACTGGCCCGTGTACGCCATGATCACGAATGAGTTTCGAAGCAGGTTCAGGATATATATGGAGGGGATTACAAGAATGACGCCACAGGCTCTCTGCCTGACGGTTGCATGGCCGATCGCGACAAGCCCGAGCATGATCGAGATCGCCTGTATCCCGGTGCAGTCGAGAATGATCTCTATGATGTAATGGCTGTTTCCAATCATGGACCAGGATAGCAGATCCACGGGATAACCGAGCATGGAAAGCACAACATATGTCTGGGATGCCACGGTGCTGATGAGCCACTGGTTTAACGGCTGGATATAAGAAAAAGGCGCCCATATTACAAACGCGACAGCCGCACCGTAACTCAGCCTGAGTGGCCCGTCGTCACCCCTGAAAAGCCCACGGACCGTGATGTATACGAATGGTATGGAGACAATGAAGATCAGCGGGTAGAGAAAATTGCTGATGGAAAAATAATATGGGAGATTTGTCAGGAGAAACAGGAGCATCGATATCCATCCTGACGCTGCAAAAAACCTTGCATGCCTGCCCGGTATGAGAAACATAATAAATGAAAGTGCGGCGAGGGCTACAAAGACCGCGGGTAGAATGCTTACAAGATCCTCCATTTCCTTATAATCTTGGAGGAAGATTCGATAAATGTAGATGATCTGCAATACAAGAATTAATCAATCTGTGAACCGATTATTATAATATGTTTTGTCCAGAGTGCGGCGGATTTATGATTTCAAGGGACGGGCGGATGTATTGCACGAAATGCGATTTCAGCCGGGAAATAAGCGAAGACGACAACCTGATCAAGACCCGGGCAAGAACGGTCAAGGAGATCACGATTGTGGATGACACCGAACAGGCAGCAACACTTCCTACCTGCCAGACAAAGTGTCCCGGGTGCGGCAACAACAAGGCCTACTGGTGGCTTCGTCAGCTTCGTGCCGCAGACGAGAGTGAAGTCCGGTTTTTCCGCTGCACCGCATGCGGAAAGACCTGGCGTGAATACGACTGATCAAACTATAAAAAAGAGGACGATGCACACCACCACCGGGATGGTGATGTTATCGTCGACCGGGGATATCAGTTCGGTAATTGCGGCTGCGCCCGATGCGACAATGATCGAAAGCGCCCCGAGAGGAAGTGCCAGAGGAACAAGAGAGTATATTGCAAGGGCCACACTGGCGGCTACAAAACCTGCCAGCATCCCTTCCAGAGTTTTTTTCCCGTATATTTTTGTTTTGCCGAATCTGAGGCCAACGGCTGTAGAGACGCTGTCAAGAACCGATAGCACTATCATCGAAGCAACTGTTATCTGGCTGCCAAATATGATCAGGCAGAACAGGGCAGCTATGAAAAAGACCATCGAACCCATCCCGGGGAATACGGAATCCCGTTCCAGCCTGCCTATGATCCATGAGAAAAGCGGGACATGGTAACCCCTTGATATCGCGTCGGCTATTGCAATGCCAAGGATCACCACCACCGCCATAACCGAGATCGCGGTCTGAGTATCTGTAAAATAGATGAATGCGGCGATTAGCAGTCCAAATGCAAGATGAGAAAGCTGGCGGGGGTATTCGTTCATAATATTTGTTTATTCCCGCCAGTATAATATTTGACTTTTTTAACGCGGTGAATGATATATCAGGGATCACCTGAAATAATGATTATGCCACCCCACAACCATGACCCGTTAAAACGTCTCCTGGCGGATCGTGAACGGCGTGTAGAAGAGAGTATTGAAATATTGATCTCCCAGCTCTCCGGTGGTTCAATACCTTACCGGGTGAAAGCGGCTGAAGCGCTGGGGAGAGCCGGCGATATAAGAGCCCTGCCCTCTCTCATCCGCATAGCTGCAAATGATCCGGAGATCGGGGTTCGTCATGTTGCGGTCAGATCGATCGGCAGGCTTGGCGATCCTGGCGGCGTGGAATGCCTGGTATCCCTGCTGGATGACGAAGATCGCTGGATCAGGAAGGAGGCGGCCCGTTCACTGGGGGAGATCGGAGAACCCTCCTCTCTCCCGTTTCTTGCGGCTCTTCTCGGTGATCCGAAGGATGATGTGCGGGCTGCGGCGGCGGACGCTCTTGGCAGACTGGGAGATCAGTCTGCCGTTGATATATTGTGCGATGCTGTTCGGGACCATGATCCAAAGGTCCGGACGTCTGCAAGAGAGTCATTAAGAGAGCTCGGGCGTGACGATCTTTCACGAACACTCTGACTCAATCTCCATATCTCGGTCAAGCTTTTAGGGAACAACTTACAAATATAATTGGATAAATGAACCTGGCTGATCTTTGTCTTCTGTTTTCAAGTATTGGTTTTATTCTTTCACTGATCCCGTGCAGGGGTAAAAAATATCCTGCACTGCTGGGGTGGACCGGTATCGTGGCATACCTGATCGTGAGCATGCCTCATTACATCATTGACGAGAACAACTTTGTATACCCTCTTATCGGAATTCTGGCGATTTTACCCTATATCATCACGGCAAAGGCGCTGTTCAGGGACGAACCCGTTGTTTATTCCCTGACAAAGATCGCGGCAGTGGCGTGGCTCATATATGCACCATTTTATTTTATCGAACCTCTTGGTAACTGGCTGGTTGGCCTCCAGATATCACATGTCAGCTATATACTCGATCTTTTCGGCCAGCCTGTGGGGATCTGCTGGGAGGAGGGCTGGAACACCATTGCCAGAAACGGATACAGGATACAGATTATCCTCGGTTGCACCGGGGTACAGAGCATCGCGATCATGCTGGGGGTGATCGCGGCGGTGCCGACAACATGGAGACAGAGAATACTTTCGGTTCTCCTGGTCTTTTTTACGATCTATATCATGAACATCATCAGGAACGTCTTTGTGGTATTCTCCTATTCGGAACAACTATTTCCGTTCCTGCCTGAGATCTCATCGAATGGCCATTTGGGATATGAAAGCTACTTCTGGGCGCACAACGTGATCAGCGAGGTCGGAATCTCCCTTGTCACACTGATCATCGTTGCCTTTGGGCTGTTCAGGATCAACCCAGGGCTGGCGGGTTTTGTTGATCGCCTGCTAAGATATTATTACCACCGGCTCATGGAGATGAAGGATTTGCTTGCAGGAAAAAAGTCCGCTCCTGGGAATTGATTTCAGGTACCTGGGAAGGAATACGCGAACCATCCACAAAAATGAACAAACTGTGTGAAATGTCACACAGGATTTTATGAGTGCAGGGTCGTACAACACCCTATTTCGATCAGGTACTGACACGGGATACACGGGATAAAAGTAAAAAGTCTATATTATATTTCATCTTTTTTTTGGTCAATAATAGGATCTATCCCGTGTATCCCGTGTCGCAAAGGATCATGTCGTGACAGCACCAGACGGCCATATTGTCGTTGTTTGTTAATCACCATCCGATTCACGGGGGAATCCTGTTGAATTTGGACCCTTCCCGTTTTGCGACATCTAAAATACTTACACCATCCTGCGCCGAATCTCTAAAGACACAGATGAGACCTCCCTTCAGAGGATTTCTAAAATGTAGTAATTATGGCTCTATAGAACACCTCTAAAGTGAGGTCTCTGTGCCTTTATTAATTTTATCCAGATATACTGTAAACGGGGGGGTAGGGAGTATTGCTGTAGGGGTGAGTACCCCTCCCCATTTTAAGATATTCATAACCGGATGAAGAAGACAGAGTGGGTGGATATATTAAAAAATGGCTATATAGAAATCCTCTTAAGGGGCGTCTCCTTTCCCTCTAAGAATCGTATGCAGGAAAGTGTATTATGAATTACACCGGACATAGGGAGCATCACTATGGGGGTGGGGACAGGGGAGGGGCCTCCCCTCCCCATTTGGCGATATTCTCCATAATCGGATGAAGAAAAGCAGTAATGGATAAATTAAGAAGATGATTTTTTGTTTCCGGAAAGGATTTCTACAGAGCCGTAATTATAAAGAATTTAATCGGAAAAAAAGAAGAATTCATTCCTCTTCTTCAATCTCTTCTTCGCCTTCTTCTACCGGGCTGCCGTTGACGAGCACCGCACAGCTCACCACGCTGTCGCCAGAATCAAGGCGCATCAACCTTACGCCCTGGGTAATCCGCCTCTGAATCGAAATATCCAACACTTTGGTCCTGATCATGATGCCGGATGCGGATGTCAGGAATATCTCGTCCTCGTCAGAGACGGCAACTGCGGCGATTATTCCGCCGCTTCTCTCGGTATTTATTGTCTTGACACCCTTCGTGCCCCTGCCATGACCCTTGAATTCATCAAAATCCGTACGCTTTCCATAGCCTTTCTCGGTTACAATCAGGAGTTTATCTTTTTCCACAAGCGTGATTGCCTGCAGGCGGTCTCCAAAACGCATTCTCATACCGATCACTCCAAGAGCGTTTCTGTGCCTGAGCGGAACCGAATCAACCGGTATCCTGACCCCCTGTCCTCCTTTTGTAGTCAGCAGGAGATCGTCGGAGTTGTCGGTAACGATCACGGAGACAAGCTCATCACCCTCCCGCAGCGATATTCCCCTGATACCTCCCTGTCTCGGGCGTGAAAACTCCACCTGTGGGATCTTGACGATAATACCGTTTTTCGTAGCAAAAAGGAAGAACTGCTCCTTTTCAAATTCCCTGACCGGGATCACCGCGGTAACCAGTTCATCCTTGAGGTTTAGCAGGTTTGCAATATGCCGCCCCTTGCTAACCCGGGCGCTCTCCGGAACGTCATACACCTTCAGCCAGTAGCTTCGCCCCGTGTTCGTGAAACAGAGCAGGTATTCATGGGTGTTTGCGACAAATACGTCGGACACGAGATCATCCTCCTTTGTCATCATGCCCCTGATACCCCTGCCGCCCCTGCGCTGGTTCTTGTATGTGTCGAGATCCACGCGCTTGATGTAGTTGGACGCGGTAAGTGTGACCAGCACCGGCTTGTCTTCGATCAGGTCCTCCTTGTCGAACACTCCGACCGCATGTGAGATACGGGATCTCCTCTCGTTGGCATACTTCCCGGAGATCTCGACAAGCTCCCCCCTGATCACTCTCCTGATGTTATCCTCGCTCGACAGGATCTCCTCAAGCCTTTCGATCTCTTTCCTGAGTTCATCACGTTCATCAAGGATCTTCCGGTGCTCGAGTGCTGCAAGCTTCCTCAACTGCATCTTCAGGATCGCATCCGCCTGTACTTCGTCAAGCCCGAATCCGGCTACAAGTGCAGCCTTCGCATCATCCGCGGTCTCGGAGGCACGGATCGTTTTTATGACCGCATCAATATTGTCGAGAGCAATCAGCAAACCGTAGAGAATATGTATCCTGTCGTTTGCCTTCCTGAGATCAAACTCGCACCTGCGCCGGATGACAATACTCCGGTGATCCAGAAACTCGCTGATCAGGTCCTTTAGTCCAAGGATTTTTGGCTGGTTATCAACGATGGCATAATTTGTAATCCCGAATGTGTTCTCAAGTGAAGTATGCTTATAGAGCTGGTTCAGGATCACAAAACCGTTTGCAGCTTTCTTCAGTTCGATTACAACCCTGATGCCGTCCTTGTCGGATTCGTCCCTTAGATCACTGATCCCTTCAATCTTTTTATTCCTGACAAGTTCGGCAATATTCTCCACAAGCCGGGCCTTATTCACCTGGAAGGGGATCTCGGATATGATGATCCTCTGTCGCTTATCATCGTCCTCGACCTCCGCAATGCCCCGGATGACACACTTGCCTTTCCCGGTCAGGTATGCCTTCCTGACACCCTCTGTTCCCATGATCATACCGCCGGTAGGGAAATCAGGAGCGGGCATGATATTAACCAGATCAGCGACCCCGATCTCAGGATCGTCAATGACTGCACAGACCGCACTGCATACCTCTCCCAGATTGTGCGGAGGCATGCTTGTTGCCATCCCTACAGCGATTCCTGTGGTGCCGTTGACCAGAAGGTTTGGAACCCTGGCAGGAAGCACTACCGGCTCTTTAAGCGATTCGTCAAAGTTTGGTATGAAATCAACCGTATCCTTTGAGATATCATCCAGCAGCTCTTCGGCGATCTTTTCGAGCCTCGCCTCGGTATAACGCATTGCCGCCGGGGCGTCGCCGTCGATTGAACCGAAATTTCCCTGTCCTTCCACGAGAGGGGCCCTGTAGTTGAAGGGTTGCGCCATCTTGACAAGGGTGTCGTATATGGCAGCATCACCATGAGGGTGGTACTTACCCATCACATCTCCGACAATACGGGCCGATTTTTTATAGGGCTTGTCACTGGTATTGCCCATCTCCCACATCGCATATAGGGTGCGGCGGTGAACCGGTTTCAGGCCGTCTCTTACATCCGGGATGGCCCTGCCGATGATCACACTCATCGCGTAATCGATATAGGAGGTCTTCATCTCGTCCTCGATGTTGATGGGAATGACACGTCCCTCCTCAGATGTCAAGGTTTCTCACCTCCTTTGCATGCCTGCGTATGAAATCACGCCTCGCGTCCACATTTTGCCCCATGAGCTTCTCAAAGATCTCGTTCGCATATCCTGCATCCTCGATCATCACCTTCTTGATTACCCGGGTTTCAGGGTTCATTGTTGTCTCCCAGAGTTGTCCTGCGTTCATTTCTCCAAGACCCTTGTAGCGTTGCACCTGTACACCTTTATCTCCAAATTCCTCCAACGCACCTTTAAGCTCTTCCTCGTTGAACAGGTATTTCTCCTTCTTTCCCCTGCTCACCCTGTAGAGAGGGGGTTGTGCAATGTAGACATACCCTTTCTCGATAAGGCCCGGCATATACCGGTATAATAACGTGAGCAGTAAAGTCCTGATATGGGCACCGTCCACATCAGCATCGGTCATCAGGATGATGTGATGATACCTGCATTTTTCAGTATCAAATGATTCTCCAATCCCGGTTCCAATGGCGGAGATGAGCGCCTGGATCTCGGCGTTCTTCAGGATCTTGCTCAGCTGGGATTTTTCCACGTTCAGGATCTTGCCCTTGAGGGGAAGTATTGCCTGGAAGAGGCGTGACCGGCCCTGTTTGGCGGACCCTCCTGCCGAATCTCCCTCGACAATATAAATCTCGCTTTTCCCGGGATCCTTCTCTGAGCAGTCGGCAAGTTTGCCGGGAAGACCCATCGTATCCAGTGTGCTCTTCCGTCGTGCCAGGTCCCGGGCACTCCTTGCCGCTTCCCTCGCCCTTGCGGCGGCAAGAGCCTTTTCCACGATTGCCGAAAGAACCTTCGGGTGTTCATCAAAATATTCTGTCAGGGACTGGTAAACAAGTGAATCAACAATGCCCTTGACATTGCTGTTGCCAAGCCTCATCTTTGTCTGCCCCTCAAACTGCGGGTTCGGGATCTTTGTACTGATTACAGAAATAAGACCTTCACGAATATCCTCGCCCCTGATACTGATCTTTTCATTCTTGAACAGTTTGTTCAGGCGTGCGGAGTTGTTGATCGATCGTGTTATGGCAGACTTGAAACCCTCAAGGTGGGTCCCGCCCTCCCGGGTATTCACCGAGTTTACGTATGTGAGAATGGTCTCGGAATATGAGGTATTGTATTGAATCGCAACCTCCACATCCACCGATGATTCCTCGTCACGTTTCGAAAAGGAAATGATTTCTTCAGTTATAAGATCCTTGCCATCCCCAAGTTCGGCAACGAACTCACTGATCCCTCCCTCGAAACAGAAGGTGTCCGTGTCCCCGCTTCCTTCATCTGAAATTGTGATCGTTATCCCGCTGTTCAGGTATGCAAGTTCCTTCAGGCGGTGGGCCAGGATATCGTAATCAAATTCCGTCGTCTCGAATATAGTGTCATCCGGAAGAAACCTGATCATCGTGCCGGTCAGTGCGGTGTCCTTCTTTCCTCCGGGTTCCCTGCCGTAACGCCGTTCCACCCTGGCGACCTGCTCATCCCCGCTCTCGGGCCTTGCCTGAAGCGGTTTTTTCAATATTCCCTTCTCAAATGACATTGTGAAAACATGGCCGGTCCTGTAGACCTCCACTTCAAGGAATGATGAAAGTGCGTTTACTACTGAAACACCGACCCCGTGAAGACCCCCGGAAACCTGGTAGGTATTCTTGTCAAACTTGCCCCCGGCATGCAGAACCGTCATTACCACCTCAAGGGCACTCTTTCCACCCTGGCTTTTCATCGCATCCGTGGGTATACCCCTGCCATTGTCCTCCACGGTCACAGAACCGTCCTTCCTGATGGTAACAAATATCTGATCACAGTATCCTGCAAGTGCCTCGTCCACAGAGTTGTCAACAACCTCGTATACCAGGTGATGAAGCCCCCGCGTGTCGGTGCTGCCAATATACATCGCGGGCCGTTCGCGTACAGGTTTCAGCCCTTCGAGAACCGTAATGCTATCCGCGCTGTAAGCATCAGCAGGCATTGTCTGCCTCCTCAAAAAAGATTTTTACGGCCAATCCGCCGGGAGAGAAACAGCGTCCGGATAAATGCCGCAATCTATCCGATATATCCCTGAAAAGTGAAATCATATTCATTAATCTATTGGTTTTGAACAAAGATAAATACTATCCCGGACCCGGGCAAATATCTGCAATATTTCTGGTCTGAAGTCAAATCAGGTGTTTTTCATGGTGTTAATCAGTCATAATCCCCCACATCTGCATTCTCTATACCAAGCTCCCTGTCGATGGCAACCGTCAATCTGTTCAGCGCCCTGATCACGTCTTCTGCATCCTCTTTGTCATTGATGCCAGGCTGGTGCCATATCACTTTTTTCCTGAGCATCTCCACGCAACTCTCCACTTCGGTACCCCTGAACATATCGGGCATCCTGAACTCATCAAGATGATCGGATGCGCCAATAAACGCCTGTTCAGGCGGAAGCCCAAAATGTTTGGAGAGTAGCATGATGTTTGTCACAAATCCCCTGCCAAATTTACTGTTCATGAATGAAGATTCATACCCTGCTTTAATAATCATTTTGGAATCGAATATGCAGCATGAACCAGCACATTCAGGTCATACAATATATATATAGGCACTGCACTTCCATTTTTACGAGATATGCGGAGTGATACAGTTAAAGCAGGATATGAAAGGGCACCCAACCGTTCACTGATCAGGTCGCTCGGCATCAGCGACGGGGAGATGGACAGACCCTTCATCGGTATCGCAAACTCATGGAACAACATTGTTCCCGGCCATATTCATCTAAGGCCACTTGCCGAACGAATCAGGGAAGGGATCGCAGCAGGAGGCGGGGTCCCGTTCGAGTTCAATACGGTGGGCATATGCGACGGGATCGCCATGGGGCATGAAGGGATGCGCTATTCCCTTCCTTCGCGTGAGACAATCGCGGATTCCGTGGAGCTGATGGTGCATTCGCACAGGTTTGACGGCCTCGTCTGCCTCTGCACCTGCGACAAGATTGTCCCGGGCATGCTAATGGCGGCGGCAAGATGCAATATCCCTTCAATCATGGTAACCGGAGGCAACATGTTGCCGGGCTACAGGAAGGGATGTGAACTCTCTCTCATCGACGTCTTCGAGGCAGTTGGGAAGGTCGCCGCAGGAAAGATGTCGGAAGAGGAGCTCTCGGAGATCGAGGTGGCTGCAATGCCGGGATGCGGAAGCTGCCAGGGGATGTATACCGCAAACACGATGGCATGCATGACCGAGGCGATGGGCATGTCCCTGCCCGGATGTGCCGCCATACCTGCCGTTGAGGCGGCAAAATCAAGAATAGCATATGAAAGCGGGGAACGGATCATGGAGCTCGTCAGAGATAACATTCTGCCCCAAAATATCATTACCGCCCCCGGCCTCAGGAACGCCATCCGTGTGGACATGGCTCTTGGCGGCTCCACCAATACGGTGCTTCACCTGATGGCAATAGCAGAAGAAGCCGGGGTAACGCTTGGTCTTGATGATTTCAATGCCATCAGCGACGATATCCCGCACATATGCCCGATGCAGCCCGGCGGACCACACTCAATGCAGGCGCTACACCGGGCAGGAGGAATTCCCGCGGTCTTCAGCAGGCTGAAGGATCGGCTGGAGGATTGCCCGACAGTATCCGGGCGAAGCGTGACTGAAATCGCAGGGAGTATTTCATATATCGACGGTGATGTCATCAGGAGTTGCGAAGATCCGGTTCATGCAGGAGGCGGGCTGAAGATACTGAAGGGCACGCTCGCTCCGGGAGGTTCGGTGATCAAGTCTGCTGCAGTAAATGATGATATGTGGGTGCACACCGGACCGGCAAAGGTATTCGAAGGTGAAAGCGAGGCAATGAAGGCAATCGTAGGCAGAAAGATCAACGAAGGCGATGTGCTTGTCATCAGGTACGAGGGACCTGCCGGCGGACCGGGCATGCCGGAGATGCTCTCCCCCACATCGGCCCTGATGGGGCTTGGTTACACCAGGGTGGCGCTTGTCACTGACGGCAGGTTCTCCGGGGGCACCAGGGGGCCCTGTATCGGTCATGTAGTCCCAGAAGCACTGGCTGGCGGACCTATAGCACTTGTCAGGGAAGGCGACATGATATCAATAAATCTCCACGAAAGAACAATCGATCTCGACGTGGACGGTGCAGAGCTTGAAAAAAGAAAAGCTCAATGGAAACCCCTGAAAAAAGAGTTGTCAGGCATACTGGCAAGATATGCGGCCACAGTTGCACAGGCGGACAGGGGTGCTGTTCAGAATAGTTCTTTTGAACTTTAATCGCTCAACTTTTTGGGCCTGTATAAATCCCCCGGATCATATCTTTTTGTGTCTTTATTGAATCCGGTACATGATATCATTGCACTATTTCACCGATAAACATGCCATTAAGAGGATTTCTACAGGCCAAGAAAATAAAAAGAATAATATTTTCCGGAAAAATTTTCTACATTACAATCTTTCCAGGATTTAAATCGAGATCAAAAATACCTATACTGTCACGGGCAGCCTGCACATGCACCTCTGGACCGTAAGGATCATCACGGCACAGAGCAGTGCCACCAGTATAAATGCGGCAGCGAATCCCGCAAGATCAGCGGTGACCCCTGCAATAAACGGTATCAGGCTCATGCCACCGTAACTGAAAAGGCTGAAGAGCCCCATCATCAACCCCTGGGGATGACCTGTTCTGGCCAGAAACGCGGTCTGGGAGATCATCACCGCTCCCGCCACCGCCCCCATAAGAGCAAGACCAACCGGCGTTACGAAGCTGATCAGCACAGCCACGGCCATGCCCAGTGCGGATGCCTGCATCACGGGTATGGGTTCAAGCTTCATCCTTGAGATCCAGAGTACGGTGATCGCAGTGGATATATTCATCATCCCAATCTCGACCGAGACAAAGAACGGGTCTTCGCCTGAAAATTCAGGGTATAGGGTGGTCACGGCACCTGTTGCACCGATAGCAACAAGGGAGAATATGAACAGCCATTTGTAATCCAAGATTACCGACACCACCCTTGCCGGAGCTTGGGACTTCGGCACGGTGTCGTTGAAAACTGCTTTTCTGGTCAGGGAGACGAGGAGAACAATTATTCCCAGTGCGAGAAGCACGACCAGCCCCGCCAGATGGTATTGAGTCATGACTGCCAGGTAACCACTGATCACAAGACCGGCGACAAGACCGATATTGAGGCTTGCAAAGAAAAAGCCGCTCATCTTTTCGTGCATCTCGCCACTGTTTGCCCAGGAGAGGGCCACCGGGAGAAAAAGGCCTGCCCCTATCCCCTCAACAAGCCTGCCGGCAATTACTACAGCGGGTATTACAGATGCCAGAATCAGCGCTGAACCCGCACAGGTAAGCAGAAGCCCGGCCCGTATAAAATGCGTCCTTCCCAGCCTGTCACTGAAGATCCCTGCCGGAAAGACCATCAGAAGCGCTCCAAGGAAGTAGGCTGAAAATATTGCACCATGGTGGGTGCTGGTCTCTCCAAGATCCGGGAGAACCGGTACGATGGCATTTGACAATGCCATGATAAGGAATATTCCTGAAAATATGACGAAACGCTGCCGCATCAGATCATCCGGTACGTCTCGAGGTTCATCGGCGCCCGGGTTTCAATCCTGAATCTTTTGTATATCGAACTGGCAAGATCAAGTGTGTTCTTCTCATCACCGTGAATCGTA
>Ga0272441_10003466_pt1 | contig 29949 bp, 18 predicted proteins | sample SSMProp6N_FD_193582 | JGI IMG/M metagenome (GOLD analysis project Ga0272441, IMG submission 193582) | Marine sediment archaeal communities from Little Sippewissett salt marsh, Falmouth, MA, United States - SSM-Prop-6N | ecosystem: Environmental > Aquatic > Marine > Wetlands > Sediment ... | reverse complement strand
ACCATTATATAAAGCCATGAGGGAAAAGATGGTCAGGGCCCAGATAAAGGGGCGGGGGATTAATGACAAACGTGTGTTAAAGGCAATGATGACTGTCCCCAGGCATTTGTTTGTAGACCAACGGAATGCCTCTTCTGCATATGGTGATTACGCGTTGCCTATAGGGTTAGGGCAGACAATATCACAGCCATATATAGTCGCTTTTATGACAGAGGCGGCCCAGTTAAGCAAAAATGACAGGGTGCTTGAGATCGGTACGGGGACGGGTTATCAAGCGGCTGTTCTATCTAAGATAGCGAGTGAAGTCTACAGCGTTGAGATCATAAAGTCATTGGCTGATTCCGCGAGGCTGAGATTGCGAAAATTGGGATATGACAATATCCTGATCAGGCATGGGGATGGATACGATGGATGGCTTGAATTTTCGCCATATGACGCTATAATAGTAACTGCGGCGCCTGAAAAGATACCGCCTAAACTTATCGAGCAACTAAAGATTGGAGGAAGGATGATAATTCCAGTGGGCAAAAAATTTCAAGAGCTGCAATTGATAGAGAAGGGACGATCGGGGATTTTAAAGAGAAAATTATTGCCTGTCAGATTTGTCCCTATGGTGAAAACCAACTAGGATCTATCGGGCGTAACTTGATGGAGGTGTATTATGTACAGCGTTTTGATAAATAACAAAGGAGACTCATTTTACAGTGTGGAGGCGGACGGGTATAAGATCAGCATAGACGCAGCGGAAAAGGGCATTAAACCCTTATCGGCATTGCTTGCCAGCCTGGGAGCATGCATCGGTGTATATATAAATAAGTATGTCAAGGGGATGGGGAAAAAACTGGACAACCTGGTGATCAGGGTTGACGCGGAATTCAGCGCGGAAAAACCCGTGTATTTCAAAAAGATTGATGTCTCAGTTGAGCTGAATGACAGCACGATTGAACAAAATAGAATAGAGGCGATGAAAAGATTTATCCATAATTGCCCCGCGCATTTGTCTTTGGAAAACAGAACTGAGATAGAGGTTCGGATAAAATGAGGGAAGACAAGCTTGTCTTTGACGGCAAATTGCTGAAGCTTAAAACCGGAAGGGTTTTATTTCCGAACGGGTATGACGCTTATCTGGAAGTTGTTGAGCATCCCGGGGCGGCGCTTATTGTGCCGTTTCTGTCAAAGGATAAGATCATAATGTTGAAGCAGTACAGGCCGGTGATCGATTCTTACATCTATGAACTTCCGGCAGGGACTTTGGAAAAAAATGAGACACATTTAAATTGCGCAAAGCGCGAAATAATCGAAGAGACAGGGTACATGGCGGGAAGGGTAAAAAAGATTGGGATGATCTTTCCTGCCCCTGGGTATACGACGGAAAACATCCTGATATTCAGGGCCGATAAGCTTAAAAGGACTGATGTCAGGCCTGAAGAGGATGAGGTGATAGATATAGAAGTGATGGATAAGAAAAAGGTGCGTAAGTTGATAAAAAGCGGCCGTATTGTGGACGCGAAAACCATATGCGCCCTAAGACTGTGTGGTTGGTGACAAAAAAGGGAGACGATGAAATATATATTAAGGGCTGATACGGGGAGTTCGGCGTATGCGAGTGTGAACTTTAAGGCTGAATTGAACAATGAGCAATATTCTGTGGTGATCGGCTCAGAGGGGCCATGCCTTGTCCTTGCCGGTGCGGGCAGCGGTAAGACAAGGACGCTTGTCTATAGGGTGGCTTATCTTCTATCAAAGGGCATTAATCCCGAGAACATACTCCTTGTGACGTTCACTAATAAGGCGGCCCACACAATGCAGGACCGCGTTGAAGTGCTCTTGAAGGCGAAACCAAAGAAGATGTGGAGTGGTACGTTCCATCATATCGGAAACAGGTCATTAAGATTATATGCTAAGGAGCTGGGGTATACACCCGGTTTCACTATTCTAGACGAAGAAGACGCCATTTCATTAATCAGGGTGTGCCTGAAGAATATGAATGTGAGGGTATCGAATGAGAGAACGCCCACGCCGAAAGTGATCAAACATATCATAAGCTATTCCATCAATTCCGTTAAACCTGTTGAAGACACATTGGCTGATATGTATCCATATTTTCTTAATTTTTCGGATATGATAAAGAAGGTGAATGCGCACTATGAAATGAAGAAGAGGCAGTCGAACAGCATGGATTATGACGACCTCTTAACAAAGTGGTTATGGCTGATCACAAATGTTGACAGCGCCAGAGAGAGGTTTCAAAAACAATTCAGATATATACTTGTGGATGAATATCAGGATACGAACAAATTGCAGGCGTCCATAATTGACCGGCTGGGCGAGCGCCATCGGAACGTACTTGTTGTCGGTGACGACGCGCAGGCGATATATTCTTTCCGAGGCGCTGACGTTAGTAATATTTTGAATTTTCCGAAAAGGTACAAGGATGCCGGGATATATAAACTCCAGACGAATTACCGGTCTACGCCGGAAATTTTGGACCTGGCTAATATGTCCATCTCACATAATTTGAATCAATTCGCTAAGAGGCTCTACACAGTCAAAGAGGGCCTCTCAAAGCCCGCGTTGATCGAGGTTGCCGACCTTAGCTGCCAGGCGGCATTTGTCGTGCAGAGGGTGCTTGAATTAAGGGATGAGGGTGTGCCGCTTAGAGAGATAGCTGTATTATTCAGGGCGCATTATCAATCGGCGGAGATAGAGATGGAGCTCATAAAGAGAAACGTCCCGTATATAATTAGAGGCGGGGTCAGGTTTTTCGAGCAGGCGCATATAAAGGATGTGCTGTCATACCTGAAAATACTGACTAATCCTATGGATGAGTTGGCATGGACAAGGGCATTGATAATGTATCAGGGCATAGGCACTAACTATGCGGGAAAGATATTTGATGAGTTTGCTAAGGTAGGGTCATTGGGGTATGTCTTAAGCCCCGGTTTCGGACTGTCACTTCCGGCGCGGACAAGGTCAGGGCTCAGGCGATTTAAAAGGACGATGGAGATAATAAGGATAAAGGATTATCATAAGAAGCCTGATGAGATCATAAGGATGATAATAGAAAGGGGATATGAGGATCATGTAAGGGCAAGGTTTGACAATGCTAAGGACAGGATAGATGATCTCCATGAATTGATAAATTTTGCGCATCAGTATAGATCCGTTAAGTCTCTGCTTCATGACATTACCTTAAGGGAATCGTTCAAAGGGGAGACAATAAATCAGGCATCCTCAAGGGAAGAAAACCTCATTTTGTCAACGATACATCAGGCAAAGGGGCTTGAGTGGAACAGTGTTTTCATCGTCGGATTATGTGAGGGGCAATTCCCGCATCCAAAAAGCCTGGAGAGGACCGGTGAATTGGAAGAGGAAAGGCGTCTTTTTTATGTGTCCGCTACGAGGGCAAAAAACGAACTATATCTGATCCATCCTATCACACGTTACGATTATCAAATGGGTACGGTCATATCCAGGAAGTCCCTGTTCATACAAGAACTGGATCCCTCTGTCTATGAGAGATGGGATATAGAAAAGAGTCATAGTGATTATGAGCCTTCTATAGCGATAGATTGATGGGATCATTGAAAGAAGGGATTTTTCAAACGAAGCTCCCTCCACATCCTTTGGTCCTCCATACAGAGATATATAGGAAGTGATGCAGAGTGCCTTTCAAGAAGGTCTATCATATGAGCGTATATCTTTAACCTCATAGCAAATGGGTATCTGAGTTTGCCGTCATACCCACATATTAATTCTTCATCCAGCATATGATTTTCCGGGAAACGGGATTCTATGACCTTCTTGGTCTCGGGTTTGAACCTTAACGTTCCAAGGCTTATCCATGCGATATCGCCAGGTGCTATTTGGGATAATATCCGGTCAATAACCTTAGAATAGTTGTACCTCCACCCGTTATGCAGGATTATCGGATCAAAATGAATGCCTATTCTGTATCCCGCGCCGGAACATAGTTTGGCGGCCTTTACTCTTTGCTCGAGAGTGGCGCAATAATGTTCATTTTCAGATATTACACATGGAGGATTGAATGACCATGAAACCACGATATTCCCATTGTGCTTAGATTCGAGAAGATTGGAGATGTTGCTGCTTTTTGTCTTGAACTCAAAAGTGCAGTCAGTATGATCGCGGAAAAAATTAATTATTGATTTGGAATATCCCGTGACATGGTCGATCATCAGTGAATCAGAGAACTCACCTGTGCCAAGACGCATGCCGGGCCTTAAGCGTTTATCTAATTCATCGAAGAAATTATCAACATTAGCCGGATAGATTATACCGGGCGAGTCCGTATAGCTCTGAAGATAACAGTATGTGCACTCATAGATACAGCCAAAACTTAAATTGAATATGTTATATCCGCATCCAACAGCGCCTTTGGTGCATGGGCAGCGCTTAAAAAGATCGTGTTTCTGGTATGTTATGAAGGCCTTATCACACCTATCATTAAAGTCCTTGATCCTAAACATGGCCGATCCCGCTATAAATGATTTAATGCCGTATATGTGTTCGACTCTTGCGTTGGGGTAATATTCGAGAAATCTTTTTGTGAGGTCGGTATTCACGGCCTTTTTTTCAATATATATGGTCTCCGGATAATAGGTTTTATTGTCGAGCGCGCACACATCTTCGGTACTCAATTTAACCTCAGGTAGATAGGTGTTTTTGAACCTTTTATCCATGGATGAATAAGGGAAACGTTTTTTTAGCAGGTATGATTTTAAACTTTGGAATGAAACAGTCAGACCGGGCTCGATAATTGTATTTGGAGGGATGTTGTCCCTTTTTGATATCTCATAGAGAAGCCTTGTGATCTCACGCGCCTTATTAGGCCCGAATCCGGGATATCTGACCTTTATGAGGGTTTTTACATCTTTCAGTATATCTACAGGTTTTTTGCCAGATCGCATATGATACGCGCACCATTTGTTACGGATGCAGAGATTTTTTGTTTTTCCTCTTCGGAAAATTGCCGAAAAAAGGGTTTATAGCCGATTATGTCAGTTGCGTACATTACAGAAGCGGCCTTTAATCCTGAGCTGTCAGCAGCGGAGAATACAGCGGAGCATTCCATGTCAACAGTCTGTATGTGCTTTTTGGATAATAATTCAGAATGATCGGGTTCAAGTTTTAGAGAGCCCATGGTAATATGAACGGTAGAATTAATAATATCACGATATTTGGGGTCAGATATTGATTTATGGATTTCTTCAGAAGGCATTAAAAAAGAATCCCCGATATCTTTTATCGATAGACAATCGGAGAAGCTCTCCAATGGGTAACATTTTGCAGGGCATACAAGTGACCCTATATCAAGGCCGTTGCCCGCGTTAATTAACCCGCATGAGCCAAAATGAATGATGTTTTCGCAACAAGTATCTTTCAGGTATAAAACAGCGTCTCCCGCGAATGCCGCCCCCATGCCCGTCCCTATCAAAGAAAAGCTGCCGTTGGAGCCTACAGAGAAAAGCATTCCCTGGATAATTTTATCGACGCGAAAGGCCTTGCATGCTTTTCTATGGATGGAAGGCATAATGACACATGTTTTACATATTTTTGACGGGGATACGCCAAATAGCGCTTCAAAAGTCTTCATAGTTCGTAAAGCCAATATATCATTGCTCCCTTCGTTACGGTCAATGATATTATATTATGATAGTACAACGGCGTCAACATGTAGCTATAGGTAGAGACCGGGCCGCTTGAAGAGCGGCCCGGCCATATTTTAACTCCATGTTGCACGTCTGGATATTGTGTGGTAAAATACGATTGTATGAATATTAACCGGGCAGTGTCGGGTTTGTTGATATTATTAGTGGCATTTTCTATTATGGGAAATATATGTATGGGGTTTGAATTAAAATGTGACGTATTCAATCATGAGGATTACATACCGGATAAGTACACTTGCAAAGGTGAGGACATATCACCTCCTTTGTCATGGACAGAACCTCCCGCGGGAACAAAAAGCTTCGCTCTGATAAATGATGATCCCGATGCCCCCATGGGTACTTGGGTGCATTGGGTTATATATGATCTGCCTGCCGATTTAAGAAAATTACCAGAAGCCATGCCGAAGAGTCAATCTCTGGATGATGGAGCAAAGCAGGGAGTCACAGATTTTGGATGTGTTGGATATGGGGGGCCATGTCCGCCTCCTGGAAAACCTCACAGGTATTATTTTAAATTGTATGCGCTAGATACTTTACCAGGACTTCCAGCCGGCTTAAGTAAGAAGGACCTGGAAAACCGCATGAAAGGGCATATAATAGGCCAGGCTGAGATCATGGGGTATTATAAGAGGTAGATTTAAGGGGGCTGAAAGGTTTGGGTATCTGATGGATAATAAGGGATTGCTTCACAAGTCAATAGTTTTGGCTTTATGCTTGTCAGGCATTTTCCTATTAGGCAGTTTTCTTGGATTTCCAAAGGATCAAATCTGCGCGTTATTTGCCTTCTCACTGTCAATATTGGGAACACTCCTTTTCTGGAATTTCCGCTTGAGCTTTGCCTTCCTTGGAGGGGTCTTGATCTTAGTCACGCGGGTGACCACCTTAGAGGATTTCATAAGATTGTCTTCTATGGAGATCATATTCTTCTTGATAGGCATGATGATACTGGTGGGATTCTTAAGGGAGATAGGATTATTCACGTATATGCTTCAGAGATCCCTAATCGTGAAGAATATAAACGCCAAGAAGATCACATTTATGCTTATATTGACCTCGGCTCTCTTAGCGTGTGTTGTGGATGAGGTCTCATCCATAATATTCATGATCATGATAATTTTTGAATTTTGTGATTATTTTGAGGTCGATCCCATACCTTTTATAATTACTTCCGTTTTTGCGACCAATATTGGCTCCGCTGGTACGGTATTAGGCAATCCGATCGGGTTATTGATAGCCACAAAAGCCGGCTTGACCTTTGAGGACTTTCTGAAATATTCATTCCCACTGATGATATTATCTCTTTTCGTATTGACTATTGTGATTTTTATTATTTTTAAAAAAGTCCTGAATGAGCTGGATGAGAAGATCAAGATATATGGGCCTAATGAATTTCTGATCAAACTTCTGCAGATACCCCCTGACAGAAAGATGAAGATCGGCGCCGTATGTTTCATGTCAACATTAGTCCTGATAGCCCTGCACCATAGGATAGAGATAATGCTGGGACTTGAGACGAACACAGTGCTGCTTATGGCCCCGCTTCTTACATCAGCGTTTATAATGATATGGAGGAGGCATCGGGCAAGGGTGTATATAGAAAAAGACGTTGAGTGGTGGACTTTATTATTTTTTATATTCCTTTTCGCTCAGGCAGGGGTGGTGGCGGAGACCGGTGTGGCTAATAACATTGCCGAGAAGTTGATGCTATATATGTCCGACAATAAGGCGGCCATCGTGTCAGTAATATTATTCGGGACAGCTTTCGTTTCAAGCGCGCTTGACAATGTAGTGGTTGTCGCGGGATTTATTCCTATAGTGGGGAGCCTTTCGAATATATTGGGATTGAAGCATCTGTTATGGTGGGCATTTCTGTTTGGCGCATGTTTCGGAGGTAATATCACGATAGTCGGATCCACCGCGAATATAATGGCTATCGGAACTATTGAAAAAGAGAGGAACCTCAGCATCGGATTCAGGTACTGGCTTAAAATTGGCATAATTGTGGGGATCTCGACTATGGTTTTTGTGCTGATAATGTTGCTGTCGTTACCGTATTATAAATGATGACGTATCTTTCCATGATTTGGGTGAATAAGCATGAAAAGCAAAAAAAAACATAAAGTGAGAAAAAAAACAGATTATCAGCATAGGCATGGAAATGTCTCTGTGGCGGATCTAATGGAAAGCCAGGAGAGGTTCAGGCGGTTGTCTGAGGCCACCAATGAAGGCATAGTTATCCATGAGCATGGCAGGGTCATAGATGCCAATCAGAGATTTGCGTCCATGTTCGGTTATACCATGCGTGATATTATCCGGAAAGATGGCCTAAAATTGATACATCCTGGCCATCGTAAGCAGGTTAGGAAGAATATTTTATCAGGAGAAAATAGGCCATATGAGACGGTTGGCGTTAGAAAAGGAGGGGATCCTTTCCCTCTGGAGATATGCGCAAAGGCTGCGAAATACAGGGGAAAGGATGTGCGAATAGCCATTTTAAGGGATATTACCGCCAGGAAAAGGGCAGAAAAGCGTCTGGCAAAAATAAACGAGTGTTTTCTGACCTTCGGGACGGATACAATGGAAAACATCAATAATCTTGTTAAGATTTGCGGAGAGTTGATGTGCGCCTCATGCGCCCTGTATAACAGGCTTGAGAGGGATCTTCTTTGTTCTGTAGGCATGTGGAAGGCCCCGAAATGTTATAATCCGATAGGCAAAGCTGAGGGGCGTATCTGCTGTGATGTCATAAAGAACGCTGATAAGAACGTTTTAGTTGTAAGGGATCTGCAGCACTCAAAATACAAGAAAACCGATCCTAACGTGAAACTCTATAACCTTATGACGTACATCGGCGCGCCTGTCAGGTTCGGGAAAACATGCATAGGGTCGTTATGCGTTGTTTACGGTAAGGATTTTATACCGGAAGAGGACGATAAAAAGGTTATGGAGATCCTGGCTTCGGCTATAGCCGTTGAAGAGGAAAGGCTCGGGGCTGAAAGCGCTCTAAAGAAAAGCCATGAGAGGTACTATAGTCTTTTTGAAAACTCACCCATATCACTTTGGGAAGAGGATTTTTCCGGTGTAAAGATGCGGCTGGACAATTTCAAGGCTGAAGGGGTTACGGATTTCCGGACATATTTCAGGGAGCACCCGGAGATCGTCGCGGAATGTGTTTCTATGGTGAGGATCTATGATGTTAACAGGGCGACATTGGAACTATTCAGGGCCAGGACAAAGAAGGATTTTTGGAGGGGGTTGGGAAGCGTTTTTACAGAGGATTCATATGAGACAGCCTTGGATGAGCTTATCGCTATCGCCAATGGAAAAACAACATTCAGCAGTGAGACTAAGAACCAGACTTTAGGCGGCAAGACCAAGGACGTTTATCTAAAGTGGACTGTTGTCCCGGGGTATGAGGATTCATACGGGAAGGTCCTGGTCTCATTGATGGATATAACTGACAGGAAGAGATTTGAGAATGAATTGAAAGACTCGGAAGAGAAATTCAAGAGCTTGGCTGAAAATTCCCCGAATATGATATTTATAGTCTACCGCGGCAGGATCGTGTATGTGAACAGAAAATGTACAGAGGCAATGGGCTATAAAAGAAAAGAATTCTATAAAGATAAGTTCCAGTTCGATACGCTCGTGCCTAAGGGATCGAGAAAAAGGGTAAACGACATCCTTGACCGTTATGTAATGGCTGATAAAGTATCTCCGTTTGAACAGGTGCTTGTAAAGAAAAATGGCGAACAGATAGATGCCATAATATCCACCAAACTGATAAACTTCAATGGTAAGCGGTCAATACTGGGGATCGTTACGGACATTACAGCGTATAATATGAGCCAGCAAGAGTTAAGGCGCCAGCGGGATATGGCTAAGAACTATCTGGATATCGTTGGATCTATGATTGTCGCTCTTGATACCAAAGGCAGGGTTACAATGATCAATAAACGTGTATCAGAGATACTTGGATATGAGCAGGATGAGGTCGTTGGGAAACCCTGGTTTTTCAGTTTTATGCCAAAAGGGGCGTCAAAAAACGCGAGGGCTCGTTTTCGGGAGATCATTAAAGGCAAGATAAAGAAAAACGAATACTCGGAATGGCCGGTATTAAGCGCGTCGGGCGCGGAGAAGATAATTTCATGGCACAACACAGTTTTAAAGGATGAGAAGGGCAATATAGTAGGCACATTGAGCGCTGGTTCGGATGTGACTGAGAGAAGGATGGCGGAAATTGAGAAAGAGGTGTTGAACAAGGAGCTTACAAGGTCGAATAATAGATTGCGGCAATTGGTGCTGCGGGACCCGCATACAGGGTTGTACAATCATCACTATCTGGAGGATGCCATCGAATCTGAATTTGAAAGGGCTAAGAACGAGGCACAGCCTTTATCAGTGCTGGGGGTGGATATAGATTATTTTAAATCCATAAATGACCTGTATGGGTATAACTTCGGAGATGCGGTCCTTAAGCAGTTCGCGAAGAAAATAAAGAAACTTGTAAGGAACTACGACACAGTTATAAGGTTAGGCGGAGAGGATTTTATAATTATATCTCCGGGTACGGATAGACAGACAGCGACATCTTTAGCTGAGAGGGTGCTTGAGACAATAAATTTATACGAATTTGGCGATAAAAAACATAGGGTCAAACTGACGCTTAGCATTGCTGTCGCGTCATATCCGGAAGATAAGGTCTATAAGGGCCTGGGGCTTATAAATATAACGGAGAAAATACTCAGTAAGGCTAAGGATGACGGGGGCAACAGGGTGTTTTCATCTGTTGATATGGGAAAGGCGGTAAAAAACAGGTTTTTGGCCGGAGCCGCACCATCACGCTCACAAATCAAATTCCTGAAAAATAAATTAGACAAACTTAATAAGCAGTCAAAACAGACTATTGTTGAGAGCATATTTGCCTTTGCCAAGACCATTGAGTTAAAGGATAAGTATACGGGGGAACACGTTGAAAGGACGGTCCACTATGCTACTGAATTGGCTAAAGAGCTTAGACTCACAAAAGACGAAATAGAGCTGATAAAGGAAGCTTCGGTCCTGCATGATCTTGGAAAGGTAGGCATAAGTGAAAAGATCTTGCTTAAGAAAAGTAAGCTGTCAGAGCGTGAATTTGAGGAGATCAAGAAACACCCGCAGATAGCTGCCGATATTTTAAGGCCTATACAGTATTTACAGGGTATAATACCCCTCATATTTTACCATCATGAAAGATGGGATGGTATGGGCTACCCAAGCGGCTTAAAAGGGGATGAGATACCCCTTGGAGCGCGCATAATAGCCCTCGCGGACGGGTACCAGGCACTCTCTTCTGATAGGCCTTATAGGCCGGCCTACAACATAAAAGATGTCGTTAAAATACTAAGGAGTGAGTCTGGAACCAAGTATGACCCTAAGGTTATCAAGGCTTTTTTTAACATTTTACGACGGGAAAAGAGGGTATAAAAAAGGTAGATATTTTTTTGTTAGTTAATCTTGACAAAAGTGAGAAAGTGTGCTATACTTGCTGGTGAGCCGATAAGGGTAAACCACGAGAGATCGTGGGGCACAAAGCCACGGGCCTTCGCCTCCTTCGGGTGGACAGGTAGCCGGGTTGCCGTGCATAGGTGGTAGGGACTTAAAGCAAGAGTCTGCCATATGCCGTATTACTTATCGGCTTTTTTTTGTCTTTATTACCGTATAAGGTTCGGGATCCTAGTGTTCGATTGAGCGTCCGGGACACGGGTGTTGGTGTGACAAAGGTCCGGGACACGGGTGTTCGTGTGACAGTTGGAGTGTCCCGGACCTGAAGAGGTTGGAGACTGGATCGAGCGAGCTGTTACGGACGCTGGTGTTCGGTTAACAAAGAACCCCGGATATGTAAAGGTAAGGACACGATATCCCAGCCAGTAATCCGTGATATAACATGTACTACGTTAAGAGATTATAATACTTAGCTATCTTCCAGGCAGGTATAGCAAAACTGACATGGTTCTTATTAACCTTCGTAGCCACCATTAAACCGGCCAAATTTCCGGTTGTATCTAATAGGGGCCCTCCGCTATCGCGCTTATATATATTAAAGTCTGTTTGTAGGAGATCAGCGTATTGTGTCTTGTTTCCCTTGGCGCGAGCGAGCTTACCGATACCAGTTATGCGGCCCATGCTTATGGTGCCTTCAAGCAGCTCAGAAGTGCCAATGTGATAAACCCTATCCCTGAGTCTCATGTTTATGGTCCTTGAGAATTTTATCGGTTCAATGCCGTCCGGCATATTTATTCTAATAAATGCCAGGTCTTCACCCGGTACAACCTGTAGTACCTGACAGGATACTTCTTTTTGATCATGCAAAACCACGGTTATCTTTTTTGCACCGAGTACATTATGGGAATTCGTCACAATCGTACCGTTATGATCGATTATAATACCGGCTCCTTCACGTGAGTACTGGGCCGCCATTAACTTTGTGGCGACAATGATCCGCCCTGTCTTGGCGTCACGGAACGCTTTATGAGGCGAACGGGCTAAGCCGCCGGTATCCGCCCTGATAATAACAACGGCCTGTTTGCTATTCTCGATTGTCGCGATAATAGACAGGTCAGCATACGCATCTATGGGCGAAAGGGCTAAGGAAAGAATAAGTATAGTAGCCAATAATCTCATTAGTGTGATTATACTCCACGAATGTTGATTTGTAAATAATTGATGATTAATGACAACTAGTCATCATCTATGGGTTAATCTATGAGCGGCAAGCGGAATTGCACCTGCCAGGGCATCCTTTATCGCGGGCCACTAAAATCGGCGAATAATCGACACGAACCTATGCTATATACCTTAAACAAATATGAGCGTACCGGCGTCGAAGAGGGGGAGGTCTGGGAGGCAGATGTATTTTGCATTATGCGTACGTAAGAAATTCTCAATCCTCGATCCATCGGGATGTAATTTAATGTCACCAAGAAAGACAATAGTGTTATCAGGTGTTTTTCCCATTGTGCCGCCAATAAATCCGTATTCTTGCCCGGGCAAAAGGATATGCCCCTTTGATATGTCGAGCACGGAAATGCCCAATTTCCTTGCCTGCTTAGAAATCAGAATGTCAGAAGTTATTACAGCGCGGCCACTTACCGGGACAACCGAACATCTTGTGTATCCCTGATTGACATGTATTAGCTTCATATTATTAAGGGATGCCTCCCTCTGTATTGCGCTATCCGTCAAATTTGAATTGTGAAGGACATAATTACCGATTCTACAGGCATTAAGTATGGCTGTATTCGGGTATTGTCCCGTTGGCGTGTTATGAGATTTTATTGTAATAAGCCCTGTATCCTTTAGCTTTCGGATGAAATCATTTGGAAGCGAAGAGGAGAAAATGAGCCTATTAATTTTTGAAAAAAACAGGAAAATATCCGGGTGAGAGGATATAGAGGTGTATACATCGGATGATCTAGGTACCGGTAGTAAATCTATATCTTTATATATATCTTTTATACCTATAATATATTTGCCCGGGATGTCCTGGCAATAGATCAAAAGCATGTTATAAGCCCTTAAGTAACATTGATCTGGTGAATGTTTGTTTAGCCCCTGAATTGTAGGCTACAATAAGATGGCCGGTCTTGACGGATTTTCCGGCATAGAATATCCTTTTTTTTCCTGTAGAAGCTTCTATAAGATCCCTGTTCTTCCTATTGTATCCTATTATATACGCTGATTCCCGGGGACTGTATGATATTTTAGTTACGTCATGTATGTTTGGTATAGTGGATAGAAGCATTCTATATATATGGGTCTCGACTTTCTGCCTGAATGCCTCATGGAAAGGTCCTGCCAGTATTTCTGTGCCGGTTATTAAACCCTCCGATGGATGCAGCCCACATCTGATAATGTTGATGTTGTTCCCTTCAAAAAGTAATATCAATTTCGCGCATCTTTCTACGGCTTCTGTTTCATCGAGTGGTGCGTATTGGCCCTTATTGAACATGTCAGCCAATTCCGTATTTCTTATGACGATTAAGGGGTATATCCTTATATCATTGACACGCATATCGATAGATAGTTTCGCCGATTTGATCTCATCGCGCAATGTGCTTTTGGGCAGGCCGACCATGATCTGATGTCCCAGGCGCAGATCGTATTTTATTATTAATTCAGACGCCTTTTTGATATCCTCAAATGTATGGCCTCTTTTGGAGGCGGTTAAGACCGTGTCTACCATGGATTGGACACCAAGTTCGATCGTGGAAACAGTATGTTTTTTAAGCATCGTTAATATCTCATCATTTATATAGTCAGGCCTTGTTGATAGCCGTATGCCTGCTATTCTGCCTTCTTTGATGAAAGGCTCGACTCTTTGTAAATATGATCTTTGCGTGGCTAGCGGTAATCCTGTGAAACTGCCGCCGAAGAATCCGACCTCTATATGCGTGTCTTCTTTGGGCATGGTAGCAAGAAACGTGTGGATAGTATCTGTAATATACTTTAGAGGAATAGGATGATTTCTCCCGGAGATCTTCTTTTGGTTGCAAAAGATACAGGTAAACGGACACCCCTTGTGAGGAATGAAAAATGGTATCGTGTAATGCCTCTTCATGCGCCTAGGTTACACCACTCCAATCCCTATGTCAAGCAGGTGTCAAGCAGGGACGGTTCTGAAACTGATCTTGGATGTGTCCCAGATGCAAACCTGGATGTGTCCCAATCCTGAACCCAGATGTGTCCCCTGAAGGGGACACATCTGGGTTCAGGATTGGGACAGGTCTAAGATCAGTTTCAGAACCGTCCCTAAGTTGTGACAAAATTGTTACATAGATGTTACATTGTTGTGACACAGAAAAAGTGTGTACGTGCTAGAATGTCCGAGTCTTCTACAAGTAGCTGTTAAAAAGGTCTTTTTAAAAGGGGAAAACAAAGGAGTATAGGATGAAGCCGGTCAAAAAATTCCTGTCTGTTCTCGTCGCAGTCGCGTTTCTAGTCAACAACTTTCAATTCGCAAATGCCAGTACGATCAAATCCAAAGAAGACAATGATACCTATAATCTATCGGCGCCATTGTCACTTGATGATCTAGGCGGCCAGGAGACCATGGACATAATGAAACTGTCGGCGGAAATCGAGAATTATCGACAAAACGTCATAAAAGATCATCAATTAGGCAGTGCGGTTAGAACATTCGAGGGGGATTCAATAGGCGGCCCGGATATAACCATAGACGAGATCAATGAACATACAGGCCATCCAAGGAAAGGGGATAGGGTGTATTTTGGATTCGCCGATTCGGTATTATCAGATGATGGGAAGAAGTTGTTCATTCCATGCTCAATACAAGGTGAGGTTATCATCGATGATGAGGGGCGGTATCGTCCATATAGGGCTGACAAAACAATATCAAGAGAATACCTCTGTTGCGCAATCAAGCTCGATGGTGAAGATACCGGTTATCACTATGAGTTCTACACAACAAAAGATCTTATGGAGGCCGGTTATAGAGGTGTAGGTGATTTTATAAAGAGTTCAAAGAACGCTGACAGAGAGAAACTGGCTGAAAATAGAAGGGATCAGGAGTTTCAGGACGCGCTGGCAAGATTCGTTAAACAGCAGAATGAGACTGATCGGATTATCTATGATTCGATAGTGAATAAGAAGAATAACCTCGTGCTTGATCACCGTATGACTAGTGAATCAGCCAGAAACGCGTTGTTTGAAAAATGTTATAATTCAGTGACCGACTTTATAAGAATTGGACTTAGCAATCAAGCACTTGCAGATGAAATAGATGCCCTCATCGACCTTGGCCAGGTCATGTTAATACCGGGGCTGAAAAAACCTCACGCTGGAGGTGTCGGTATATATTTCCCGTGGTCAGATGATGCGGCCGAGCAGACACGTATAATGAACGATGTGTTAACACCCAAAGTGTTTCTGCATGAGATATTGGCTAGATGTGGATTACCTGACCGTGAGTGTGAAATTATGGAATTAGTGTTAGGTGCTTATATAAATCGTGGAATGTATGGATTTGATACATTTAAGGATGATATAAGTCTATCTGCTATAGGAAACGCCAAGACAGCAAATTTCAAAAACCGGTTCCAGGATCCATTGAACGTCGACTACCACAAGCTTGCCATGAATATTGACAAAGATCTTAAGGCAAGGATGGCCCAGAAGAGCAGGAAACCAACAGAAGGAAACTGGTATTTGGGTATAGACTCAAGCTCCCAATCAGTCACATTTATTGTAATTGATACGGATACAAAGGAAGTCATATTTAAATGGAGAGAGGCGTTTGATGACCCCTATTATAAGAAATTTGGAACAGAGCAGGGGCTGCTTCCTTATGATTATACTAAAGGTGTACGCCACACAAGCCCGTTAATGATAGCGACCGCTTTAGATAGGGGTTTATCTTATTTGAGCAAGAGGTTCGATACCTATGGATGGGATATGAGGAATATCCGTTCTATTTCGGGCGCGGGACAACAGCATGGAACAGTTTACTTGAACAAGTCTGCCAGCGAGACTTTAAAAAATTTATGGATCGTCGTGCCATTATGGAGACAATTAATGGACGAGAGGGTTTTCTCTTCAGACACGTCACCAATGTGGCAGGATACAAGCACTGAGGAGGAAGTTGAGATATTAGAAAGGCTTGCGGGGGGACCGGATGCATTAAGAAGGTTGACGGGCTCAAACGGGGCACTTAGGTTTTCGCTTCCACAGATCATGGCGATGTTCAGAAGATACAAACACCGGGCTTTGTCTACATACAGGATTATGAATATAGCGGCGTACAATGGGGCGCTCCTTTCAGGTAGAACTGATTTCCCTTGGGACCTTGGTGATGGGGCAGGTGCCAACGCTATGAATGTCGAGACAGGAGAATGGGCTGAACTAGTCGATAAGGTTGGTGAAGAGATAGGTGTAAAGAACCTAAGGAATATGCTAGGTAAAATTGAACCATCTGATAAGGTTATTGGGAAGATAGCAGATTATTGGGTAAGAAAGTACGGATTTGATAAGAGGACAAAAGTGGTTAATTTTACCGGAGATAATCCATCAGCTATGGCAGGTCAGGGTATTATTGATGAGGGACAGGTTGCGATAAGCCTTGGCACATCATATACCATGTATACTTTTGTGCCCAAAGACGGCCTTGAAGCAGCTTTGGAAGCACCTTTAGGGCATGTTTTCGGCGAACCTACGGGTCAGTATATGAAGCTTGTATGTTTTCAAAATGGTGATGTCACACTGCAGACTTTGAGGAACAGCACATTGCTTGGCAATATGAATATCAGCGAAGATGAGGCTGTTGAAAGAATAGTCAATGAAACCGGCTGCGCATATCCTTCAGCCGATGATATAGCAAAAAGTGATTGGCAGGATAAAATAAAGGAAATGAGAATAAGAATATTTACTGATGAATTAAAGGCTCATCCTGCGGGAAATGACGGCGCGATGATGATACCCATGCATAAGACAGAGGCAGTAGTGAAGATCCCTATGCCGGAAGAACCTTTCACCAGAAACCTGGACATGAGCGATAGAGCGAAGGTCTTCAGGGCCGCTGTGGAGGGACAGGCATATTTCATGAAGTGGATAGGCGAACAAATAAAGCTTGATATTAAGTCGATCAAATTAACAGGTGGAGTGGCGAATAATGAAGTTGTAAGGCAGGTGATCGCGGACGTATTTGGCGTGCCCGTTTATGTTTCGAAAGAGACTGATGCCGTTGCGTTGGGCGGCGCTATAAGGGCAGCGAAGGCCGATCTGAATCAGCGTCAGGATGAGGTTGCGGTAGAAAGGAATGGAGATTTGGGTGGTTTAGAAAGACATTATGGGGCAACAAGAGTTATGGCAAAACGTGGTGAAACCACATGGTCAGACGTGATCAGAGGATTTGAAGGGTTCGACGAAGAGAAGATAACGGAGCCTATACAAGCAAATGTTGATGTCTATAAGAAAAACTATCCCGCGTTTGAAAAGTTGTTAAAGGAAGCTATTCTGACAGGACTGGTAGCTGAAACAGAAAGCGACCTAAAGCCGTTCAACTTGGAAGAACTGGATAAAATAAGAAGAAATAGAAGGCCGATAGGCGGATTTACGGCTAAGAGCGCGATAAGGCTCGCCGCGTCATACTTAACTCCTGAGAGACGTGAAGCGGCCGTAAAGGCGACCGTGTCTATGCGCGAGGAAAATCCGGAATATGTCGTTCGGATAACAAAGGAATGCTTCAATGTTATGTTGAGAAGAGCTGAGCCTGAAAGGCCAAATGTTGAACAGGCAAGGATCGAAATGGCTAATTTCGGGCTTATCGATGATGATGATTTTGAAGAGTTTGTAACAGGTAATGGGCTTTTACTGGATACGCTGGTGATACATAAGGCAGATGATGAAGGCGCCGGGTATACGGGTAAAGTGCTGATCAACCTGCCCGGACAATTCCTGCCAGAGCATAGGCATGTGGATATGGTGGTGTTACGGAAAGGCACTCCTATACCTAAAGGATTCTCAGACGCTAGGATGGTGAATGGATTTGAAGGTGTGTTGGAATACAATAGTGAAGGCGCCCCTACAGGGAGAGTTCTCTATTCCATAGATGATTATACGATTGCCTTGGCGGACAATGATGAGTCAACACTGCCAAAAAAATTAAGGAAAAGCAGGAAGCTTGTCAAGTGGCTTCCAGCTAAGTCAGAGATGTTTGAGTTTGAATATGGGGATGGATTACTGTTTGGTGACATATCCAAAATGACGATAACCCACACTTCCACACCTAATTATAAACCTCAACCAATACCAAAACATCTTAGGTCTGTAGCACAAAGGTATTTGAAAAGACAGGATATGACTGTTGGGAAGAATGATGTTATGTATGTTGAGCCGGGTGTATGTGTTAAATTGAAAAAGAATACCAGGCATGCTGTATATGCCGGTAAGAGAGGCTTGGTCTATAAAGAATATTCCATGCCTTCAAGGGATGAATCAGACATATTTACGAATCCATTGATAACAAGACAGCCTGATAAAGAAGCAATGCGTGTATCAAGGGCTGTTCAATTCCACATAAAAGCCTTTGGTGTTGACCCGAATAGCGCGGCGAAGGCACCGGGAAGGTCCAATATTATAGGTGAACATACTGATTACGCGGGTGGATTGGTATTGCCTATAGCTCTAAAAGGTTTGAATACGATCGCCTGCGTGTCAGAAAGAGAGGATGATAAGGTCGTGATCCAGTCACCTCGATTTGGTAAATTTGAGATGACGCTTGATGAGATAGCCCAAATACCTGTGGAATGGGATAGATATGCTGAAGATGAACCGGGTGAGTCAGCTCCGGGTAGGTTACACATACCGGATGAGCATAAATGGGCCCGATACCCAATAGGTGTTATAAGAAGGTTAATGGAGGCGGGAGTTGATGTTAAGGGTGTCAACTTGTCATATGATGGGAATGTGCCGATAGGCGGGGGTTTAAGCAGTTCCGCCTCAATAAATGTCGCTATATTCCTGGCGTTAAAGGGATACCTTGGATTTGATATACATGGTTACGACGCCGTACTATTATGTCAGGCAGCTGAACATTGGCTTGGGAGTTATTGCGGCACAATGGACCAGTACGCGTCATTATTTGGCATTGAAGGCAGCGCGTTAATGCTGGACTGCGAAAAGGGTACGCATGAAGAAGTGGATCTAAGTTTCCTAGAGGAAGCGGGGTATAGAATAGTCCTGGCCGACTCAAGGCTGCCCAAGACGAAAAAGGCATGGGCTACTTATAACACAAGGACAAAGCAATTAGCTTGCGCAAAGGCCTTTTTGGTCGATAAATATCCTGATACTTTCAAGGACAAAAATACTATAATGGATCTGGCGCCGAATGTTACGCCTGAGTTCCTTGCGACTATAAAGGATGACCTGATCGCCTACGTTGACGCGTGGGAAGGGGATGATAAGCCAGTAAAAACAACAGGAAAAGATGTCTATAAGGCCCTTTTACACGTAGCCACAGAGCAGGATAGGGTTGTTAAACAAGTGAAAGATATAGTAAGACAAGCAAACATATTATCCGCAGAATTGAAGGACTGTGATGATGATGAGGCCAATATAATGAAAAGAAAACAGATCGATGGATTGGTAAAACAACTCGGTAAGGTTTTGAATGAAGGCAATAAGAGCCTGCAGAAAGTATATAGGGTTAGTTCCCCTGAACTGGACAAGTTAACATCCAGCGCGAGAAAGCACGGCGCTGTTGGAGCCAGGATAACCGGAGCGGGTTTTGTAGGCGCTACTATTAATATAGTCAAAGCTGATCGGGTAGAAAGATTTAAAGATGGCGTGATCAGTGATTACAAAGAGGCATTCCCGGATAAAAAACAGCCCAGGTTATATGTGACGACTCCCGGTAAAGGCGCTCTACAGATCAACCTGGATGATGTGATAATACCCAGGCTCGCCGCGACAGATAATGTGCCGGACGAAAACATAGAAGAATACATTGAAAAGGTATTCGATGTGCCAACGGATAAGTTAAGGCAGATAGTGCCTCATTTCCAGAGCGAACTGCGCCTGGGTTTACAGGGCAACGATACAGGGTCATCTCTACAGATGATACCAACGCATGCCGAACCTGCCAGGAGGGATGAGAAAGGTGTTGTGATCACATTGGATATGGGGGGCACGAACTTCAGGATGCTGAAAGTAGAGGTCACGGGTAATAAAAAGACAGAGTCTGTTGTTGGTAAATTCAATATGCCGAAGGGATTGAAGGACAGCAACGCTAGAGAGCTCTTCGATTTTATCGCCCATTGCATTGGGAAGTTCTTGAAGGATCAGGGCATGGAAAATGAAACGGGCCTGCCTTTATCCTTTATATTTTCATTTCCTGTCGAACAGAAAAGTATCAATTCAGGATTTCTTAAGTTCTGGACAAAGGAGTTTTCCGCCGAAGGCGTTGTTGGTAAAGATGTTGTAAATCTGCTGAACGAGGCCCTCCGGAGAAGCCACGTAGATAACATCGAAGTAGAGGCCATGGCAAATGATACTGTGGCTGTAGGTGATCTCGGCAGGGTAATGTTTCCGGATGGGAATGTCAGGCTGGGTGTTATCCTTGGTACAGGCACTAACGGGTGTTTTTCCATTGATCTGAACAAGTTGGGGCAAGATAAGTACTCTGGCCAGACAACACCGAGCGGGGACATGTGGATGAACATGGAATGGGGCGGATATGCCCTAAGCGAAGATATAAGAAACAGTTATGACAGGATCGTTGACGCTACTACTAAAGATAAGGGCAATTTCCTGTTTGAGAAGGCTGTATCCGGAAAATACATTGCCGAACTTGCCAAGGCTATATTCAGGGATATGGTAAGTAGAGGAAAATTGCTGAATAAACGCGATTATAAAGCGTTCAGGGTTGGTGATGACGGATTGCTGGATGGTGAGGATATATCTAAGATCGCCAGGGATACTATGGATGTCATAGATGGAAGACATGACCTGACCAGTTACGCGCGCGGCAGGCTAAGAGCGCGCGGGATAGATAATGTAAGCGATGAAGATCTCGAATTTATCAAGAAGACATGCAAAATGCTCCTGAAGAGATCTGCCCGATTGGCCGCGACCATAATAGGAGCGACACTGACTACATTCGATCCGAACCTTGAAAATGAGTATACGGTGCCAATAGATGGCGCTCTTTATCAAGACGGGTATGGGTACAAACGGTATATGAGGGCTGCGTTGAAAGGACTATTTGGGGAAAAGGCCTCAAGGATCAAACTTGTCACAATAAATGAGATGACAGGTAAGGGCGCGGCCGTTATTGGCCTGGTGGCGAAGAGAAAGAATCTGAAAAAGGAAGCGATAGACATTGCCGCGCTCCAGGTATTTGCTAATAATAAGAAGCAGAAAACCGTAGTGTATTATCCTTCCGGATTTTCTTCCAGGCAAAAACTCCATGATATATTGGGAGAAGAATTCACCGATGGCGTAGAATTTAGACAATACTCCAGCAACAATGCTATCAGCCTGATAAATGGTTTGAGACATGATAAGTTCAGGGGTCACAAGAAGGTTGTGATATTCAATGATGCTACCTATGAAGATTATGAGAGTGCTATAAGTGCAAATAAAGACGCTTTTCTGGGTGTAATGCCTTTAAACTTCAGTACTAAGGGTATTAAGCGGATGGGAGAACGTAAAAATTCATATGTAAAGGGTGTCTTGAGTACAGCGATATTGGCGAGGTCTCTTCCAAAAGAGGACTATGATGTATATCCGCAGTATGCTCCCCTCAGGGCATTATTGCAGATGTATCTTCCAGAAGATGTACATGTTGACGACTATATTGATACTCTTGTCAATGATTGCTGGGATTTGATGGAAAGATACCACTATATATTAGAAAGGCAGCTAAGGCCAATAGTTCCGATGGATATAGATGGTCTACGGCATATCGTTGATGTCCTGATAAGCGCGTAATATTAAAGTAGACTTTCATGCGACACTGGCATTATGACTGTTGACTATAAGAATAAATATGCTATACTTCGTGTTGTTGAAGTTTGACAGATAGTAATAAGAATTGTTATATATTATAAATATTTGAAATAATCAGCGATTTCAGTCGTTATAATAAAAGAGGGTACGTAGAGATAATAAAAAGTTGGATATTGACTAAATATGTGGTACACTTATAGTGGACATAGTTTCGATTTAAGACAATCATGTTAGGGGATACTAATATTATGAATAATTACTCGATAAAGAAGACATTTCCGGACATAGGCCAGGTTGAATTTAAGGTAGCAACAACCAGGGACGAAGTAGAACAGGCAATGGCTCTTGTATACAGGGAATATGTTGAAAGAGGATTCATCAGCCCGGATGACTACAAAAGCGGACTAAGAGTGACGTTACCCCATTTAATCCCTGGAACAATAACATTTGTTGGGATAAAAGATAAAAGAGTCGTGATCACAGACGCTGTTATCCCTGATTCAACGTTGGGATTGCCGCTTGATATGGGTTATAAATGCGAAGCTAACAAATTAAGAAGGTCCGGTAGAAAGATATGCGAAGGCGCTTATTTAGCCATGGATAGCAAGCTTTTCGGCAAAGGGCTGTTTTCTATGTATAATTTCAAGAAGTTAGATTTTATGTTTACCTTATTCAAATTCTTATTCCAATATGTGCTGTTCTACGCAAAATATGATGACATATGCATTGTCACAAATCCCAAGTATATGATATTCAGGTTCCTTCCATTCAAGGTATTGGGGCCGGTCAAGTATTACGGATATGACAGACTTGCCATCAAGAAAAAGGCGGCGGTTTTCAAAGTCATGAATATAAAAGAGGCGCACAAATGCTTATCCGGCCGTATTGGCATGATGAAGATGTTCATGGCTACAAGAATACCCAAGGAAGCGTATACAAACGCTTTCGTAATGGATTACGCGGACCTGCATTACTTTTTTGTTGAGAAATCGGATTTACTTAAGAAGGCCAGCCGGAAAGAAAAGGAATATATCAGAAAAACCTATGGGCTATCAACAGAAGAATTCAATGATCTTCTCGGAAAGGGACAACTAAAGGTTTCATTGAAGAACGTGCCCTCATTGAGAAGCTGTTTCCAGATGTAACCACTTTAATAATAAGCGCAAGCCAACTTGTCATATCGTTATTTTTAGTGTATATTTATAATATATGAAGTTTATCAGAAGGTTTGTAGAAAAGCAGTTAATGGATTTCCTAATAAATACCCCTCCGGAGAGGATCCTAAAAATAGGTGATAATAAACTGGTCAGGGCCTTCCAAAATGCCTCCAAAGATATCCCGGCGTACCAATATATCCTAAAAAAATATAATGTTGATCCCAAAACAGTTAAGGATATAGAGGATTTCAGGAAAAAAGTCCCAGTTATCGATAAAAAGATATTTTCACAATATGATATATCAGAGCTTTGCAGGGGCGGTATAATGTCAAACATATCGCGAGTGTTGATAAGTTCCGGTTTTTCGGGTTCGCATTCCTATGGTTTATGGCCCGAGAGGTCAAACCTCATAAAATCATGCATGTTGGACGCGTTCATAGATTATGAATTCAACGTAAGGAAAAGGAAGACGTTTTTTATTAATGCTTTAGGCATGGGGGTTAAGATAGGTGTTGATCTGCCTATGGCTGAAACGAGTGTTAAACCACAGTCAGTAATAGCACTTATTAAGAAATTTTCAGGGCATTTTGAGCAGTTTATATTGGTAGCCAATTCATTTTTCATTAAAAAGATATTGGAAGATGGCATGGAAAAAGGGGTAGACTGGAAGAAGACCATAATCCACTGTATAATAGGGGAGGACTGGTTCCCAGAGAATTACAGGACCTACTTGGGCGAAATATTGGGGATAGATTTTGATCGTCCTGAAAACGGATCTATCTATTCATCAATGGGGATGACAGAAATAGGCGGGCTGTCAATATTACAGGAATGCAAGGAAAAGGTCCTGATCAGAAGGAAGGCTGAAAAGAACAAAAAGATTCGCAGCGAGATATTTGGTCCGAAGTATGATGTGTGCCCGCTCTTTTTCCATTACCATCCATATTTCGTGATGCTCGAGGAAATGAACAGGGAACTTATTTTCACTACATTGCAGAGGGATGAGATGATACCGCTTATCCGGTATAATTCTCACGATCATGGATCCCTTTATTCCTATAATGACATCAAGACTAAATTGGAAGCCCTGGGCCTGGACGTGTTGGTGCCAAAATTAAAATTGCCCATGGTGGGCATTATGGGAAGGGAAGGAAAATCTGTCAGGGTTCATGATAAGGAAATAAGTCCTGAGCTGGTGAAAAAGGCCATATATTCTTCATATGATACCGCATCCAAAACAACAGGTTATTTCAAAGTCGGTATAAAAAACGGTCGATTTTTCATAGAGATCCAATTGAAGGATAAGATAGACGTATCGGCCAAAGTGGCCAAAATGTATCATGATAATATTTGTGAGGTTACGGGTGTAGACTTGGATTTGAAGGCATACAAATATGGGGATTTTCCTTACGGAATGGGACTTATCTACGAAAATAAATTTTCCTATATTTAATGTTAGTTAAGCGTATCAAAACCTCAATTATTTTAAAATAATTTGACATTTTTATAAAAAAAATGTGTTATACTATTGAGGGGGGAAAAGAGTAAAGAGTAAATGGAAGACAGAAGACTTTGCGAGCGTATCGAAATCCCGCTACGGGTGATCTACAAAAGTTCCGTCGATCGAGAAAGATTCCGGGAAAGCATATCCAGAGATGTAAGCGGCGGAGGAATATCTTTCTATGTCAATGAGACAAGAAAACCAAATGATGTATTAAAGGTCCTTTTCTATCCAAAAGATAACGGTAAACCGATCACCTCTGTCTGCAGGGCCATTTGGGTCAAGGAAGAAGAGGCTAACAGTTTCCTGGTTGGAGCAAAATTTATTGAGATAAGAAACGACCATCGTTTTATTGAATTCATATGCCGCCAGATCATCCACTCAAAAGCGAACTGGCAGACCGTATAAAATAATATTATTAGACATTTAATAGAAAGAGGTTGTGGTACAACCTCCGCTTAGTATTAGTGGAGCACCGTTAAAGGTGCTCTTTATGATTGTTCAGGGAGTATATCTGCCTTTTATGTGTAAAATATAATAGCGGTATGTATTAATCAATCATAAATATTTAAAATATTTTGAAAATATCTCCTTTTTTGGTGATTATACTACTAGGTGTGATCATTAGAAAAGGAGGGCAGGGTCATGATGGATATGGAATTATACAAACAATTGACAGACAGAAATGTTGGTGTTATCACAAGCGGTCAGCAGAAAAAGCTGAAGAATTCATGTGTGGCTATCTTTGGTGTTGGGGGATTAGGCGGTGTGGTCGCTGAGGTGCTTTGCAGGTCCGGCATAGGGCATATTAAGATAATAGAGCATGGCGACTATGAGGCAAGCAACCTGAACAGGCAAAACTTCTGCTACAGATCGACATTGAACAGGAATAAGAGAGATGTTGTCGGGTCATTCCTGAAAGACATAAATCCAAGCATCAAGATCGAGTTGTTCGAGAAAGAGGATCCCAAGAATATAGGTAAAATACTTGATGGTGTCGACGTGGCTGTACTTTGTGTGGATAAAGTAAGGGCATGTATTGTCATAAGCAGGGAAGTGCGAAAAAGGAATATACCATTGGTCGAGTCCTGGGCGATACCATTCGGAAATGTCAGGGTCTTCACAAAGGATACAATGAACCTGGAAGAGGCATATGGATTATCCAGTATTGGCAAAAAGGTTGAGGATATCTCTGAGCTAGAGTTAAAAAAGATGGATATCGATATGTTAAAAAAGCTTAGCGGTTTTGACGGATTAATGAAGTTCTTCGGCATAAAGGCAATAAATAGGATCATGCAGGGTAAGAACCCGACATTTGCCCCCTGGGTGTGGTTGAACTCTGTACTGATGAGCCAGGAGGTAGTGAAAGTGATATTAGGGTGGGGACATATTGCTTTGGCGCCCGATTTCGCTCTATACGATCCATTTATGCATAGGATACCTATAAAAAAGAAGAAAAATAGACATTGATGTGTTAGGCAATAAAAAAGCAAGTAGCATCGACTTGCCTTATACGCCTTATATGATATACTTACTTTAAATATATATTGATATACATAGCGGTTAGGGGGGTAAGGTGTATATACTGTGGGTTAGGGTATGTATTGTATTTATATTCATCGTGTCATGTCTCAATCAGCCTTCTTCTTGTCTTGCGGATCAAGACAGCTATTCAAACGAACGTAAAGATAGCGATGATCTTTTTATCTACAGCCCTTCCTATGTGAGACAATCTGTCCTACAGACCGACCTTTTGAATATAAACGGGAATGAGATCGAATTGAGGAATATGATACAGATGAATGTTGATTCTGGCGGTGAATATGAAGATGAGGCGCATTTGAAGGGACCTCGTGCCGGCAATGAACCCGTGGAAGAGGCAGAAATAACCGATGAGATCATAGATGATATTGTTGAGGAGATCGAAACAGAGGAAACCCAGGAAATTATTGAAAATGATGTGGTGCCTGACAGAATCCTGGACTTTATAAATAACAGGGACGATATAGTCAACCAGTATGAGATTGTGCTTTCGGATTCAGTGTATAAATTAATTTGGGTAGAGTCGGAAAATGTGGATGGAGGTAGGTATCAAATATGCCTTAAAACATTCAGTCAGGATTTTAATACAACTTCAGATATCGATGTATTGTTTAGGGATACATTACCCTGCGCGGCGAACATAAGGGTGCTTAAATACGCGAACGGCAATTTTGCCTGCCTTTGGAATTGGGCCGGAATGCATGTAAATGATCTTAAACCCGATAGATGCGCCATCCAAGTGTTTAATTCTGACGGTGAGAGGATCGGAGACAGGCATTTAATTGTCAAGAACGGTTTCCGACATCAGAGTTACTATCCGGTTTTAATTGATTCGGGAGGCAGTATCTTGTTGCTCTCTGTTTATTCAAATATACAGATGGGAGAAGATACCGAGATCGATCTCAAAATTATCAATGATGATGGCAGGCTCAAAGATGGGGATAATCATGAGTATAAACTTAATACTACCGGTTTGTCGGGAATAAGTAAATTGAGCAATGACAACCTGGCTATTTATTATGACGCGATAGAAAGGGATGTCAATGGCGGATATCGTGAAAATATGATCATTCAGATAATAGACAGCATGAGTTTATCTTTATCTGATCCGATATATTTTGAGGATCCAGGCGAAATATATTTGTGCGAAGACAATCGTAATTGGCCCAGGAGGATTGATAAAATAGGTGTTGAGAACCTTCCAAATGGGAATGTGGCCATAACATGGGTGAACAATGATCAAATATTGTATAAACTAAAGATCATAACAAATGATGGAAGGGCCTTAGGAGGAAATCATGTTATTTCGAGCCATAGGCGTGACTACCATGGGTCGTTGAGCAGGTTGATAGGGGATAAAATGATCAAGGTGTTATCGAATGGAAATATAGCGTATTTTACGGCAAGGGCAGACAGTGACGAAGGATTTGAATGTCTGACCATGAATGTTATTGACCAGGATGGGCGAATAATTACGAAAAAGGGCGATGATTTCACGGATAATTATGCCTCGAACATACTGATTGACAGGGTGTATGAGTTATCAGACGGCAAAGTAGCGGTAATATGGTTTAAGCATGATTATGAGGATGAATGGAACGATGTTATATATATGCAGATATTCGATGAGAGCGGTGAAATGAAAGGAGGCGTCATCGATCTTTCAAAAAGTTCGTATGATCTAAGAAATGTAGATGCTATGGATGGCATGCCTTTGGCGGATGGGAGGGTGATTGTTTTTATATCGGGATATACGGGAATAAGGTCGATGCCGTATATTTTAAAGTACTTTATAATATCTTCCGAGGGTGAGGTTGTCGAAGAAAAAATAATTAGTGACAATCCGAACGTATGGTCTGTCCCCGGTTATAGATTTGATGGGATAAAATCCATATTCCGGTTTAGTAACGGCAACTTCTTATTCGTGTGGCCGGAGGGTGTACTTAGCCCTAATACTCAGACGTATTACCAGAGAAGCGCATATAAGATATTTGATCAGTATGGCCATGAGCTTACGGAAAAACGTGTTTTAAGAATATACGACGGCTATGATGGAGCGGTTGTAAATGGGTATAAGATACATGTTCTACCGGACGGAAATATAGCGCTTCTCTGGATAGAACGCCAGGATGAGGAAGGTATGTGTGTGGTTGGATCGCAGGCCGGCCTCAGACAGGATCTCGACTATTATTATCGTTTGTTTATGAGGGTGATCGGGCCCGATGGGAACTATGTCACAGACACTATAACATTAGATACACAAAAAAACATATACGGGCTTTCGCTAGATGATTTACAAATACACAGTGATGAAGGTTTGGAAGTCTTATGGAAAGAGAGATCTGTATATGAGGAAAAAGAGGTCATTAAGAAGGCGACGTTGAATTTCAGCGGGCAAGAGGTTGACATTAGGCCCTATACGCGTAGAGTTACAACCACTCAAAGACAGGTCAGTAATAAGAATTTACTGATAAAGACTCATGCCATAGCAGGCCTGCGCTCACAATTTCAATGGTATTATTGGCTCTGGCGCGCGCGAAGGAGAGCCGCAATTACCGCTGAAACGCCAAGAGGTGTTTTTGACTCCGAAACAGGCTCTGATACCAGGGTATCTGATGTGTATAGAAGCCAGAAGGATGATTCTGTCATGTCGGCAGATGAGGATCTATCTATGGACGGGGTGGGAGATATAGGGGATAAAAGTAACACCAGGGCAAGGATAGCGAACTCGATAAATAACAGGATGTTTATTGAACTGATTGCGGGCCAAATAGAGGGTGAATCCGAGTTGGGTAGTTTGGTTAAGATACTTGAGTCTCTGGATAAAAGAAGCGAGACAGAAGAGATCGCGCTGAAGGCATCGAGCCTGGTTGTGGAGATAGAAAAAGAGATGGATGGCACTGATCTTAAGGAATTCGAGACCGTGATTAACCTGATCCTGTCTGTTGAGGCGTTCGGCAGCATAGAGGAAAAACAGGACCTGTTATTCGTCAGAGAGACGCTCGGCAGTCTAATAGAGGGGCATAAGAGGATATATAGGGAGTATCTGCTGGAAACACAGGATACCTATAATTATATCGCTGAGATATTAGGCATTAATATTGAGAATGAAACACTTCCCGATGAATATAGACCGCTGGCGTCATTCAATAAACACGCGGAAATAAAGATCGCTGTTGATCTAGCCTTAGAGGACTTGAAGGCTAGAGATGGAACAAAGCTCAGTGAAAAGGAGAAAGAGGCATTGGGACTGAACGCAGCTAAACTGACCCCTCTGAAGAACAAATATATAAAAGGGTTGAGAGGGGTCATAAGTAAATGCCTGAAGTCAATTAAGGAGCGCATGCAACATAATAAACCAGTAGCGCTTCATGAAGACAAAGATGGCATTAACGCGTTCTTCTTATTCGACAGCAGCTATATAAAGGAAAAAGCGAAGTTATGAAGAAAGTAATTCATTTATATCTGATAATCGCGATATTCTCTTTACAGGTAAATGTATATTCAATGGATGATGAAGACAGCGTGTTCACATATGGGTCAGATTATCTCA
>Ga0272441_10003465_pt1 | contig 29952 bp, 24 predicted proteins | sample SSMProp6N_FD_193582 | JGI IMG/M metagenome (GOLD analysis project Ga0272441, IMG submission 193582) | Marine sediment archaeal communities from Little Sippewissett salt marsh, Falmouth, MA, United States - SSM-Prop-6N | ecosystem: Environmental > Aquatic > Marine > Wetlands > Sediment ... | reverse complement strand
TCCACGCGGCGGGGTCATCGCCGGACCCCGGCACGTGCCAGGTGACGGTGTCGTCGTCGGCCACGAGGATCTGCTCGGTGTACCCCGAGTCGAAGTCCGTGCTGTCGAACGTCCACGTGCCGCTGCGGGAATTCCAGGCAGCGAGTTCGCCGTTGACGGTGATGGAGCGCGTGGTGCCGTCGGCCGTGCCGTCGACCCGGAAGTCGTCCTCGGTCGTGTGCGGGTAACCGTCCTGCTCGGTGAGGGGGGAGGAGGCGGTCAGGCCGTCCTGGGGAATCTGGTCGAGGATGCCGCCCGTGCCGTAGATGCGGGTCTGGACGTAGCCCTTCATTTCCTGGATCACGGACTCGGGCACCCATCCGCCCAGCACGCGGTCGATCATCGGGTCGAAGTTCTCGGCCGCAAAGACCGTCTCGATGAGATCCAGATACTGGGCGTAGTACCGGGCCACGACGTCCGGATGTTCGAGGAGGCGTTCGAGACCGTCCACGCCGTCGTAGTAGAAGATACTGCGGTCCGGTTCGGGGCTGTGGTCGCCCTCGCCGAGCAGGGTGTCGAGGTCGTGCGGAACGAACAGGAACCGCGGGTCCAGGACGCCCTGGTACATGGCGAAGTCGTCGCCCCGGCCGCTCGTCAGGCCACCCTCGAGGTTACCGGCCAGGGCGTCGACCGCGATGTGCCGCAGCCACTGGTCGATGTCAGCGAGTTGGCTCGCGTCCGCCAGGAACGTCTCCTCGGGAGCGTTGATGAGCGTCCAGCAGAGGTCGAGCAGGTTGGACCAGTCGTCCCCACTGGCGTTGGTCTGCTTGTCGTACGTGTCGCGGTAGGCGTCGGGGTTCGAACCTTCCCAGCCCAGGTCGGCCTGCTCGTTGGGAATGTCGTTGTCGGCACACCGCCACAGGTCGCCGGCCGAGTCGTCCGGCCACCAGTGGTCGGCAAAGTCGTTGTCGAGCACCTCGACGGCGGCGTAGGCGCCGTACATCTCGCTGCCCGTTTCGGCCCGGTCCACCCCGTTGACGCGGACCTCGACACCGGTGGCGTTGGCGGCGGCAAGCCCGGCGGTCTGCCAGATGGTGCTCCCGATGACCTGGACCCAACTGTACCGGTGATTCAGGTTCAGAGCCGTCACGCCCTTCCACGGGTCGTCGTGGACAAAGTTGACGCGGTGGTTATAAGGCGAACTGGTGCGGCTGCCGGCCCCGCGGTTCCGGATGCCCACCTGGTACCGGACCCGCACGTCCACGCCGTCGACCGAAAGGAACGTGCCGTTCATCTCTGCGTTCGACTCGTGATCGTCCGTGCCGCAGATCTCGGTGATCAGTTCGTCCCGCTCGGCGTCCAGCATGATGAGTCGGTAGATCGGCATGCTGCCGGGCGTCCAGTCGATGGGGGCGACGTAACTGTTGTCGACCTGGAAGAGGGCATTGGCGGCCTGCTCGTAGGTGACGGGGTCGCCCGCCAGACGGGCCGGGGCGGGCCAGGTCCGGCTGTACGTGCCGTCGCTCGCTGACACGTAGAACTCGACGATCGTCCTGTCGGTGGTGAACGGTCCGACGGTGGCCCCGTACATCCCGTCGCCGGCAGCCCCGTCGCCGTGCAGCCCGTCGTCGAACATGGTGTGCGGCGTGAAGACCGGCTCCACCGTGTCGACGCGGGTGTAGAGGGTCACCGTCAGGGGCGCGCCGTGGTCGTCGACGACCTCGGCCGTGATGGTGACCGGGTCGGACGTGCTCGGCACGACGGGCCCGTGCTGCACGTCGCGGATGACGGGGGCAATATCGGTCGCCGCCACCGAGTTGGTCGCCCCGGGGGTCCCGCCGACGTCGAGCCCGGCCGCCCAGTTCTGGCCGGTCTCGTTCGTGAAGGCGGCGTTTATGAGTTCGATCGACCGGCCGAGACCGTCGGCCATCGAGACCCAACTCCATCCCGTGTGGCCCTCGTCGGTTAACTGCCGGCACAGGATGGCACCGGTGGCGGGGCCGCTCGGCGTCACGCCCAGGTCGAACGTGATCGAGTAGGCCGTCGCCGACGTGACCGTGAAGACACCGTTGTATTCCGCTTCGTTGGCCCCGAAGATTTCGACCGTGGCGTCCACACCCTGCGTGAAGACGTTGTGCCCGACGATGCGCGCCGTCGCCACCGTGCCGATAACGGTAATGCTGTCGACCCACTCGACGCCACGGCTGTACTCGCGGTCGGCCCAGTCGCCCTCGTCGGCGTAGGTGACGAGGTCGATGCGGTCGCCGAGGGCGTTCTCGAGTTCCACGTCCTCGCCGGAATTGGAGAGGTGCCCGTCCCATCCGCCGACCAGCGCGCCGGCGAAACCGGGATGGGCCGACTGGAAGGCGGCGGTGTCGGCCGCCACGACGAGAGCCTCGCCCGAGCCGAGCGTGACGTCGCCGAACGTGTAGTCCACGCCGCGGTTCAGCCGCCACCCGTTGAGGTTGACCGGGTCGGGGCTGGTGTTCAGGAGTTCGACGAACTCCTCCCCGATCGGTTCGGGCGTCCCCGCCGGGTGGTACATGATCTCGTTGATGACGACCGGTCCACCGTCGAGCAAAAGACGGGGCTCCATGGGCTCGAAGCGCGGACCGGTCCCGTCGACAGAATCGTGAAGAGGGTAAATCGACACGTGCCTACTCCCCTTCCCCCTTGCAGCCCCATCCCCTAGCGCAAGCCCCCACTCTCAAACGCTTAATAATACCCCCAAGATTGGGCTTTGTCAAAAAAAAGCATTCAGCCGAGTTTTCCCGGATGGCCTTCGGCGGACGACCGCCGTCGGCCTTTCTGACAAGTCCATCACGATCCTGGAATCCTGCAAGCGCTTCTTTGGCTCCAGCAAGCGGGCATCGTGGCGTTCGCAGGCAATGATGCAGGCTGAACCGGGGGGGTGAGTGGCCGTTTCTTCGCCCCGATCTCGATGAGCTTCTCCCACAGGGCGTCAGCGACGGCGACTTCGCCGGCATCATCTTCGGTTACAAGAACTCCGATGATTACTGGATGTTGGTCCACGAGAAAGTCGCTGGTACCGGTGATCAGAGCCGGCTGTATCACGTCGTGGACGGGGATAAGGGGACCCCCGTTAGCATCACGTCCTTGTCGTCGGAGATCACGGGCGGCACCAGCGAACTCATTTGGGACGTGTCTCATCGCCGAACGCTGCAGGAGAAAGGCCATCACTTCAGCAACGGCTTCCCGTCGGGTAAGGTGGGCCTGGTGACTAACTGTGCTTACGAGAACGACCCGATGTTGTTCGGCTCCTTTGAGGTCGACGATGCTGCCTTGGGCGCTGATGCCTTCGGCCGATGGTATGCCGGCAACTGCCTAGGGTGCGGCGACGACGGCGACGGGGCCCTTCACTCCGCCGGCGACACGCTCGTCGCCACCCATCGCTACGACGGCCTGGGCCGGCGGGTCTCGAAAACGGTTGACAACGCCGCCGATTGGGATAGTACGTACCATTACACCTACGACACCTCCTGGCGGCGGATCGAAATGCGCGACGGCACCGACCAGCCCCTGAAGCAGTACGTCTACGGCACGCGGTACGTCGACAACCCCCTACGCGAAGCGTCCTTGGTCATTGGTCATTCGTCATTGGTCATTGGCCCGACGGACCAGGCCCCCACGGACGATCCGGACTTTGATCCCGAGGACCCGGATCACGATCCCGCGTGGTACTATCCCGTTCAGGACGCCAACTTCAACGTCGCGGGCCTGGTGGATTCCGCCGGCGACCTCGTCGAACGCTACGAGTACACGCCCTACGGCGAGCGGACCGTCTTCAAAAACGCCGGCTCCAGCGACGAGACCACCAGCGCCCCGCTCTATGAATCGCAGCGCGTCCTCCGCTGGGTGGGCGGGAACCCCACAGGCGAGCAGCCGTACAGTTACTGCGACCTTGGCCACCAGGGCCTGTTCCTCGACAAGGAACTCGGCCTCTACGACAACCGCTTCCGCGTCCTCCACCCACGATTCGGACGCTTCATGCAACGCGATCCGATGGGGTATGCCGATGGGATGAGCCTCTACGAATATGTGCACAGTGGCCCGACAGGCTGGGCCGATCCGCTTGGGACAAAGAGGCGGTGGCCTTACTGGGACGTCGTTGAAACCGATTCCGGCAAAGCACGACGGGTCAAGGACTGTTACGTAGTTGTTTCAATTGAACATATCGGCGTTGCGGTGCAAGCACCCTTCCAAAGTCATGTGGACCCGGATCGTCTAGCCGCCTGGTTCCATCTTTCATGCTGGGGCGACTATGTAAACAGAGAACAAGGAGGGCGAGGACAAGAAAGGCCGGGAGCCCTTAAAGGCATCCCCCGGATACGGGCCCCAATCGGAACCTACACAGGCGAGCGGCCCGCAATGCCGAAGTTCTTACAAGATGTCAACGCTCAAGATCCCGCCGATCCCTATTACGGGGATAGCGACACAACGCGTAACGCAGGAAAGGGCCATACGGACCAAGGCTTCCAGCGCCTATTGAACATCGTCAAAGCCAAGGCCGAGGCCCAAGCAAAGGCATTTGCCGAGGACTGTAAGTGTAAGTGCAAGCAGATTACTGCTGTTTTCACCGGGGCAGATTACGAACCCGAACGCCCGTGGGCACGCGCCCGTGACCTGTTTCGCCAAAAATATAATAAATATAAAAGCAATCCGAGGTACCGTGCGCGTGCTAACGAGGCTTGGCAGCCCGATGATGCCACCGGTGGCAGGAGCTGGAAAAAGACATTTGAGTGTTACAAAAACAAGGCACTGTAATCGGGGCAAGGCATCTCGACGGGGGTTTTATATGACACGCATACCTTGGCCGGAAGAGGCGTTGCCGCCATGTATCTTTGCGCGCCGGGAGCCAGCCCGGGCGCCAGACGGTGTCCGTCGAATGGCAAGCGTTCAGCCTGCGGTGAGAGCGCTGCTACCGATATGGTGCGTAGCACTTGCAACAGGGGTGTTGTCGTGTGATGGCATGCCAGCAAGGGGGTTCTCCAACCCGGGGATTTCCAAGGCGATTAAGGATGCTATCGCCGCCAACCCCCATCTCGGATCTGATGGCGTAACGGCCAAGAATCTTCAAACGGTCACTGCCTTAGACTTGACGGTGAACGCGCCGGGGGATATGGCCGGTATTGAACACTTAAAGGGACTGCGTGAGCTTTGGCTTCGGGGTGACGTATCCGATTTGCGTCCTCTGCGCAATCTTGTGCGGCTGCGTCAACTGTTTGTGCATTTCGCCCCTGTTAAAGATCTCGGCCCTCTAAAGACGTTGTCCGACCTCGAGAAGCTGTCCCTGAAAGGGTGCGCAAACATCTCGGATATTGGGCCCTTGGCACAGATGCCTAGGCTCCAGTTTCTGGATCTTTGTGGCACAAGCGTAAGGGATCTGAGTCCAATAAAGTCGTTAGTCCGCATGCAGACCCTGTACGTTTCGTCTCCGGGCATATCGGATCTATCCCCGCTAGCACCATTGGCGAGTCTGGAGGAACTCTACGTTGCTGGCGAGAATATTAGGGACGTTGATTCAATAGCCCGGCTACAGAACCTGCGCATCCTTACTCTTAGCGGGATAAAGATTAACGAGTTGCGTTCCTTACAGCGGCTTTCAGGGTTGACGCAGCTGAGGCTCGGCGACGTCCCCGTCGCGGATCTTTCGGCTTTAACCGGCCTGGGTGGCCTCCGATATCTGGACATCCATGGAACGAAAGTCTCGTCGCTGGAACCCGTGAGCAGGCTGAAACGGCTGAGGGTTTTGGTCGCCGATGGCACGAGGGTCGAGGATCTCACGCCACTCAGCGACCTCGATGGTTTGGAGGAACTTTACTTGAACGCAACGCATGTTAAGAATCTGAACGGTTTGGGAGCATTACCTAGGCTACAGACGATCAACCTTGCCTGTACAGAAGTTGTTGATCTTGCGCCGCTTGCCAAACTGACGTCGCTCACAGATCTTGACCTGAGTTTCACGGCCGTTACAGACATTGAAGCCCTGGAGGGCTTGAGCGCTTTGCGATGGCTATCCTTGGCCCACACGACTATTTCGGATATCACTCCGCTCACACGGCTTCCGAATCTAGCGTGGCTTGACTTATCTTATACGCGTGTCACCGACGTTTTGCCCTTACGTAAATGTAAGGCCTTAGACCACGTTAGCCTGGAAGGTACACCCGCAGCCGAAGCGGGCAAGGCGATACCGTAACCGTCAATTGGACTCAACCACCCCCGACTGAAAGTCGGGGGGATAAGGGGCGAGTGAAACTCGCAGGAGGCCACTGAAGTGGCGTTACGGTTTCCCCACAATCCGGAACCCTTCGCCCCCGTCGTCCTCCCAACGCTGCGCCTCGATGTAGCGTTTGATCACCTCGTCGGTCACCGTCCCCACCGTCGCACAGAAATACCCCCGCGCCCACAGATGCTGGCCCCAGTAACGCTTCCGAAGCGACGAAAACTCCTCCTGCAACTTGCGAGAACTCCGCCCTTTCAAGTACTGCATCATCTTCGCTGGGGCCAACTTCGGCGGTGCCGCGACCAGCATGTGAATGTGGTCCGGCGCCAACGCCCCCCGGATCACCGTGATCTCCCGCGCCATCGCCATCTGCCGAAGCAGGGCGCGGCACCGCTCCGCCACCTCCCCTCGCAATACCCGATACCGGTATTTCGTACACCAGCACACGTGGTATTGGATGTCGTACACCGTATGACTGCCCGACTTGTACTCACGCGCCATGGGATGGGCCTCCTTCGTCGGCCCGAGAGATGTAATGCGCCAAGCTGCATTACACTAGCGGCGTGATAGGAGCACTTCTAATGGTACGGTTTTTGCCCCAATCTGCTAAGGCGGTTCTGCTTGTGTTGGCGACCATTGGCTGCCTCTTGGCGGACGGCTGTGAAGGGTCTTCTGGCGAGGACCCGAGTACTTGGGAACGGTGGTTTTCGTGTCGCGATTTCTTAATGGTGTTCCAGGCACGTTTCTCTCAGGTGCGGCGCGTAGTGCTTATTGGCCGCACAATCAACATGGCGAAAGTCAACGGCCCTTTCCTCGAGGAAGGTTACCACCCAAACCGTAACGGCGAACGCGTGGTCAACGGCGAGAATTACTACATTGTCGGCGACAAGGCGTACCGCGCCCCGCCCGGGGATCTCGTGATCATTCACGGATGGGCTGAAGCCTGTGTTGTCGTCGACAGAGTGCCGCCGGGTCAACTGATGCAATTTTACAATGCAATTAAGGACGATGTATACACTAATTTAGAGTCGGCCTTGCGGCACCTCGGCGAAGGGGCAGACAACAGAAAGGCCCGGTTGCTTGTTGACAAACTCATAACGGGCGAGGTTGTCGGCACACAATGGCGCGACGAGAACAGAATCCCGGCCGCGAAGACGATACCATACGAGGAACTGCCCAAATAATAGGCATAGGTTGGGCACTCGCACCCACACGGACTGATGGAGCAGCCGAGATGAAGTGCGGCTGCATGAGTCCACTCGTCAAAGGAGCGAACCTATGAAACCCACACCCTTCCAACCCACGTTCCGCCGCGTCGCCCTGGCCCACCTCCTGGCCGCGGCCGCTCTCGCAAGCGCCGGCGCGCTCGTCGCTGAGCGGCCCGGTGCTGATCGGCCCAGTGCCGCCCAGCCCAGCGTCGCCCCTCCGACCACCGCCGAGCACGAAGCGGCCGTGGCCTGGTGCCGCATCCGAACCCTCCGGCAGGAGATCGGCCTCACGAACCACGACCTGGCCGCCATGGCCTGCACGCAAGGCCAGGCCGAGGCGGCCCTCTCGGCCCTGAAGGCGTGGCACGCCGCCAACGCGACGGCGCTCGTGCAGACGGCCGAGACCCTCCGCCAAGCCCGCCGAGCCTTGAAGGCCGCCCAGCAGGCGATCCACGTCGGCCCGCGCGACGAGGCCCTCATCGCCCGCCTGCCGCGGTGAAAGTGCGCCGGCGCGAAAGGGCGGTTTTCCTTTGAGCCGGAGCCCGTCGCACGCTAGCGTACCTGACTGGGGAAACTCCCGGGCCCCACAGCGCTGAACCGGCGGCGACCCCACCGGCCGATGGTCCCCCGGCGGCCGGCCGGTTCGCGCTACCGAACCTGAATCGCGCTTTTCTGCGCCGGCGGGACCCCTCACGGACGCCGGAGGAGCGGCAGCGAAAGGAGAGACGGCCATGCGTCACCACGCACGAGGCAAGGGGGCCGGTCGAGGTCCGCGTTCCGCCCGGGGCCTGACGCGGCGCGGGTTCCTGGGGGCCGCGGCGGCTGGGCCGCTCGTCCTGGCGGCGTCGGCACGGGGGGCCAACGACCGCATCGCCCTCGGCTGCATCGGAACGGGCGGCCGGGGCACGGCCGTCATGCGGAGTTTCCTTCCCCTGGACGGCGTGCAGGTGGTGGCGGTGTGCGACGTGCAGCGGGACCGCCGCGAGAATGCCCGCCGCCTCGTCCTGAAACACTATGCGGACGCCGGTGGCGGCCAAGCGGCGTGCGCCGCCACGGCCGATTTCCGCGAGGTCCTCGGCCGCAAGGACGTCGACGCGGTCCTCCTGGCCCCGCAGGACCACTGGCACGGCCCGATGGCCGTCCGCGCCGCCGCCGCCGGCAAGGACATCTACTGCGAGAAGCCGCTCGGCTGCGCCGTGGCCGACAGCCGGGCCATCCGCGACGCCGTCCGCCGGTACGGCTGCGTCTTTCAGACGGGCACGCAGCAGCGGTCCAGCCGCAACTTCCGCCACGCCTGCGAACTGGCACGGAACGGGTACCTGGGGAAGATCCACACCGTGGACGTGGCGGCGCCGGGGCCGTCGTATCAGCCGAAGTACAATGGCTCGCTCGACCCCCAGCCGGTGCCCGACGGTTTCGACTGGGACATGTACGTCGGGCCCGCGGCCGAGAAACCGTACAACCCCGGCCGTCACGCCTGGCCGGACTGGTACCTCATCTGGGATTACTGCGCCGGGTTCATCGTGAACTGGGGCGTGCACCACCTGGACATCGCCCACTGGGGGTGCCCGTCCATCGGCACGACAGCGTTCGACCTGGAGTGCAAGGGCACCTTCCGCCACAAGGGGCTGACCGACAACATCAGCGGTTGGCAGGCGGCGTTCCGCTTCGCGGACGGCCTGCGGATGCGGTTCTCCGACACCGGCCACCCGTACGCCCAGGGGTGCCGGTTCGAGGGCGACGAGGGGTGGGTCCACGTCAATCGCCGGGGCATCCAGGCGGAACCGTCATCGCTGCTGAACGTCCGGCTGAAGCCCGCCGACACGCCGCTGCACGCCAGCGCGCATCACCAGGCCGATTTCGTGGAGGCGGTCCGGACGCGGCGCGACCCGGTCTCGCCGGTGGAGTCGGGGCACGTGGCCTCGACGCTGGGGCTGCTGGGCGAGGTGGCGGCCCGCGTCGGCCGGCCCATCCGCTGGGACTGGAAGCACGAGCGCCTCCTCGACGCCGCCGCAGCGGAGCCGTGGCTGGCCCGGCCGATGCGCAGCCCGTGGCATCTGTGACGCCGAGGCCGTCGCATCCGGCTCCGGCTGGGGGCGCCGCGACCGGCGCAACGGGGAGCACTCCCATGAGACGGCGAGCCCCTATCGTGGCGATCCTGGTGCCGCTGGCCTGCCTCGCCGCGGCGGCCGATGCGGCCGACCTGGTGCTCGTCGAACGGGGCGTCATCGCCCGCAAGGCCGGGAAGGTCGCCGTGCGGTTCCGTATCATGCTCGCCATGATCCGCGGGGGCTACATGGGCGGCGTCGAGGATTACTTCGGCCCGCCGTCCGAGACGTTCAAGAAGACCGCCGCGCAGGCGGCGCCCTGAGCGCGGCCTGCGCCGAATCCAGCCGACGCCATATCCGTCAGCCGTGCGACAGTGCCGAGCACGAGGCGGCCGTGGCGTGGTGCCGCATCCGAACCCTCCGGCAAGAGGTTGCCCTCACGACGACGGCCTTCCCCTGCGAGGATCTGGCGCGTCTGGGTAGGATAGGCGAGGCATCTCCGCCCGGAAACGCGCTTTTTCGCCCGACCAACTTGCCTCACACGCATATTCGGTTACACTACCAGTGGCTTGGGGAGGAGCCTGCCCAAGCCCTTTGTCATTCGAGGGACGTGCGCCATGCCCCGGCGAACGCCGCGAGGCGACCGGGCGCGCACGTCGGCAACGTTCAACCCCTGTGAGGGGAGGCCGGACATGCGTCACGCGATACGGTTTCTTGCAGCGGCCGTCGTTCTGGCGACCGTCGGGGCCGGCGCAGCCCCGGCCGGCATCATCGGCACCGAGGACTTCGCCTACGCCGACGGCCCCATCGCCGGCCAGACCGGCGGGACCGGTTTCGACTACGACAACACCACCGAGAACGATCCGTTCATCGGCCACACCGGCACGACCTCCGACTGGACCAACGTGGGCGGCACGCCCCAGGTTCAGTCCGGCGCCCTGACGACCGACGGCAGCAATTCGGCCAAGCGCGAGTACAACGGGCCCACCGAGGGCGTCACCGGCACTGACGAACGGTACGGCGCGATCAACCAGGACGGCAGCCGCGACGCCCACATCGTCTTCTACGCCGTCGATATGACCCGCGCCGCAGGCAACAGCGCGTGGGGCGGCATGAGTTCCTACGACTTCGGCGCCGAGCGGATCTTCTTCGGCGTGCCGGGCGGCGAGGCGGGCACCGACAGGATCGGCATCCAGGAAAGCGGCGTCGGTACCGACTACGGTTCAATCTACCTGACCGACGGCCAGACGTATCGCATGGTCGCAGTCCTGGACTTCGACAACGACCTCCTCGGCCTGTTCGTCGACCCGGACGGCAGCGATTACTGGGACCCCGCCACCGGTGCCAACACGGCCGACGTCACCCGGGCATACACGAATACGAACTGGTCGACGGCGGTGCGGCTCGGTTCCGGCAGCCTGGTGACGTGGGACAACCTCGTCGTCGCCACCGCCCCGGAAGACGTGGGCCTGCTGCCCGAACCCGCCACGCTGGCCCTCCTGGCCGTGGGCGGCCTCGGCCTCGCGCTCAAGCGCCGCCGGGCCTGAGGACGGAATCGCAGGCCCCCACCGCCCCGCCGGACCAAACGTGACTCGCCGCGTTGGCGGCATGCGGCTGCGGTGCACCCCGCCATTGAGCCCGGCAAGAGCGGTGCGAGAAGGCCAGTAGCACAGTTTGCTTGCCGCAGCATGTCTCGTGCGGGGTGCCACGGACGCCCGTTTCCTCCCCCTGTGGTCCTTTTGGCCGGCCCCGCTTCTGTGCGCCGGCCCCTGCCCTTCTTGCCGGCGCCACCGCTATTTTCGCCAGCCTCCCTACTGTGCCGACGTTTTTCGGCTGGATGCCTGACGACGCTCGTTCCAGGAACCACCGGCACTTGCAAAGGGTGAGGCGGGGGTGGTTCCGGTCGTATTCGACCCGGTTCATTCTGGTGGCGGCGTCAAACGTGCGGCCGTGGCGGGTCCGGCACGTTCTGGCACGGGTCTGCCGTGGGTTTGACTTATTCCGATTCTGCGTTATAGTGTATGCGGGGTTGTGGGGTTTTGCCTGAAACGACTTCGGTGCCTGGAGGGGATCATGCACGTCTATCGCCAGTCTGCCCGCTTTCTGCCTGTCTTCGGGTTCGTCCTTCTCGCTGTCGCGGCCCCGGTTCGTGCCGACTTCACGACCCTGGACCTGACGCTCGTGCCGGCGACGGCCCAGTACAACACGGTGGACCTGTCGATCAAGATTGACGCCTCCGGCGCCTCCGTCAGCGACGACGACACGTCGACCCTCACGGGCAACGTGTTGGCGAATATCACCTACACGGCGGCACCGGCGGCCTACGAGGCCGACGTGACGGGCCTGGAATTCACCGGCGGCCGGGTCGCCTTCAGCGACGTGGCGTTCTACCTGAGTTTTGGCATCCTGGGGAGCATCACGGCCGACGGCACCAGCCTCGCCGGCTATCCGGATACACTGACCCCACCAGGGACGGTCACGACCGGCCAGTTCCCGGCCGAGCAACACGAATTCGTTATGAACGAGGGGATCTTCAACATCGAGGGCAGCGGCATCGTCGCCGGCCTGCTGGACCCCAACCCGATGGTGTTCGATTTGTCCAGCGACCCCCTTTCCGGCACGACGGCGGGCGACGGCACCCTGGAGGTATCCTCGCCGACGATTATCGGCGACCTCGCCACCTACGACGTGACGCTGACGATGCCGGTAGCGCTGGACGAGGAAGTGTACAACGACGGCAGCCTTGCGGCCAGTGTCGTGGCCTCGGGGACCCTCCGGGCCGCGGGACAGTTTACGCACACCGTGCCGGAGCCGGCGACGCTGCTCCTCGTCCTGGCCGGCGCCGCGGCGCTTCGCCTGCGCCGGCGGCGGTGACGCCGGCTCATCGGCCGGGCGGCGGTCCGCGTCGCCCGCCTGCACGGCGGCATCCCTTTCCGCAGTCTCCACCCAACGGTTGACCGCACCGCGCGCGGGTCGCGGCTTGCAGGCCGGGCGCGTGCGCACTAGAATCGCCGGACACCGCACGGCGTTTCGCACGGCGGGCACGACCCGACCTGGGGAGGCTACGCATGCTCATGTCCAACGGATATGTGTTCGTCGTCATCACGGCGGCCGCCGTCATCGCCGGCGCCGCGGTCGCTTCGGCGGCGGGAGCGGACGCCGGGGCCCAGCGCTTCTACGTCGCCGGCCGGGCGCGCGGCGAGGGCGCCGGCATCTACCGCGGACGCCTCGATCTTGATACGGGCCGCGTCACCATCGCGGGACGGGCCGCCGAGGCCGAACAGCCCTCCTTCCTCGCCCTCCATCCCGGCGGCCGGACGCTGTACCTCGCGAACGCCATGCGCGAGTTTCAGGGCCGGCCCGGCGGAGCCCTCGGCGCCTACCGCATCGACCCGGCGTCGGGGGACCTGGCGCGCCTCAACCGGGAGCCCTCGCGCGGCACGTCGACGTGCCACCTGGCGGTCGACGCGACCGGCCGGCACCTCCTGGCCGTCAACTACGGCACGGGCAGCGTCATCGTGCGGTCGCTCGCCGCCGACGGCCGCGTCGGCGAGGTCACCGCCTTTATCCAGCACGAGGGCCACAGCGTCGACCCGCGGCGACAGAAGGGCCCGCACGCCCACTCGGTGAACCTCGACGCGGCAAACCGCTTCGCCTTCGTCGCGGATCTGGGCCTCGACAAGGTCATGGTCTACCGGTTCGACGCGAGGGTCGGCACGCTCACGCCGCACGACCCGCCGTGGACGGCGGCGGAGCCGGGTGCCGGGCCCCGGCATTTCGCGTTCCATCCGACCGGCCGCTTCGCCTGCGTGTTGAACGAAATGGGCTCGTCGGTGACGGCGATGGCCTACGACGCCGCGGCGGGGCGCCTCGCGACCATCCACACGGCGGGCATGCTGCCCGAGGGCTTCGACGGCAACAACACGGGGGCCGAGGTCGCCGTCCACCCGTCCGGACGGTTCGTCTACGCCTCCAACCGCGGGCACGACAGCATCGCCGTCTTCCGCGTCGACCCGGACACCGGCCGCCTGACGCCGGCAGGGCACGCCTCGACGCAGGGCAAACGGCCGCGGCACTTCGCCATCGACCCGACCGGCCGGTTCCTCCTGGCGGCCAACCGCGACTCGAACACGATCGTGGCGTTCCGCATCGACGCGGAGACCGGCCGGCTCGAGCCGACGGGCAGCGCGGCCGAGGTGCCGGGCGCGATCTGCATCCTCATGGTGCCAGGCCGGTAGAGGAAACGCGGGTGCCACTGGCGGCTTGCCCGCCAGTGCGTCACGCGCGGCGGGTGCGGAGACCCGCCGCGCATAGGGCACCGTGCTGGAGGACGTCATGCGATACACCTTGCGTTTGGCGATCGCCCTTGCCGCCCTCGCCCTGCTCCTCGCCGGCTGCGCGGGGAGCGACGAACCGTCCGACGCCGGCGCCGGCGACGCCGAAACGCTGACCATCGCCGTCATCCCCAAGGCCACGATGCACGTGTATTGGAAGTCCGTGCTGGCGGGGGCCCGGCGGGCGGAGGCGGACACCGAGGGCGTGCGGGTTCTCTGGCAGGGCCCCGCCCGCGAGGACGACCGGGCCGACCAGGTCGCCCTCGTCGAGACGCTCGTCCAGAAACGGGTGGACGGCCTCGTGCTGGCCCCGCTGGACGAGAAGGCCCTCGTGCCGCCCGTCCGCCGGGCCCGCCAGGCCGGCATCCCCGTCGTCATCATTGACTCCGGGCTCGCCGACCCCGGCGCCGCGGTCAGTTTCGTCGCCACGGACAATTTCAAGGGCGGCGTCCTGGCCGGCCGGCACATGGCCGAGTTGCTCGACGGCAAGGGTAAAGTCATCGTTTTGCGGTACCTGGTGGGCAGCGCCTCGAATGTGAAGCGCGAGGAAGGGTTCCTGGCGGAGATCGCCCGCCACCCGGGCATCGAGGTCGCCAGCAGCGACCAGCACGGCGGGCCGACGGTCGAGACGGCGATGGCCACCGGAGAGGCCCTGCTCACCAAGTTCGGCCCCGGCGAAGTGGACGGCATCTTCTGCCCGAACGAGCCGATGGCCTGGGGCATGCTGCGGGCCCTGACCGCCGCCGGGCGGGCCGGCACCGTCAAACTCATCGCGTTCGACACGTCCGACCGGCTGCTCGCCGCCATGGAGAAGGGGCACCTGGACGCCCTGGTTCTCCAGGACCCCGTCCGGATGGGCGAGGAGGGCGTGCGGACGGTCGTCGAACACCTGCGCGGCAAAGAGGTGCCGGAGCGGATCGATACCGGCGTGACCCTGGCGACGCCGGCGAACCTGTCGGAGCCGGACGTGGCGCGCCTCGTCCATCCGCCGGTGGAGTGAGAGGCGCCGGAGCGGGCGCGCTAGTCACCGCCACGGCACGCGCCGGCCAAGGCCGGCGGCTAAATGTGAACAACGCCATATTTAGCCGCCCTGCTTGCAGGGCGCGCTTGCCCAGGACCGGGCAACGCCCGACATCTACAAACTCCACCCCTTCCGATACGGCCGGCGAAGGAGGGCGTCGCCCTTCGGGCTGCCCGTCACCTTCATCGCCTGCATGTCGTAGGCGATCGGCTCGCCGGCGGCGAGGGCGGCGTTGCCGAGCAGGACGAGTTCGGCGAGCGGCCCCGTGACCTCGAACCGGGCGCACGCGGGCCGGCCGCCCTTGCACGCCCCGATCCATTCCTGGACGTGCCGGCTCGATTCCACCCACCGGCCCTTTCCCTTGACGCGGGGGATGCTCGGCTTCGGCTTCTGGTACGACCACCCGAGCGATTCCGGGATGAACCGCGGACCGGCCTGGCCGGGATGGGTGCCGGCCGTGATCCCGCCGTAGGTCAGCATCCCCTTCTCGCCGACGAAGATGGTGCCGGCCGATCCCATAAATTCGCGGGTCTCGGGCATCTCTTCCGGCCGCGGCGGCCGCCGACCGCCGTCCTGCCACGTGAGGGTGACCGGCGGCAAGTCCCCGCGGGGACCGAAACGGTACCGGACGGTCGACGCCGTCGGCCACGCCTCGGCCGAGAGCCCCTCGGCGTCCGGCTCCACGGTGACGGTCTTCGCCTCGGCCAGGTCGAGGGCCCAGTAGGCACCGTCCAGGGTGTGACATCCCGTGGCCCCGAGGGCGCCGGTGCCGAAGGCGCGCCAGCCCCGCCACGTGTACGGGTGATAGGCGGTGTGGAACGGCCGCTCGGGCGCGGGGCCGAGCCAGAGGTCCCAGTCCAGCCCGTCGTGCGGGGCGGTTTTGCCCGGGCGCTTGGTCATACCCTGCGGCCAGTCGGGCCGGCTGGTCCAGCACCGGACCTCGCGGACGGCGCCGATGCACCCGTCGCGGAGCCACTCGACGGCCTCGCGGACGGTGGGGCCGGAGTACCGCTCATTGCCCATCTGGGTGGCGACCTTCGTCTCGCGGGCGAGACGCATCAGTTCCCGCACCTCCCACACGTCGTGGGCGAGCGGCATCTGCGTGTAGACGTGTTTGCCGGCCCGCATGGCGGCCGCGGTGATGACGGCGTGCGTGTGGTCGGGCGTGGCCACGATGACCGCGTCCAGGCCCTTCTCCTTCTCGAGCATCCGCCGGTAATCGGTGTACCGGGCGGCCTCGGGGTGATGCTGGAACGGGACGGCGGCGCCCTGGGGATCGACGTCGCAGAGGGCGGCGATGCGTTCGCTCCCGGCGGCCGTCACGTTGTCGGTCCCCATCGGGCCGAGACCGACGGCCCCGAGGACGAGGGTGTCGCTGGGGGGCTTCTCCCCCTTCCCGCCGAGCACGTGGCGGGGGACGACGGCAAAGGCCGCCGCCGTGCCGGCAGCAGCGGTGAGGAAGCGCCGGCGGGTGAGACGGGAGCGGCGGGCGACATCGCAGGTGACCATCGAGGTATCTCCTCTTGTGCCAAGGCACGCCGCCCGCAAGCGGGCGGGCGAACACGGGCATCCCCGCGCCGACAGCAGCACCGCATCCGAACCTTCGTAGAGACCCGGGCGGGTGAACAGGGCGCCCTACTTTTCCCCGCCCATGCACATGATCCGGCCGTCGTCGATCGCCAGATACAGGCGACCGTCGGCGGCGCTGAGGCCGTCGAAGACGGGCGGGCGGTCGAGTTTCATCTCGGCCAGTTTCTTTCCATCCGCCGCCGAGACGACCCACAGCCGGGCGCCCAGGCGGCCTTCGATGCCCGCGTACCGGTCGTCGTTCGGGACGACGTCGGGCACGCCGGCCAGGACGAGCCGGTCGCCGGCCAGCACGAGCGCGCAGGCGCGGACCGGTATCTTGACGGACCACTTGGGGTTCCGGCTGCGCGAGTAGCCGTCGCCCTTCTCGCGTCCGACGGCCGTGGGGCGGAGAACCGGCTCGGCGTCGTTCGAGTCGGCGAAGAGGTCGTACCCGTCGCGCCCGGGATAGAACCGCGGGCTGTGCCCCGCCCGCGTCGTGAACACGTGCAGACCGTAGGTGGTCTCGTCGTCGAAAACGAGGATGCGGCCGGCCTTGGGCCCGTGGTACGCGAAGTAATACCCGGGCCAGCGGCGGCTGTAGGTCCAGTACGAGCGGTCGAACCACGAACGGTCGAGGAACCCGGCGTTCGACATCAGGTGCAGGCCGACCTTGCGGTCGCCGAGTTTGGTGATGCGAGGGGCGGGCTTCTCGGAAAGGTCCGGCCCGAATCGCTGGAAGAGCATATACAGGTCCGTGCCGTCGCTGACGAGCAGGTCGCTGCGGGCGCCCTCCATGTCGAACGGCCTGCCGGCGTGTTTCGTGACGTCCGGCCGCCCGCTCCACAGGTGCCGCTCGTGCAGGACCTTGCCGGTGGCGGGGTCGAGGGCGTAAACCCACATCCCGCCGTCCAGGTACGAGGACCGGCCGGCGGTGCAGTACGCCACGCCGTCCTGGACGACGATGCTGCCGTGGACGGGCCAAGCGGACTCGACGCGCTCGAACGCCACGATGAGCCGCTCCGCCGGGGCCGCCTGGAACCGCCAGGCGAGTGCGCCGTCGGAGGCCCGCAGGCAATACACCCATCCGTCCGCGGAGCCGAAGAGGACGCGGCCGGCGTGGAGCGTGGGGGAGGAATCGATCCGCCCCCCCGCCGTGTACGTCCACCGGGGCTCGCCGGTGGCGGCGTCCAGGCAATGGATGATGCCGGCGTCGCGCTCGGCCGTGATGAGCCGGCCGCCTGAGACGACGGGCTGCGTGCACGGCCCGCCGAGGTCACGCTGCCAGGCGGGGGCGAGGTTCGCCGGCAGGCCGCCGCCCGCCCGGCCGCTGCGCCGCGCGTCGTGGCGGTACATGGGCCAAGAGGACGCATTGGGGATTTCGGATTTCGGATTTCGGATTGGCGCGTCGTAACCAGCCCCCCGGACGAGGCGCTGGGCATCCGGGGTGGGCGGCGTGTCGTCCGCCGCCTCCGGCCCGCCCGCCACGGCGTTGAAGCCGGTCAGTTTCACCCCGGGGTAGCAGAAACACTGGTGCGGCGAAACGTACAGCAGCCCGTTGGCGGCCGCCACGCCGTGCCCGCACGCCGGGCGGAGCCAGTTGTGCCGCATGTGGGCCGTGCGCTCCAGATCGACGAACTCGATGCCGCGTTTCGGAAGCAGGAGGAACCGCTCGGTCGCCTTCGCCGGGTAGCACCGGACGTGGTGGCCGGGTGTGATGAGGTGGCTGGACTCGACCGTCTTCCTGACCTCGCCGGTGCGTGGATCGTAGCCGTTGGCCTCGAGCGGTTCGGGCGTCCAGAGGAAACTCCGTCCGTGTCCGAGGATACGCGGAATCCAGACCAGCCCCTGGGCGCCGAAGAACTTCAGGTTGCCGCTCGCGCCCGGCCCTTTCCAGAGGCGTTTGCCGGTCTCGACGTCGAAGGCGTGCATCCCGCCGCTGTTGAAGAGGACCGCCCCGCCGTAAACCATGAGGTCGCCGCCGCGGCGGCCGGCCTCGACGCGCTCGCTCTCCCACAGCGGCTTACCGGTGGCCAGGTCCAGAGCCGCCACCGCCTCCTGGTTGTGGAAGAACACACGGCCGTCGGCGGCCGCGAGGGTGTGGTTCACCATCGGCTTGACGGGGGTCTTCCACCGGATCTGGCCGCTGTCGACATCGACGGCGAGAATGGTGTCGTTCTTGCCGCCCTTGCGGGGCCCGCGGAGGTGCACGACGAGCGTGTCGCCGGCACAGACGAGTTCGTCGCTGCCGCCCGTCTCGTCGACGGTGCGGAGCGTCTCGCCGGTGGCGGCGTCGAGGACGGTGAGCGGGTCGTTGCGGCGGAACGTGGCGAAGAGGCGGTCGCCGACCGCGACGATCGACTTCTGCGACGCCCGACCCTCCAGCCGCTGCTTCCACAGGAGGACGCCGTTGAACGCGTCGCGGGCCACCAGCGTCCACCGCTGCCCCAGGCCCGGCTGCCCGATGAGCCCTTCATCGATGATGCTGAAGAGCCGCCCCCCCGCCGACAGGACGACCAGGATGCTGGACGGTAGAGAGTCGTGGCTGCGGCACCACATGGGGTCGCTCTTCCAGCGGAGCCGCTCGGGCGGGGCGACCCGCCGGTCCCGGGCCGTCGGGTTGTTGTCCGGCCCGTGCAGATAGTGCGTCCACTCGTCGATCTCGTCCGGCCGGGGCTTGACGGTCTTCTTCCCGCCGACCATCGCCACGCCGCCGGGCGCGAGGACGCGCAGCACCTCGTCCATCGGCACGGGGCCAAGGGCGTCGGCCACCACGAGGCGGACGAGGTTCGCCGCATACGGCAGCCGCTTCCCCGAGAGGTGGTTCACCGAGACGGGGCCGTAGAGCCCCTGCTCGCGAATGTGGGCCCGGGCCGTCTCGACGGCGGCCGGGTCGGCGTCGAGGCCCTGGACGAGGTAGGCGTCGGAGGCGTGGAGGGCGGCCGTCAGGCACCCGTCGCCGCTGGCGAGGTGGACGATGAGTCCCCCGCGGACGCCGGCGGCGTCCAGGATGGCCCGTGCCTCGTCCTCGGGCGAGGCGCCTGCCGCGGGTGCCGCCGCCGCCAGGCACAGCATCCCGACGAGGACTGCGAGCGCACGGCGGGGCGGGAATGGCATGCACGGCTCCTTTCGGATGGTCAATCGGCGGACGGGCGGTGCGTTGGCTCCCTCTCCCCTGGTGGGAGAGGGAACCACGGCGCCCGCGGCGGCTGAATATGCTTACGCACGCCAGGGGCGCTGGCGCTTCACGTTCTCCAGCGCCTGCCGGGCGATCTTCGCGTCCTCGGGAATCTGGAAGTCGAACATCCCCGCCATCAGGAAGTCCGCCCCCGCCTCGAACGCGTGCCGGAACGCCTTCTTCGGATGGACCGCGCCGGCGGCCATCACCTTGAAGGCGATCCACGGCTTGTCACACTTGGCCATGAACTTGATCGTTTCCTCGGGCTGCTCGCACCAGGTGTTGTCGCGCTGCGGGCCGCCCGGCCGGGCCGACCAGTAACTGTGCGGGTGAATCGTCTTGACGTGGTAATCGACGGGGATCTTGGCCGTCTCGACCGCCATCGGCACATCCAGTTTGTGCCCGCCGATGCCGGCGGGCAGGCCCTGCTCCTGGATGAACTCGACGGCCTTGGCCAGCAGGTCCATCCGGTCGGCCTTGACGAGGCGGTCGCCCGTGCCGCCCTGGATGTAGATGGTGTCGGCTCCGTCGTCGACGAGTTGCTTCAGGCCGTCCACCTCGCCGCTCTCGTCGATGAACCCCTGGGCCAACCAGATCATTTTGCCCTTGCGCTGCTTTCGGTACCGCTTGATGAGCGGGGTGGCGTTGGGGTGGGTGTTGATGCAGTTGAAGCCGTACTCCTCGCCGAGTTGCATCGTGTCGAGGACCTTCTCGTCGGTGTGATACGCCTTGAGCAGTTTGGAGACGTAGAGGAGGTCGCGGGCGTGGGCCCACCCGCCGATGAGGTTCCCGCCGAGGAAGACGCGGCTGATCTCGAGGTCCCCGATCTTGCCGCGCGGGATCGTCCCCTTCGACTCCGGCTGCACGGGCCCCTTGGCCGCGCCGGAACCGGCGGCGTCGGCCTGAGCCTGCATCCCGGCCATCAGGGCCCGTTCCTCCAGGCTGAGCGCGGCGCCGGCGCCCGCGGCGGCGGCGAGGGTCCCCTTGAAGAAGTCGCGGCGCGTGTGTTTGGCGGCCATCGGTCGGACCTCCTGCGTTCGGGTGAGCGGACGGCGTATTATCGGGAGGGCGCCGGGCCCCTGTCAAGCCGCCCGACGGTATGAACCCGCCACACGCGGCGCGGTGGCGGAGGCATGCCCCGGCGCGCGAGCCGCGACGTGCCACGGCCGGTCTTGCCGGCCGTGCAGGAACGCGGGTGCGCGGCGGGTACGGAGACCCGCCGCCCGCGAGTTAGCATTGTAGCGTCAGGCCCCCTTCGCCCTTGCCCCGCAGCCCCGCGGGCCGTACACTCCGGATTCGTTTATGCATGGGAGAAATGCACTCGTGGTCGATTGGCTCCTCCATCTGCCGACGCTCGTGAAGGTGCTGGTCTCGCTCGCGCTGATCCTGGCGGTCAACCGCGCGGCGAAGAACCTGACGGTCAGCGTCCTGGTCGGCACGGTGGTGCTGGCGGTGTGGTCCGGCCGGTCCTGGGAGGCGCTCAAAGACACGGCCTGGGGCCGGTTCGCCTCCGCCGACAACCTGTGCCTGATGGTGGCGGTGGTGCTCGTGATCTGGCTGAGCAGCCAGATGGCGGCGGCGGGCGTCATGCACGACCTCGTCGGCGCGGTCCGGGCCCGGACGGGCAAACGGACCTCGATGGCCGTCCTCCCCGCCGTCATCGGCGTCCTGCCGATGCCGGGCGGGGCGATCTTCTCGGCCCCCCTCGTCGACCGCGTGGACGCGGACGGCTCGGTCTCCCCGCTCCTCAAAACCCAAACGAATTACTGGTTCCGACATATCTGGGAATACTGGTGGCCGTTGTACCCCGGCGTGCTCGTGGGCGTCGACATCACGGGGCTGGAGATCTGGCAGTTCATGGCCCTCCAGTTGCCGCTGACGCTCTTTGCCGTGGCGGCCGGGTACGCGTTTCTCTTGCGGCGAATTCCCGCGGAGCCGGGCGGCGGGCGGCGGACGGCGCCGGCGGACGGGGCGGAGGCCCCCCCTCCCCCGCTCGTGCGCCTCGTCCTGCCGGTCATCGTGGTCGTCGCCACCTACGGGGCGGTCCGCCTCGCGTGGTGGGGCGCCGGGCACGTCTGGCCCGCCCTGCCCCCGCTGAACAAGTACGTCCCCATGATCGTCGGCCTCGTGCTGGCCCTGGCGACCCAGCACCGGCAGCGGCCGCTCGGGTGGAAGGCATGGCGGCCGATCCTGCTGTCCTCGCGGACAGCCGTCCTCGTGGTCCTGGTGGCCATCATCCGCATTTACGGGGCCTTCATCGAGACGAAGATGGGCGGCGGGCCCTCGCTCGTGGAGGAGATGCAGACCGAGATGGACGCCTGGGGCATCCCCGCCCTGGGGATGATCATGCTCCTGCCCTTCGTGGCCGGCATCACGACCGGCATCTGCGTCGGATTCGTGGGGGCGAGTTTCCCGATCGTCGTCAGCCTCGTGGGCGACGGGGCCCCGATGGCCGACCTCCTGGCCGCCGTGACACTGGCGTTCGGTTTCGGGTACATGGGGATGATGCTCTCGCCCGTGCACGTGTGCCTGATCGTGACGAACGAGCATTTCAAGACGCGGCTGGCGCGGAGCCTGCGCGGCCTCCTGCCGCCGGCGGTCGTGGTCCTCGTGGCCGTGGTGGCGTACCACATCGCCATCCGGCTGATTGGGGGATGAGCGAGGGAGCCGCGGCCCGGCGGTGTGGCCCGGCCGGTCTTGTCCGGCCGGGAGGATTCCGGCAAAGCGCACCGGATGCGGAGACCCCTCCCGCGAAGAGATCGGGTGGTTTCAGACGCTTGCCCGGCCGCGCCCGACCGTGTATCATGCTTCGGTGGAGGCCGATATGAAAGACCTGAAACGCATCACGTTCGACCCGAAGGTCATGGGCGGCAAGCCGTGCATCCGCGGCATGCGGGTCACGGTGGGGACGCTGGTGGGCCTGCTGGCCGCCGGCCGGACGACGGACGAGATCCTCCAAGCCTATCCGTACCTGGAGGAGGCGGACCTCCGCGAGGCCCTCGCCTACGCCGCCTGGCGCGCTGAGGAGATCGACGCGCCCCTGTCGGAACCGGCATGAACTTCCTCGTCGACATGAACCTGTCGCCGCAGTGGTGCGCCGTGCTTCGACAGCACGGGCACACCTGCAAGCACTGGTCGGAGGTCGGGGACCCGCGGGCCTCTGACGCCACCCTTCTGGCTTGGGCCCGCGAGCATGGCTTCGCCGTCATCACCCACGACTTGGACTTCGGCGCGATCCTGGCGGCTACCGGCGCGGACGCGCCCAGCGTCATCCAATGCCGGACCCAGGATCTGTTGCCGGCCGCCATGGAAGACCTGCTGGTGTCCGCAATCCAGCGATACGAGACCGAGTTGGCTTCCGGCGCGCTCATCGTCGTGGACAAACAGAAATCCCGCGTTCGCATCCTGCCGCTCGGCGGCTGAGTTTCGCCGAAAAACCCACCTGACACCTCCCCCCGCCCGTGCTATGCTGGCCGCCGAGAACCGCACTTAACGCACGGAGGTCCCCATGAACGGCCGTGAACGCATCCTGGCGAAACTCGCCGGCCAGCCCGTCGACCGCGTCCCCCTGATGCCCATCACGATGATGCTCGCCGCCGACATGGTCGGCCGCCCGTACCGCGATTACGTGACCGACCACCGCGTGCTCGTCGACGGTCAACTCGCCACCGCCGAACGCTACGGCCTGGACTACGTCTCGGTCATCTCCGACCCGGCCCGCGAGGCGTGCGACCTGGGCGCCCCGATCACGTTCTTCGACGACCTGCCCCCCGCCGTCCAGGAGGACAACACACTGCTGAAGGATCGGGCGCGGCTGGCCACGCTCACCCAACCCGACCCCTTCGCCCCCGGCAGCCGGATGCTCGACCGCATCCAGGGGGCGGCCATGCTGCGGGAACGCGTCGGCCAGGATCTGGCCGTCGAAGGCTGGATCGAAGGACCCTGCGCCGAAGGGGCGGACCTGCGGGGCCTCAACACCCTCATGCTCGACTTCTACGACGACCCGGACTGGATCCGCGACCTCTTCGAGTTCATCATTGAGATGGAACTCGAGTTCGCGAAGGCCCAGATCGACGCCGGCTGCGACATCATCGGGTGCGGCGACGCGGCCGCCAGCCTCATCGGCCCGCAACTCTACGAGGAGTTCGTCTGGCCGTACGAAAAACGCCTCTTCGACGCCGTCCACGACGCCGGCGGACGCATCCGCCTGCACATCTGCGGCAACACGCGGGCCATCCTGGACGGCATGGGCCGCCTCGGCTGCGAGATGATCGACCTCGATTTTATGGTGCCCATAGACGAGGCCCGGGAGGCGATGGGCCCGGACCAGGTCGTCAGCGGGAACCTCGACCCGGTCCACGCCGTCCGCGGAGGGACGCCCGAGAGCATCCGCGAGGGTCTGGCCGCCTGCCACAAAGCGGCCGGCGACGCGTACATCATCGCAGCCGGGTGCGAAGTGGTCCGCGACACGCCGCCCGAGAACTTTCTCGCCATGCGCGACTACGCGCGCGAGACGGCACGCGAATGATGAATGCGTAGGCCGCGGCAAGCCGCGGCACGAATGTTAAATGTTAAGTGCTAAATGCCAAAGCACGCTGCGCGTAAAGGGGCGCACCCGCTTCGCGTCGCGGCTAAAAGAACGCATGCGGCACCTTTGCCGTTCGTCGTTCACTCCGCATTCCCCTTTCCGCGTTCACCTTCCGCTCACTTCAGCCCGTCGTGAAACGTCCGCGGCGAGAGGATGGCCACCCCCTCGTATTCACCCACATCCAACAGGTCGGCGTCGCCCGTGACGAGGCAGTCGGCCCCCGCCGCTACGGCCGTGCCGAGGACCGGCAAATCGGACGGGTCCCGGCAGGCGTCGGCAGGCACGTCGGCCGGACGGACCACCTCGGCCCCCTCGCGCAGAAAGGCCACGATGGCATCGGCGTGGGCGGGCGGCACCTTCAGCGTCCGACGCAGGTGCCGGCGGAGTTCGGTGAGGATATGCTCGGAGAGCGCCAGATCGTGCCCCGTGAGGCAGACCTCCAGGACAGCCTCGCACAGGCCGCGCGCGGCAAAGGCCGCGAGGAGGACGTTCGTGTCGAGGACGACCCTCACGAGATCGCCTCGAAGACGTCCTCGTCGGTCAGGATGCCGCGGGCCTCGGCGAACGGGAGGGTCCGGCGGCGGAGGGCCTGGAACCGTTCGGCGGCGACGTACCGGCGAAGCGATTCGCGCACCAGGTCGCTCAGGGGCCGCCCCTGCCGCTCGGCCAGGGCCTGGAGTTCCTCCCGCAGCGTCTCCGGAATGCGAATGCTGACGGTGCTCATGGTGTATGACATTGTAATACAATCGGCGGGGAAGTCAAGCGAATTCGGATTGCGGAATGCGGAATGAACAACGAACGGCAACGGCGAACCTCACGCAAAGCCGCCAAGCCGCAAAAACGGCAAGAGGAATTCACAGCAACGTCCACCGGCGCGTCCCGGCCCGTGTTTGCCGGCCCGCTTGCGGGCCGCGCGCCGAATCCTCCACCCCCGGTCGCGCACAAGTCGGGCCACCGCCCGTGCGCTTTCGCCTTGTGCCTTGCCACGGCTTGGCATATCATAGTTACCATCGCTATTCATGGCAGCACATCCTGGACCACGCGGTCTGGGCGTTGAGGTGACATATAGCCCGTGAGGCCAGAAAGGGCATCCCATGCAAGATGGCGAAAACAACGCATCTGCCCGCATTCAGGGTTACGTGGATCTAAGCAATTCCATACGGCATTATGCGAACCTTCAGTTTGCGCAACTGCCCGTATTCGTCGCGATCGCGGGTGGCATACTGGCGTTGCTGAAAGACGAAGGCTACTTTAAGCCTGTGTGGGTGCGATTCTGCTTAGAGGTGGGCGGGGTGTTCGTGGGTCTGTTCTTCCTCGCGATGTCCAATAGGGTTTCTGACTATTGGGACCATCGCGTCGCACAGGCCAAACGGTTAGAGGAACGTCTCGGAATAGTCCAGTACAAAGAGGGACCATCAAAGAGGCGATTGAACAACCGCAGAGCCGTGGCAGGAGTATACTGGGTCGTTACGTGCTTCTTTGGTATTTTGGCAGTCCGCCACGCAATAAACGCCCTTGGTTGAGTGAGATTCCTCGGCTCGGCCCGTTCGGGCCTCGCTCGGAATGACAGCCTGCGGGCCTGCCCCCTTACGCGCAGCGTGATTTGGCATTTATCATTTGACATTTAACATTCGCGCCGCGAAACGGCGCGCGGCCCGCAAGTTTACCCGCCGGAGGCGGGCCGGCCGGCGAACACGGGCCGGGCTGCGCCGGGCGACGTTTCTGTCAATCTCGCCTGTCGTTTTTGCGGCTTGGCGCCTTTGCGTGAGGCAAGCCGTTGCCGTTAGAGCCGCGGCGCGCCGCGGCCTACTTCCCCAGCAGTTTCACCATCGCCTTCCCCATCGCCTCGCCCATCAGGTAATGCGTCTCGGCGTTGTGGTTCCAGTGGTAGCCCTGGCCGGAGGGCGAGACCTCTTTCGGCCGCCACATGCCGCGCGTCTCCACGGCCGCCACCGTCCCCTTGAAGGCGGGGTACCGGGCGGGGTCGGCGACGGCCAGTTGGGCCTTCATCAGGTTGACGCGGCGGGCCTGCTTGTTCTCCCAGCCGCCGAACCCGCTGTTGGCGATGACGACCGGCAGGGCCGGCCGTTTCCATTCTTTGCGCAGGTCGCGGATGAGGTGCGCGAGGTTCACCTCGTACTCCTTGACGAACTCGGCGTTGCACCCGTCGTTCCAGCCCTGGTGCCAGCCGAAGCCGGCGATCCGGCACTCGCGCCCCGCCAACTCGGGGAACTCCGTGCCGAGGTTGGCCGTCACGTCCGCCACGTGCTTCAGCATGAGTCGATAGTAGTGGCCGACGAGGTCAGGGTCGGCCGCGATGGCGGCCTGGCGTTTCTCGCCCACGGGACACGTGACTTTGCCGGCCGAGGGCGGCCGGAAATCGACCGCCAGGTCCTTCCCGCCCCAGGAGGTCTTGATGATGAGGACGGGCGCCGCCAGCGCCTCGCCCACGACGTGGCCGAAACCGAACTCCGGCCCGAACGTGTCGCGGGCGCCGAAGCCGACGGTCAGCCGGCCCTTCTCGCCGCGGTCGGTCGTGGCCCAGACCCAGACGTCGTCGCGGACGGTCCACTGCCCGTCGGGGCCGGCCAGGCCGTCCACGCGCGAACCCTTGGGCGGATGCGCGAGGAGATACCGCAGGCTCCCCTGCCCGCCCTTGGCCTTCTCGTGGCCCTCCTCCACCTTGCCGTGACCTTCCATGTTCGACTGGCCCGCCAGGACGAAGACCTGGACGGGGCCCTCGGGCACCTCGCCGGTCGCGGCGGAAGGAACGAGACCGGCCGCAAGGGCCACCAGGGCGGCGAGGGTGAGCGTCGGAAACGTTCGGGGCATGACATCCTCCTCATTACGGCGGCACGTTCGACATTTGAACCGGCGCGCGGCCCGCACGTTTACCCGCCGGAGGCGGGCCGGCCGGCGAACACGGCCCGGGCTGCGCCGGGCGACGTTTCTGTCAATCTCGCCTGTCGTTTTTGCGGCTTGGCGCCTTTGCGTGAGGCAAGCCGTTGCCGTTAGAGCCGCGGCGCGCCGCGGCCTACGCAATCCGCAATCCGAAATCCGAAATCCGCATTCGCCTCACGTCCCCACCGCATCCGCCCCGTCGGCGTACACGTCCTCGGGGATCGTCAGGCCCATCCGGGCCAGGCGGTCGAGGAACCGCGGCCGGGTGCCCGAGGCGACCCACTCGCCCGTCTCTCGGCCGTCATCGCCCGCGCCCGTCCGGTGATAGGCAAACAGGTCCTCCAGGACGACCCGGTCGTCCTCCACGCCCGCGCACTGGGTGATGTGCGTGATCCGCCGCGACCCGTCCGGCCGCATCTCGTGCTGGACGATGAGGTCCACGGCCCCATCAATCTGCCGATGGATGGCCCACAGCGGCAGCATCAGGCCGCGGGCGAGCACCATCATCTCCAGCCGCGAGACGGCATCCAGGGGAGAACTGGCGTGCAGGACGGCCAGGCATCCCTGGTGGCCGGAGGCGATCGCCTGGAGCATATCGAGGGCCTCGGCTCCGCGGATTTCGCCGACGATGATCCGCGTCGGTCGCATCCGCAACGTATTGCGCAAGAGGTCCGCCAGGGTGACGGCCCCCTTGCCCTCCATGTTGGCCCCTCGGCACTCCAGGCGGACGACGTGCTCCTGCTGGAGGGCGAGTTCGGCGGTGTCCTCGATGGTGACGATGCGTTCGCCCTCGGGAATGTACCGGCTCAGGATGTTCAGCGTGGTGGTCTTGCCCGTGCCGGTGGCCCCGGCGAAGAGGATGTTGGCCCGCCCTTTGACGGCGGCGGCGAGGAGGTGGCCCATGCGGCGGGAGAGGGTGCCCGCCTTCAGCAGGTCCGCCACCGTCGCCAGCGACCGCGTGAACTTGCGGATGGTGACAGCCGGCCCGTCGACGGCCAGCGGCGGCAGGACGACGTTCCCGCGCGACCCGTCCGGCAGGCGGAAATCGACCTGCGGCGAGGAGGCCGAGACCGACCGCCCGCTCGGCATCAGCAGGGCCTGGATCAGCCGGTCGAGCGTCGCGTCCGTCAGGTCGAGCGCGACCGGTTCCATCCGTCCGCCCCGCTCCACGTACGCCCGCTCCGGGCCGTTGATCATGATCTCGGTCACCTGCCCGTCTTCGAGCAGGTGCCGCACGGGCGCCAGGCCCGGATGGTCGATGAACATGAGGGAGCCCCTCCTGGACCCGCGCAAGCGACGCGGCGACCGCGACCGGCCGCCGCGCCGTTATCGTTCAGGGTTATCCGGAGGCCGCGGGCGGCACGCGTTCCCGCACCCGGAACGGCATACCGGCCGCGATGCGGCGGACGGGCCCCCCTGCCCGCCTCGCCGCGAGAACGCTCGCGTTAGAGCCTATCCGAATAACCCTCTGGCTTCGGCCGGCTGCGGCGACCGCCGCCGGCGTCGGGCTGCATCGCCAACCCAGCGACGGGTTGCCTGCTTCGCCCTCCTTGCCTGCGGTCGCCTCGCTCGGCCTCGGGCCGACGAGGGGTTATTTGGATAGGCTCTTACTCCAACATCGTCAGCAGCCGCCACACGGCCCGGTGGCCGGCGTCGGTCTGGTTCACGATGAGCCGCCCGTTCAGGTACTCGATGGTCGCCGGGCCGCCCATGTCGGCCCAGGGGGCGATGCGGGAGTCGGTCTCGTTCTTGACGAAGCGCTTGACGAGGTCGATGATTTCCTCCGGGGAAGCCACGTCCTGCTCGTCGCCGGCGTCCGTGCCGCCGCCGAAAAGGTCACCGAACGCGCCGCCGCCGCCGCTGGCCGCCTGCGTGGCCGCCTGCGTCACGTCGCCCACCTCGAAGCGGGGGGCCTCGGTGAAGTTCGGAATCTTCGCCAGGTGCAGCCGGATGCTGTACGACTTCGTGATGAGCGGCAGCCACGACTTCTCCATCGTGGTGATCAGGACGTACCCCGGCCCGACGCGGTAGCCGACGCCGCGCGGCAGGACGAGTTCGATCGCCTTCTCGTATGTGATGCCGCTGACCTTCAGGGTGACGGTGCGGGTATCGAGGTCGATGCCCTGCTCCTCGAGTTCGTTATCGAAGATGACCGAGAAGTTGCCGACCTCCGCCAGGTACTCCAGGACGTTCTTGACGCTGGTCCGCTGGAAGTCGAGGTCCGGCCGGGTGCGCATCCGAGAGGCCACCGTCCGGACGACGCGGGCGTGCTCGCGCCGCAACTGGCGGATCTTCGCCTGCCGCTCGGCCGGGTCCTTCGGCATCGGGACCATGACCTCCTTCGGCCACTGGACGGCCCCTTCGGCTGCGGCGGCGGCTTTCGCGGTGGTCGTGCCGTCGGCCGGGCGCGTGGGGGCCGCGCTCGCGGGGGAGCCGACTGCACCAACCAGGACACCAACGAGGACAACGCATAAGGCGGGACGGAACATGGCGGGTCTCCTTCCTGGCTCGTTCCATCCTCTTATACGAATGGGCGGTGGCGGCGCTGGCCGGATTTCATGGCCGCGTCGGCAAACCTCCAACCGCCCTTTCTCGCCCCTCGCGGGATTGCCTGCGTGTGGCCCGGCCGGCCCTGCCCGCCGACCCGCCATGTAAGCCCCGGCGGGAAAACGCCTTACGCCCCGCCCTTCCCCACCACGCGCCCCGCCTTGTACGTCGTGCCGCGCCACGTCACCCCCGCCAGGCCCAGCGCCCGGACCAGCGCTCCCGCCTCGAACGCCAGGACCAGGACCACCGCCATCGGGTAGAAGACGAGGCACCACGGGTTGGCCCGGCCCAACTGGAAAAATCGTCGCATCGTGATAAGCACGCACACCACCACCACC
>Ga0272441_10003463_pt1 | contig 29954 bp, 12 predicted proteins | sample SSMProp6N_FD_193582 | JGI IMG/M metagenome (GOLD analysis project Ga0272441, IMG submission 193582) | Marine sediment archaeal communities from Little Sippewissett salt marsh, Falmouth, MA, United States - SSM-Prop-6N | ecosystem: Environmental > Aquatic > Marine > Wetlands > Sediment ... | reverse complement strand
CTCGAGTTCGCCTACGACTACATGGGCCGGCGCGTGACGAAGACGGTCCTCTCCGAGCACAATGGCACTGCCTACCAGCAGACAAACGAGGTCACGTTTGTCTACGACGGGTGGAACCTGATCGCCGCGCTCGACGAAGACCTCGTGGCCGGGACTACCTCCACCAACTTCTACCTGTGGGGCCTGGATCTGAGCGGCAGCCTCCAAGGAGCAGGAGGAGTCGGCGGACTGCTCGCCACCACGCAGGATGGGGCCAGCTACCTCGCCTGCATGGACGGAAACGGCAATGTCATCGCCCTGGTCGATGCGTCCGACGGCACGCTCGCCGGCGAGTACGAGTATCCCTCATCAGCACGTCGAAGACCAAGGGCTTCGTTCTCTTCAAATCGCGTGCATCGGCGTAGCTGCAGAAGGATGCTCTGAGGCCCGAGATAATTAGAACGCCAGCCACGGCAAGACAGGTCAGTTCTCCGTAGTAACTGACGTACTTGCGGGAGGAGAGTTGTCGGCTGTGTGGCAGTAACCAATGTCCAACCGAAATGCCCGTTGCCTTCTACCACTTGGAAATTGGATATTCCTTGTTGGCTGCTGGATATTGAGTCTTTGTCCCAGAACCGGCGATTGAGGGTAGGGGAGCGCGGTGGTTTTGGCAAGGAGGAATGCATATTTGCCGGGCAATTGCCGACAAGTGCGGCGCAATTGCGGCCATTTCGTGGGCGGGTGCGGCCGGTTAGGCTGGGAGAAGAGAGTCTGTGATTGGGCTGTGGCACGGAAGCGGAGGACTTTGGGATGAGCAGGATGTTCATGAGCCTGACACCTGGTGCTATCGGGATACGCGCGTCGCTGGTCGAGGGGTTGGACCTGGCAAAAGCGGCGGGGTTCGGCGGGCTCGACCTGCCGATGGGCGAGGTGGCCGGTTTGGTGGAAAGCGAATCGGCGGCGCACGTGAAGGGTCTGTTCGAAGAGGCGGGGCTGAGGATGGGCGGCTGGAATCTTGCCGTGGCGTGGCGTGCGGAGGAAGCGGAATACAAGGAGAGCCTGGCAGGATTGCCGCGTCTGGCCGCGATCGGGCATGCGCTCGGCGCGACGCGACTGTCGACATGGGTTCCGCCGGCCTCGGACGATCTGGCGTTTGGCGAGAATTTCGAGTTCCATGTGAATCGGTTCCGCCCGATCGCGGAGGTGCTGGCCGAGCATGGCTGCCGGCTTGGCCTGGAATTCATTGGGCCGGCGACGTCTCGCGCGAAGGCGGGCCATGCGTTCATTCATACGATGGCGGGCATGCTCGAGCTTTGTGACGCGATTGGAACAGGCAATGTCGGGTTGCTGCTGGACTCCTGGCATTGGTACACGTCCGGCGGCACGCTTGAGGAGCTGGGCAAGCTGACGGCGGATCAAGTGGTGCGCGTCCATATCAACGATGCGCCGAAGGGCCTCCCGCTCGGTGCGCACATCGACAGCGAGCGCGCACTGCCCGGCGCGACGGGCGTGATCGATCTGGCCGGGTTCCTGCGGCAGTTGGACGCGATCGGCTATGCGGGCCCTGTTTCGCCGGAGCCCTGCAAGGGCAAGCCCGAGGGAGTTTGCCCGCTAGCGGCGGCGCGCATGACAGCCGAGGGTCTGTTGCGTGTGTGGGAGGCGGCGGGTCTCTCGCCAACGTTGTCTCGAACGTAATTTGGAACACGGCCTGCCGCAATCTGCCGCGCCTTCCGACTTTGCCGAGAGGCTACGGCGGGACAGGCGCGACGGATTCTGCTGAATCGTTCCGGCTCAGCCCTGGTCGGCAACATAATCGGGAACAGATCTGATGCTCTTGTTCCGGGCTGGCCAGATCGCGCGGCGGTCTGTATTCTGCCGGGAATCCTGCGATCTTCACTCGCAAATCGTCAATTCTAAGGAGAGGACATGATGAGAAGAGCACTGGCCCTGTTATTAGCGGCGATGGTTTGGGGTATGAGCGGGTGTGCGGGCGAAGGCGAGGCGCCTGCTGAGAACAAGTCCGAGCAGACGTCCGCCGGCACCGTGGCGTCGGGCGTGAAGCCCGGCGAATGGACAATGGATTTGGAGGCAGCGAAGGCGGTGGCGGCGGAACGGGACCTGCCGATTCTGCTGTGGTTTACCGGCTCCGACTGGTGCGGGTATTGCCAGGCGATGGAGCGGGACGTGTTTGCGCGCGAAGAATGGGAAGAATACGCGGCGGAGACGCTGATACTGGTGAGCCTCGACTTCCCGCGCTTCACCAAGCTGGAGCCGGCGGAGTATCGGGCACGCAACGAGAGATTGAAGAGCAAATACGAGGTCGAAGGACTTCCGACTTTTGTGGTTCTGGATTCGGACGGCAAGACGGTCTTGTCGAAGTTTGGCGTCTCGGAGCCAATCGAACCGTTCTCCTTCATCAAGAGCGTGGGCGCGGCACGCCGCGCGCGGGCCAAGGAGCGGGATGCGCTGCTCGGTTCGCTTGGCGAGAAAGAGGCCGCCGCGTACAAGGCCTCGCTCGTGTCGCTCACCGCGGCCGAGAGCGAGTTCAACGCCTGGCTCGCGAGCCGGCCGCAGCGCACGCCTGAGAACGAGGTGAGGTTCAACGACTACATGAAACGGATCCCGGTGCTGAAAGCGCAGCTCGAGAAGCGCGAGCTCGAGGGCGCGGTCCGCGCACTGGCGCGACAGCAGGCGGCGGGCGATCTGGCCGTGTTGGCACAGGCGGCAGAGACGCTTGAAAAGCTGGAGGCGCTTCGCAGTGCCCGCGACGATCTTGCCAATTGGCTGCTCGGCATGCCGCCTGTCACGGACCAAACTCGCAAGCGATATCTGGCGCTGAAGCGCGCGCTCGACGAGCGGGTCCGGGCGCTGCGGGGCGAGTGATGACTGATGAGTGCCGAGTGCTGAATGATGGGTTTGAGTTATGATATGCGCTTGGTTGCCCGAAAAACGAAGAAAAAGCGCTGCAAGGGGTGACAGGACCGGTCGGGCCGCGCCAATATTCGTGGGGAAGGGGATGCCCTGTTCGAAGTCAAATGAAAGACCGAGGTGTAGAGATGACTGCACGTGCTCGCGGCGCGCTGCCGCTTCTGTTCAGCATTCTTCTTGCCGGTTGCCTGTTGTTGTCCGGCACTGCGTACGCGGGGGACTGGCCGCAATGGCACGGACCGAATCGGGATGGTGTCAGTTCGGAGAGTTCAGGTTGGGACGGCGCGACGTGGTTGCTCACGGAGGCGTGGCGCTCGGGTGCGGGCGGGGTACAGAATTTTGGTTACGGCCAGGGCCAGCCGCTGCTGGTAAAGCGTTCGGGCGACGCAGTGGTGAAGATGTACATCCATCGTTGGCAGGGCGGTTTGGACCGGGTCTACTGCGTGAACGCGGAGACGGGCGCGAAGTTATGGGAGGAGTCGTACACTTGTCCGGACTACGGCCGGACGGCGAACGTGAACAAGTCCTTCTATCGCGGTCCGCTCGCGACGCCGGCGATGGATTTGAGCAACGGGTATCTGTACACGCTGAGCTGCGACGGGGATGTGTACTGCTGGGACACGACGAAGAGCAGCAGTCGCGCGGTATGGCATTTCAATTTGCACAGTCGGTTTGGCGGCATACCGGCGGCGGAGCGTGAGGACTATGGGTTTGTCGGCTCGCCGCTGCTCTACGGCAGTTGGGTGATCGTCGAGGTGGGCGACGACACGGGCAACCTGATGGCGTTCGACAAGGCGACGGGCGCGACGGCCTGGCAATCGGCGAACACGGACGATCGCGGCTGGGCGAGCCCGACGCTGCTGACGGTGGGCAGCACGCCGTGCGTGGCGGCGATGACGCGCCGGAACATGCTGGTTGTGCGCGCGGACAGCGGGCATTACGGCGAGACGGTGACGAGCTATTCGTGGAAGGCGACGTACTCGGGCAACATACCGAGTCCGATCGTGAGCGGGAACCGGGTGTTTTTCAGTCGAGCCGACGGCAGCGGCTCGCGTTGTGCGGCGTTGGACGTGACGTTGAGCGGGCACACGACGCAGTGGGACACGACGGGCTGGTGGTGGGGCGTCTCGACGGCGGTCCTGCACGGCGACCATATCTACACCGCACATGTGAAGAAGTTGCGCTGCCGGACGCTCGAGGGCGCGAGCGTATGGGCGTCGGGCGACATTCTCGAGAATCCGCACGGGCAATTCGACGCGGCGAGTCTGATCGTGTGTGCGGGCGACGACAAACTGATCGTCTGGGACGGGTTGGAGACAGGCCGGCTGCGCTTGGTTCGTGCGACCTCCTCGCCGGCCTCCTACGAGCAGCTCGCGACCCGGAACGGCGTACTGGATGCGGTCGGGATGCATTCCTGCGGCTATTCCCGGATCGCACTAGGGCACGGCAAGCTGATCTGCAACAACATCGACGGCGACTTCGTTTGCTTTTCGGTGGGCGGCGCGAGCGTGCCGCCGGCCGCACCGTCCGGTTTGAGCGCGACGCCGCAGTCGGGCACGGAGGTTCAGGTCACCTGGTCGGACAACAGCGACGACGAGGACCAGTTCAAGGTCGATCGCCGCGAGAGCGGGACTGCTCCGTGGGTACGGGTTGCGACCACGGGCGCGAACGCGACGAGCCACACGGATTCCGGCCTGACGCTCGGCACGAAGTACTACTACAAGGTCAAGGCCTGGAACGCGGCGTGCGGCAACTCGGACTATTCGAACGTGGACGATGCGACCACGAGCACGTCGGGCTACGTGCGGATCAGCGATGCGAGCGACGGTGGTGTATCGTGTTTCAAGATCGAGACGGACAACGCCACGTACTATTACGACAAGGCGGGCGGCGGGTTCACGAGCCTGCTGGACGCTGACGGCACCGACTGGATCAGTTGGCAGAGCGGCGGCGGCTCGGCCGGCGAATACCGCGGCATTCCGAACACGGGCGAGCTGCATCCGGGCTATACGGGCGGCACGAGCACGACGAGCAACGCGCTCGACACGTGGCTGTCGACAGTGACGATCAACACGACCCGCAACGGATACGGCGCGCGCTGGGAGTTTTTCCCGACCTACGCGAAGATGACGCTGCACACCGTGGCGGGGGGCACCACGTACTGGATGCTCTACGAGGGCACACCGGGCGGCGCGGTCGACGGCAGCGACCGGTTGTACCTGTCGAACGGCGACGACTACTCCGCGAACGACGACCATCCGTGGCTCGGCACGTACCTTGACATCGCGAACACGTCCGGCGCAGCGACCGGCAGCGAATGGGTCTTCTTCGCGGCCAGCGAGAAGAACCGGTCGTTGTTTCTGGCGCACGACGACGACGGTCTCGAGGACGATTACTGGCAGATGGAAGACAACATGACCGTGTTCGGGTTCGGCCGTCGGAACTACGGGGTCCAGAGCTTCATGACGATGGAGAATGCCGTGCTGGTGATCGGGTTCGTGGACTCGAAGAGCTACGACACGGTCAAAGCGGCGATCGATGCGGCCTGGGATGTCGCGCCGGCGCCGCCGGACCCGCCGGGCGGCTGTTCGGCCGTCGCGCAATCGGCGAGTGAGATTCTGGTCACATGGCAGGACAACAGTGAGAACGAGGACCAATTCAAGGTTGACCGCCGCCAGAGCGGGACGAGCCCATGGGTGCGCGTTGCGACGCCGGCCGCGAACGTCACGAGCTGCACGGATTCCGGGCTGCCGGCCGCCACGAAGTTCTACTACAAGGTCAAGGCCTGGCGCTCGGCGGGCGGCAACTCGGCTTACTCCAACGTGGACGATGCGACCACGCATTCGGCCGCGGTGCCCGAGATCGCGGTGAGCACGACGAACATCTTGGTTTCGTGCACGGAGGGCGAGGACGCGGCCGACGCGACGTTTCAGGTCTGGAACGGCGGCACCGGCACGTTGCAGTACCAGCTTGTCGAGGGCAGCAGCAAGTTCGATGTGGCGCCGGCCACCGATTCTTCGACGGGCAGCGCCGACAAGCGTACGCACACGATCACGTTCCACACTTCGGGCATGGCAGTTGGCGCGCACACACGCTCGTTCACGGTCGAAGACAACGGCTCAGGCGCTGCGAACGGTCCGATCAGGGTGGGCCTCCAGATCACGGTTGACGCGCAGACCGCTCGCAACATCGATACGCGGGTTGCGGCGGACGCGGACGACGCCGAGGAAAGGCCGGGGGTTCCCGTCTATCTGGACAGCTCCGACCTGGAGCTCACGACCGACGGGACGAACGTACAAACGGTGGGTATCAGGTTCGACGACGTGGGCTTGTGTTTTGGTGCGACGGTTACAGCGGCGTACGTACAGTTCAAGGTTGACGAGGCGAGTAGCGGCGCGTGTGCGCTCACGATTCGGGGAGAGAAGTCCGCGGGCCCTGTGTCGTTCACAACGGCGATCGGGGACATCTCGAGTCGGCCTCTGACGGACGCGTCCGTTTCGTGGTCGCCGCCGGACTGGCCGACAGTCGGCGCCGCGAACGCAGCGCAACGAACGCCGGACCTCTCGGCGCTGATCCAGGAGATCGTGGACCAGCCCGGCTGGCGGCCGGGCAACGCGCTGGTCCTGATCGTAACGGGTACGGGCCGGCGTACCGCCGAGTCGTACAAGGGCGACGCGGCGGGCGCGCCACTGCTGCACGTGGCGTACAGCCCGGGCATTCCGCTGGACGACGGCGACGCCGACGGTATGGACGACAACTGGGAGATCGACTGTTTCGGCAGCACGAACGCGGCGCTGGCGCAGCCGTTCGAGGACAAGGACGGGGACGGCTTGTGCAACATCTACGAGTACATCGCCGGCACGAACCCGACCGCGACGAGCAGCGTGTTCGAGACGGAGCTGTCGCTGAGCAACGGTACCGTCTATGTCTGCTTCGAGGCGCTGGCTGCCGCGGGTGCGGGCTATGACGGGCTCGAACGGCGCTATGCGCTGGAAAGCGCGGCCGGGCCGGGCGCCGGCACCTGGTCGCCCGTTGCGGGCCACGCCGACATCCTGGGCGCGGACCAGACCGTGCGCTGCCCCTCGGCCGGCACGGGCTCGGTCTATCGCGGCAAGGTCTGGCTGCGGGAGCAGTAGCGCGGTGCGCGGTGTTGACGGATTCTGCGCATGGAAATCAAGACGCCGAGCCCTCTCTTGACTTCACGGCATCCCCGCGCTAGCCTGACGCGTAGAGACACTACGGAATCCACGGTGGGGGTCGAGAGATGAAGCGACAAGTATTGTCGAGGCTGTTGGTGCTGGCCGTTGCGGCGGGTGCGATCGGGACGCGCGCGGCCGTGGTTACGCTCAACGTGAAGGAGCTGGAAGACGAAGCGGTCGCCCACGCGCAGTGGCGCGGGCAGCGTGTGCAGAGCTACGCGTTGAAGGTCGGTTTGAGGAGCTTTGCACGAGCGGACCTCGAGAGTGTGAGTGTGAAGTACTGGTATATCGGCGAGGATCAACAGACTCGCCGCAAGTACGTGGTGTTCGAGGGCGAGCAGAAGGTCGGCGTGCTCGCGAGGGGCTCGCAGACCGAAATCGAGACGGAAGCCTGTCAGACGAAATACAGCCGGAAGAAGAACACGAACGAAGGTTACATCACCTACGTATCTTTGAAGTCCGGCATCAAGATCAAGGGCTACGTCATTCGCGTCTATGCCGGGGGCGAGTTGCTGGCGACGGAGGCCAGCAGCCGCAGGTACGAGCGGGCCTTCCCGAAGCTGCTTGCCGAGTACGAACGCGAGAAAGCGAAGAAAGCGGAAGCCGAAAAGAACAGCAAGCGTCCGAGGAAGAAGCGCCGCAAGAAAGATAGCGAGGACCGTTAGTTCCCTCCCGCATCCTTGCCAGCGACTGGCCCGGCGTCCGCACAAGTCTTCGTGCAGCCGCCGGGCTCGTTCTACCACATCTTGTCGTTAGGACAGCGACGTACACTTTGGGGTTTCCCTTTTTTGTCACAGATCCGCAGGCCCATTCGTTGCCCTTGAATAGGAGCGAGGAATCGATGAAGGAAGACGCGCGAATCCGGAAGATGTTCGAGCTGCTGGTAACGGAGCACAGTCCGATGCTGGTGAGCTACCTCGCGGGCATGTCGGGCAGCCGTCACGAGGCGCAAGATCTTGCGCAGGACGTTTTCGTGAAGGCTTACCGCCAGTTCGAGTCGTTTTCGGGCGACGGTGCGGGATTTGCGGCCTGGCTGCGTCGGATTGGCCGGAACCTTTACATCGACCGCTATCGTCGTTCGCGTCGGATGGAGGTTCGGGATCCGGCGATATTGGAAGGGATGGAAGAGATTTTCAGTGCTGCGGACGGCTACGGAGCGGGCGACACGTGGGTAGAGCGTGTGAGCACGCTTCGTTCGTGTCTTGAGCAGCTGCCTGAGCGGCTTCGTGTTGTGTGTCGGCTGCATTACTTCGAGGAGCTGGCGGCGCGAGCGATAGCGGCGCGGCTTCGGATACGGTTCGCGGCGGTGCGCAAGCGTCTGGAGCGTGCGCGCCGGCAGTTGCGGATTTGCATGGAGCGCAAGCTGGGTCTTGCTGAGCGGGGGCTTGAAGAACTTGCGTAAGCACGAGACATCGGAAGCGTCGCTGAACGCCGGTCGCGAGCGCGCGGTTGAGGGGCTGCTCCGCACGGATTTCGGGGAGTCGGTGGACGTTGACCTGATCGTTGCGGGCTGCCGTGACCGCCTGGCGGGCGTATCGCGGCGCGAGCGTCAGACGGTGTCGGCGCCGCCGGCTGCAGCGGTGCGCAGCTGGCGTTGGGGTATCACGGCGGCGGCGGCGGGCCTGTTGATCGCGCTTGGCGGGCTGCTGATCGGGCAGTGGGGTCGGCTCACGCCTGGCCCGCGGGCGTCAGTCGCCGTTCTTGTGGAGGCAGAGGGCAGTGTGTTCAGGCTCCTCGGCGGGCGCCGGGAGGCGTTGGCCACGGGTGCGCGACTTGCCGCCGGCGACGTGATTGCCGGGGGCACGGGGCAGAGCAGGGCGCTTGTGCGCTTCACGCATGGTGTCGAATTGAGCCTTTTGTCGGCCACGACGGCCACGATTCGTGACAGCGGCGCATTTGTGCGGAGCGGCAGGGCGACGTTTTCGGTCACGCCGCGTCCGCAGCCGGTGTCGGATCCCGTGTTGGTGGCCACGCCGCACGCCGAGATCACGGTGGTCGGTACGCTGTTCACGGTCTCTGTTGCCGAGCAGCACAGCCGCGTGGAGCTGCTGCGGGGCAAGTTACGCGTTCGCAACCTGCGCAGCGCCGAGGTCGTAGCGCTCGAAGCGAACCATGCCGCGCTGGTCGGCCCCCGCACGATTGTGGAGCCGCTTGCCGTTGCGGCGTGGTCAGCGCCGGCGCGCCCCGCTCGGGTTCGGTCGGGGCTCTTGGCGTTCTACACCTTCCACGAGGGCGACGGCAGCGTGGTGCACGACGTTTCGGGGGTGGGCCGGCCGCTTGACCTTCATATCGATCGCATGCCGGCCGTCCGTTGGCTTTCGGGCGGCGGCCTGTCGATTTCTCGCAGTGCCATGCTTCTTTCGGGGTCGCCGGCGGACAAGATCACGGACGCGTGTTGGAGGAGCAACGAGCTGACGGTTGAGGCGTGGATTGTGCCGGCGAACGCGGGGCAGGGCATGAAGCCCCGCGAATCGCGGATCGTTTCGGTTTCTGGTGGTTCGCTCGCGCGCGATTTCTCGCTGCTCCAGATTGCCGACATCTACGCGATGCGGCGCAGGACCACGGCGACTGACGGCAACGGGCAGCCGGCGTTGATGACGGGCCACGGCACTGCCGGGCCGCGTCTGACGCACGTCGTCTATGCGCGCGGGGCGGACGGGATCGAGCGTTTCCTGGTCGACGGCAGAGAGGTGGGCACCGCGCTAGGTGTGCCGCACGGGGCCGGCGAGGCCAGCCGCCCGTCGGTGGCCGGCGATTTCGCGGCATGGGCCTCCTACCATCTGCTGCTCGGCAACGAGCTGCACTCGGGTCGGGCGTGGTTGGGCACGTACCATCTGGTCGCGATCTACGAGCGTGCCCTGACGGCCGAGGAGGTGGCACGGAACTACCGGGCGGGCCCGCCGGGGCGCGGACAGGTGCCGGCCGAGGCCACGGGCCCGGCGCGCAGCCTGTGAGGATTTTCGGAGCCGTTAGATGAAACGGGATTGACGACGGAGGGTAGGTTGAATGAAGGCTAGAGCAGAGTACGGCTTGCTACTCGCGGCGCTGTTGACCGGACTGGCGTTGCCCGGGCCGGCTGTGTTGGCGGAAACGTTGATTGCCAAGAACGCCTCCGGTTGGCGCTACCACAAGGGCACGACGGAAGCGTCCTCGCCGCGGGACGCGTGGCGGTCGGTCGAGTTCGACGACAGCGCCTGGTCCTCGGGCCAGGCCTCGTTCGGTTATGGCGAGACGCACATCACCACGACCGCGCCGTTTGCCGACATGCAGGGCAACTACACGACGATCTTTCTGCGCAAGACCTTCACGGTTGCGGACGCCGCGTCGGTCACGGATCTGATGCTGGAAGTCGACTACGACGACGGGTTCATCGTATGGGTCAACGGCGACAAGGTGCTTTCCGAGAAGGCGCCCTCGACGCCGCTGTGCAACTCGACGTCTTCGAGCAGCCACGAGTCGGGCACGTACGAGGTGTTCCTGGACGGTATCCCGGATCCGGACGACTACCTGGTAACGGGCGAGAATGTTCTGGCCGTGATGGTTTTCAACGGCGGCGCGGACAGCAGCGACTGCAAGATCGACGTGTCGCTTTCTTCCGTGAAGCTGGTGGCGGACACGAAGTTCAGCCAGGACCGGGGCTACTATGATGCGCCGTTCACGGTCACGATTCGGACGGCCACCGCGGGCGCGACGATTCGGTACACGACCGACGGCAGCGTACCGACCGCGAGCCACGGCAGCTCGGGCGTAACGCCGGTGCCCGTGCCCATCAGCACGACCCGCTGCCTGCGCGCGGCGGCGTTCAAGGCCGATCATATCGCGACGGACGTAGACACGCAGACGTACATTTTCGCGGAACACGTGAAGAACCAGACCGACCAGTCACCGTCGGGCGACTACGTGAACTGGGACACGGAGATGGACCCGCAGGTCGTGAACGCGTCGGCTTACAAGGACATGATCGTCGGCGCGCTCAAATCGATCCCGACCATGTCGATCGTGGTCGAACACGAGGACATGTTCGGCAGCGAGGGCATTCATCGGGGCGACAACTTGAAGTTGGTGGATTACGAGGTGCCGTGTTCGGTGGAGATGTTCTATCCCGACGACTATCCGCGCAGCCACGACGGTGGGTTCCAGATCAACTGCGGGATCCGGATCCAGGGCGGGGGCGGGCGTTGGGACTACGGGATCTATGATCCGAAACAGTCGTTCGGGCTTCGGTTCCGCTCGATCTACGGGAATTCGCGCCTGAACTACCCGGTGTTCGAGGACGCGCCGGTCGGCGCGGACAGCGCGGCCGACGAGTTCGACAAGCTCGTGCTGCGCGCCGGCCACAACAAGGGCTGGGCGGGCGGGATCTACCCGGACCGCGACGGCAGCGCGACGGACAACAACCCGAAGATGACGACCTTTGCGCGGGACGAGTTCGGGCGCGCGACCCAGATTGCGATGTCCGGGATCGGCGGGCACGGTGTGTTCGTGCATCTATACATCAACGGTCTGTACTGGGGGCTCTACAACCCGTGCGAACGGCAGGACCATGCGTTCTCGGCAACTTACCTGGGCGGGTCGGAAGAGGACTGGTATGCGGTCAAGACGCGTGGCGGCACGGTCAGCGGGAACGCGACCCGCTTCGACTACTGGCGGAACACGGTCTCTTCGAGTTCCGACTTCAATCTGCTCAAGGAGTATTGTCACGTGGAGAGCTACTCGGACCTGGCGCTGCTGAACGTGTATCTGAGCACGGGCGACATGCCGCAGTACTACATGGGCAACAGGAACAATCCACCGGGGCCCGCTTACGGCTATGCCTGGGACATGGAAGACATCCTGTATGACTTCTACCGTTCCAGCCGCGACCCCTCGATCAGCCGGTTCGGCAAGGTCTGGGAATTCTACGACATGTGGACGCACAACAAGGACTTCCGGATGTGTGTGGCGGACCGCGCGTACCGCGCGTGCCGCAATGGCGGCGCGCTGACGGACGCGGCGATGACGGAACGCTGGCTTGCGCTGTGCGACTACATCGAGGACGCGGTGGTCGGCGAGTCCGCGCGTTGGGGCGATCAGCGCGAGGCGGATCCTTTCTATTCACCGTGGCGCGCGGACCTGCCCTACACGCGCGACGGGCATTGGTACGCGGCGCGCGACTACGTGACGGCCGGTATCCAGGGCAACGCTTCGATCCTGCTCAACGACATGCGCGTCGGCTCGTACGGCGGCTACAACTACTATCCGCTCATCGACCCGCCGGCTTTCAAGCATGGTGGCGCGATCGGTGCGGGTTTCAAGCTGACGATGTCGAACCCGAACAGCAGCGGCACGATCTACTATACGCTGGACGGCACGGACCCGCGCGCGCTGGGCGGCACGAAGTCCGGCACGCATGTGCAGTACGGTGCGCCGGTCTCGCTGACGCGCACGCGTCATGTCCGCGCGCGGGTCTACAAGAGCACGAGCACATGGAGCGCGCTCCACGAGGCGACTTTCAACTACACGGCACACTATCCGGCGCTCCGGATCACGGAGATCCACTACAAACCGGTCGGCGGCAGCGGCTTCGAGTTCATCGAGCTCCGCAACACCGGCGGCAGCACCACGCGCGGGCTCTCGCAGATGCGGTTCGCGAAGGGCATCGACTACACGTTTCCGCCGGGCGCGGAGCTGGCGGCCGGCAAGTTCGCGGTGCTCGTGCGCGATGAGGCGTTGTTCACGAGCCGGTATCCCGGCGTGAAGGGTTCGAGCGCCGTCCAGATTTTCGGGGTCTATCGCGGCAAGCTCGACAATGGCGGGGAACGGTTGAGCCTGGTGGACAGTGACGGGGCGCCCGTTACCTCCGTACGCTACAACGACAAGGAGCCATGGCCGGAAGCGCCGGACGACGAGGGGTACTCGCTCGTGTTTGCGGGGACGGGCGACCAGGACGATCCGGCCAAGTGGCGCACGAGCAACCTGATCGGCGGCTCGCCGGGCTATGACGAAGGCCCGGAATACAGGGTCCTGATCAACGAAGCGTTGACCCACACGGACCTGCCGCAGGTCGACACCGTGGAGCTCTACAACGCGGGGGAGGTCATTGCGGACATCGGTGGCTGGTGGCTCAGCGACAGCAACGACGACTACAGGAAGTACCAGATCCCGGCCGGTACCACGCTCGCGGCCGGCGGCTACCGGCTCTACGACGAGACGCATTTCGGGTTCCAGCTCGATTCGCACGGGGACCAGGTCTACCTGACAAAATGGGATTCGAACGACAACCTCCAGTACTATGCGGAGGCGCGGTTCGGCGGTGCGGAGAACGGGCGTGCGTTTGGCCGGCATGTGACGAGCGACGGCGACACCGACTTCGTGGCCCAGAGCGTGGGCGACACGCTCGGCTCGGCGAACGCCGAGCCGTTGGTCGGTCCGATCGTGATCTCGGAGCTGATGTACCACCCGCCGGACGGCGGCGACGAGTTCGTAGAGTTGATGAACGTTTCGGACGGGACCGTGCGTCTGTACGACCCCGCGAATCCGGCCAATACCTGGCGGCTGGACGGCGCGGTGGAGTATGCTTTCCCGAGCGGCACGGAGCTGGCGCCCGGCGAGACGATTGTGGTGATAGCCGGCGACAGCCGCACGGAATTCCGCGACAAGTACGCGGTGCCGGCCGACGTGCAGATCTTCAAGCAATACACGGGCGCGCTGGACAACGGCGGCGAGAGCGTGAAGCTCTGGCGGCCCGGCGAGCCGGACGCCAAGGGTATCCCGTGGATCCTGGTGGACCGCGTGAAGTACAACGACAACAGCCCGTGGCCGGAGAGCCCGGACGGCGACGGCCCGTCCTTGGAGCGGATCGCGCCGACGCTCTACGGCAACGACCCGGCGAACTGGTCGGCGAGCCTTGCTGCGGCCGGCACGCCGGGCGAGGCGAATTCCGGCGTGCTCGTCGCCAAGACCGCAGGCTGGCGCTACAGCGACACCGGCGCGAATCTCGGGACAGGTTGGCGCGGTACCGGTTACGACGACAGCCGGTGGCCGCACGGGAACGCGCCGCTCGGCTATCCCGACACGAACCCGGCGATCGACACGGAGACCGACTACGGGCCGGATCCGAGCGGGAAGTACACGACCACCTATTTCCGTACAAGCTTCATGCTCGACGCGGACCCGGCGGAGATCGACAGCCTGACGCTGCGCGTGCGCTACGACGACGGGTATGTCGCGTACCTGAACGGTGTCGAGGTGGCCAGGGGCGGGATGCCGACCGGCACGATAACCCATCACACGCTTGCGAACACGAGCAACGGGTCTGGCGGACTGTATGAACAGAAGAATGTCAATAGCCATGCCGACAAGCTGGTGACCGGCCTGAACGTGCTGGCCGTGGAGCTCCACCAGATCGGCGGTGGCAGCAGCGACACGTTCATGGACCTGGAATTGCTGCATACGGTGGTCCAGATCCCGACGGTCGCTCGCCCGCAGATCGCGCCGAACGGCGGCGAGTTCAGCGGGTCGGTGTCGGTCACGGTCAGCACGACCACCGCAGGCGCCACGGTCTTCTGCACGACCGACGGGGTGACCCCGTCGGCGGGCTCACACGATCATGCCGGTGTGGGCAGCGTGCAGTTCTCGCTCTCGTCGAGCGCGACGGTCAAGGCAATGGCTGCGAAACAGGACATGGCCGACAGCAGCGTCGCGCAGGCCCAGTTCACGGACACCAGCCCACTGGCCGACGATGTGCCGTTTGCGGCCTACAACGACCTGTGCTGGGTCTCCGGTGAGCCGACCGCGAACGTGACGCGCCTGACGATGGCAGAGAGCGGAGCCCTGGTTGATTACGCAACGGGTCGCGACACGCCCGTGACGCTCACGGTTAGCGGGGGCAGCGGCCCGTACACGACCCAGGGCGTAGCGCCGGCGGCGGGTACGGACGCGGATCAGGTCTTTGGCGGCAAGGTCGGGCTGGCCGGGTTGATCGGCTACAACGTGCAGGACCTGGAATTGGCGTTCAGCGGTCTGAATACCGGCATGCGCTATGAGCTCGTTTTGTTCGGGAACCGCGGCGTCTCGGCCTACAGCGGCCGCACGAGCATTGTGACTTTGAGCAGCGTAGCGCCGGGTTTCCGCAACCAGAGCACGGCAGGCACAGCGGTATCGACCACGAGCCTGACGGACGACACCACGACGGTCGGCACGGGGTACAACACGGTGAACGGGCACGTGGCGCGCTATGTCGGGATCGATCCGGGCAGCGACGGCGTGATCCGGCTGACCGTCTCCGATTCTACCAGCAAGTACTACGCGAACGCCGTGATGCTAAAGGCTGTGGTGCCGACGGCCACGGCAACGTTGCTCGAGCGCGGGGCGGCCTGGAAGTATGACGACACGGGCACGGACCTCGGGACCGGCTGGCGCAACGCCGGCTACAACGACGGCGGTTGGTCCAGCGGCGACGCCGGGCTCGGGTTCCCGGCCACGAAGGACGGCGTTGTGACCGTCGTCTCGTACGGTTCGAACGCGAACGACAAGCATCCGACCACCTATTTCCGCAAGCACTTTGCGCTGAACGCGGATCCCGCCGACGTTGCTGCTGTGAGTATGGAGGTCTGCTATGACGACGGGTTCGTGGCGTACCTGAACGGGACGGAGGTCGCACGCCGCTGCATGCCGGCCGGCACGATCGTCTACGGTACGCTGGCCTCGACCGGCAACGGCTCGCAGGGCGCCTATGAACAGATCGATCTGACGGCGCACAGCGACCGGCTCGTGCAGGGCGAGAACGTGTTGGCCGTGGAAATGCACCAGGTCAGTGCCACCAGCAGCGACCTGATCCTGGATCTTGGGCTCACCGCCGAAGTCCCGGACGGCGGGAGCACTGAGACGACCGAACCGATCGGCATAGGCAGCGCGTGGAATTACCGCAAGGGAACAACGGAAGCCTCGAGCCCCGCGACGGCCTGGCGTGCCGTCTTTTTCGACGATTCCGGCTGGTCGAGCGGCGACGCGCCGTTCGGGTATGGCCCGCTGAGCTACGGCACGACCCTGAACATGGGCGGGAACTATGCCTCGGTCTTCCTGCGCAAGAGTTTTTCCGTCGAGAACCCGGGCGCCGTGAACCGGGTGAGTGTGAGCGTGGACTACGACGACGGGTTTATCCTGTGGCTGAACGGCGAGGAGCTTGTCCGCGTGAATGTGGACGGCGCGCCGGGCACGTTCGTCGGGCACGACCAGACCTGCAGCGGCTACGTGAGTGGTTCCTCCGAGAGCTGGGCCGGCAGCTTCGAGAAGGGCACACTGCCCGAGCTGCGCGAGCAGAACGTGCTGGCCGTGCAGTTGTTCAACAATTCGCTGCACAGCGGCGACGCGATGCTCGATGTCGCGCTTTCAGTCGAGCGCGAAACGCTGTCCGCGGCGGAGGACGGCGATCAGGATGCGTTGCCGGACGCCTGGGAGACCGACCAGTTCGCGAGCGCCGGGACCTGGGACTGGGACGACGACCCGGACCAGGACGGCCAGTCGAACATGGACGAGTTTGTGTGCGGGACAGGCGCGAACGACCAGGGCAGCTACCTCGCGGTCGACGTCGGGATGGTCGGTGGGCAGCTTGTTGTCTCGTTCCCGACGCTCACAGCCGCGGGCCCGGGCTATGACGGACTGACCCGACGGTATGCGCTGCAGGCGCGCGGCACGCTCGGCGCCGGTGCCGTCTGGTCGGCGGTGCCCGGCTACGAGTCGATCGAAGGGCAAGGCCAGACCGTGTCGTACTCGAACGTGGCGGCGGGCGGCAGCGTCTGCTACCGGGCACGCGTGTGGCTGGAGGACTAGCCCCAGATTCAGCGAACATTCCTGCTGCGACCGCGTGGACACCCGAATCTGCTGGACGTTCTCGACGGCAGCACTTCACAGGTATTTCAATACCAGTGAACCGCCGCCGCCGAGCGGAGCCCAGCATCTCCGGGCGTCCTCACGATCTCGCGACGGAATCTTCGCTGAATCTGGGGCTAGCCGGGCCCAACATCAAGCTTGTGTTTCGCGCTCTGTTCTGGCACTCTGACAGAGTGCCGGCTGTGAAGCCGTGTCTGCCGTGCGGCCTCATCATCAGGCACGTGCCGGAACCGGCCCCGAGCCGAAAGGAGCTTGCGATGCAGCCCAAGGAGATAGAGCGAATCGTGTGATGGCGGCGTTAGGCCAACCGACACGCGTTTCTGCCGGGTGCGGATCGGCCAGCAGTCCCGACACGTTCGAGTGCAGTAACGGCTACACCTGCGAGGCGAGCTACGAATGCGGCGGTCAGAGTGCCTTCGTTTGCGTATACGGCTACACCTGTTCTGCGACGTTCGACTGTGTGCGCAACTTCGTGGGGCCCTCCTGACCCACAGATTTTGCGCCATGATCGCGAAGTCGCACTGCTGCACTCTGGAAGCAGAGGCAGACGGGGTTACGGAGTTGCGTGGTGAGTCAAATCAAGCAGTCACGGGCCCAAGTTATGGCGAGCGTGTGGATTCTGCTCGCATGCCACGGCGTGCAGGTGCCGGCTGCGGTCCCGAACGCGGTCACAGGCCTGTCGGTTACCCGTTTCGCGCAGAACCCGATCATCACACCGGATTCGAGTCCGACGCTGGGCTACAATATCAACGGCCCTTCTTTGATCCGGGTCCCGTCCTGGCTTCCGAACCCGCTGGGCAAATATTACCTGTATTTCGCGCATCACGGCGGTCAGTATATCCGGTTGGCCTACGCCGATGATCTGGCCGGGCCCTGGACCGTGTACGAGCCGGGCACGCTGCAGCTCAGCGCGCTGGAACCGGACGGCTGGCATGATCACGTGGCATCGCCGGACGTGCACGTAGACCACGACACGCACCAGATCCGGATGTATTGGCACGCGCCTCGCGTGATTAGCAGCCAATGGACGGGTGTCGCGTTCTCGGATGACGGCATCCATTTCACGTCCATCACGCCCGGCAGCAATCCGCTGGGCAAGTATTACTTCCGTGTATGGGAATGGGACGGGTGGTTCTATGCATTCGCGAAGAACTGGAACACGAGCGGCGAGCTGTTGCGGTCTGTGGACGGGATCAGCCCATTCTCGAAGCGATCGGACATCGTAGCGAATATGCGCCATTCGGCGGTGTTGTTGCGGGACGACACGCTGCTGCTGTTCTACAGCAAGATCGGCGACGCACCGGAGCGGATACAGATGCGTTCTATCGAGCTTACGTCGGATTGGAACGACTGGCAGGATTCGGAGGAGATGGAAGTTCTGGCGCCGGCGATGGACTATGAGGGCATCGCATACCCCATCGCGCCTTCGCAGGCCGGCGGAGCGACTGGCGTCCGTCAGCTTCGCGATCCGTGCATTTACCAGGAAGACGGCACGAACTACCTGCTCTACACGGTGGCGGGCGAGGGCGGCATTGCTATCGCGCGTCTGGATCTTACGTTCGCCGACGAGACTCCGGGCCCGCGGATCGCCGTCGACAGGACAAGTATCGACGTGCTTTGCGAGCGGGGCCGGGATCCGGCCCCCGAGACCGTGCAAATCTGGAATTGGGGCAGCGGCACGCTGTTGTACCGAGTGGTCGAATCGTCCAGCAAATTCGATGTTTTGCCGGACGAAGGAAGTTCGACGGGCAACGAGCAGATGCGGTCGCATTCCATAGTATTCCACACCGCGACCTTGGCTACGGGCACGTATTACCGCAGCTTCACGGTCGAAGACGACGGATCCGGCGCCATCGACGGGCCGGTCACGGTCGATCTGAGGCTCGAGGTCGTGGAACCCTCACCCGCGACGCCGACCGACTTTGCTGCGACGACACTCTCGGATACCGAGATTCGCTTGACCTGGACCGACAACAGCGACAATGAAGAGAATTTCAAGATGCTGCGGTCCATGGACTGCCACACAATCGACGCGACCATCTTTCTGCCCGCCAATCAGACCTCCTACCTGGATCGCGGTTTGATTCCGAACGCGATATACTGGTATGTAATCAAAGCTGAGCATTGGACGGCGGGCGATTCGTTTTACACAGACCCGATCCAGGCGGTGACGCTGCCGGTCGGCCACCGGCGCGTACAGGTCCGTGTAGCGGCCGGTACGGACGATGCCGAAGAGCGGCTCGACGGTGGTGCGGTGAATCTGACCAGCTCGGACCTGGAATTGGGCCGTGACGTTGCCGAACAACTCGTAGGTATCCGTTTCTGCGGCCTGTCGATCCCGCAGGGAGCGATCATTGAATCGGCGCACGTTCAATTCCAGACCGACGAGACCAACACATCGGCTACGGTTTTGAGCATTCAGGCGGAAGCCGCGGAGAACGCGGCGGAGTTTTCGGCGCAACCCGGCGACCTGAGCGGGCGGACGCGTACGTGTGCGGCAGTGGTTTGGAATCCGCCGGGCTGGCAGATCGATGGTGAGCATGGGGCAGGGCAATGCACGCCGGATCTGTCGGCCGTCATTCGCGCGGTCATCGCAAGGCCGGGCTGGCAGAGCGGGAATGCGCTGGCGCTTCTGATCAGCGGCAGCGGCAAGCGTGTGGCCTCGTCTTTCGACGGTGCGGCCGAGACTGCGCCGCTGCTCGACGTCGTGTATTCGATGCCGCCGCAGGAACTGCTCGTGGCGCGCGGCGCGCAATGGCGATATTACAAGGGCACGGCCGAGGTCTCGGAACCGGCCTGCGAATGGGCGCGGTCAGTGTTTGACGACTCTGCGTGGGCGGAGGGCGCCGCGCCGATGGGCTACTGCGACAGCGGTTGGACCGGCGGCACGGAGTTGACGGACATGCGTGGCAACTACAGCTCGGTCCTGCTGCGCCGCGAATTCGAGGTCGGCGACCCGACCGCGGTCCAGGAATTGCGGATCGAGGTCGACTATGACGATGGGTTCATTTTGTGGCTGAACGGCGAGGAATGTGCGCGGATCAACGTGCCCGGCGAGCCGGGTACGCCGGTCTCGTGCGCAACATGTGCCGTGAGCAATCAGAATACGACCTGGTCCACTCACCTCGCCGGCGGCCGGCTCCCCGACTTGTGGCCGGGCACGAACTTGCTGGCCGCGCAGGTCTTCAACCGCTCGCTTGCCGACTCCGGCGATTGCCTGTTCGATCTGGCATTGACTGCCGTGTCAACACGCTGGCCGGCGGTTACGGATGCGGACCAGAACCTGCTGCCCGACGCGTGGGAACAGGCGCACCTCGCGGATCTCATCGACCCGTCCGATTATTGCTGCGCCGGCGATGCTGACCGCGACGGGCTCTCCAATCTTGAGGAATACATCGCGGGGACCGATCCCCGCAACGCAGCGGAGAACTGCACACTGGCGACTCGCGTGCACAACGGCCAACTCGAGGTCCGGTTCCAGGCCATCTGTGCGGTCGGATTGGGTTACGATGGGCTCGTGCGGCACTATGCGATCGAGCAGCGCAGCGCCTTGGGGGCCGGGCTCTGGACGCCTGTCCCCGGCTATGAAGACATTCTCGGCACCGGCCAAAGCGTTACCTACACCACTCCGGCGATGGACGGACCCGCTCGCTACTATCGAGCCCGGGTCTGGCTGATGCCGGAGGGTTGAGTGGTCAATGCCGCCGGTTCGGGGCGCCCTGCACCCGTGCATCCAGAATACCCTCGTCCTGTGCAAGCCTATTTCTGGGACACGACACCAGCAGCCTGTCGGACTTTCGCTTTCGCGAAAATCCTCCCGACTGGTTCTGCTTTTGCTTCGCAAAATCAGAACTATTGGGAAAGTTCTTCGTGCGGATAGCGGCAGATGGCCAGTGTCGTTACCCGAGCATGGCTCTTTTTGCACGGCAAAGAAACAGGAGGCTCTCGGAGTTTGCCGGCGACTGGGATAATGTTAGTCTTAGCAGATGAGTGCGAGACTAGTAAACGTAGACCGTCGGACGCCTATGCTGCTTCCTCCTGATCTGCGCGATTGGATTCCTAGCGATGACATGGTGCATTTCGTGATCGAAGCGGTGGAATTCCTGAGAAGATCGGCAAGCCCAACTCTGTCGTGGCGGACTCGGGGTATGCTTGCGAGGAACAAGTTCAGCAGGTCCAAGACGAAGAGATCGAGGTATACATACCTTTTTTTTGCGCAGCAAAAGAAGAGCAGCCGGTCGGACTGATGACGCCGAAGGCGGCTTCAGTCCGACCGGCTGCTAGGCCATGATCGCGATATCGCCGAGCGGCACCCAGTTGTCGCGGTAGCGCTCCTTGACCGCGAACCGGATGCGGCATTCGCCGGTGTGCGGGTGCACGAGCCCGGCGGCCAGCTCGGCGATGCCCGGCCGTAGCTCGCGCGGGGTCGGGACGTCCTTCTCCAGCCACATGTGGCCCGGCATCCACTGCCGGGTGTCGGTCTCGTCGAAGACGACGGTGTACGCTTGCTCGCCCTGCCGGAACCGCAACGCGAACTTGTACTCGTGGTAGAGCGGCGCGACCCCGACGTTCTCGATCCAGGCCGTGAACGGGAATGTCTCGCCGCGTTTCGCGGGCATGTCGAACGCGGCCTGGCGCAGCACGAACCGGTAGCCGAGCTTCCTGCAGAACTCGTGCAGCCGGTCCAGCCACGGTTCGGGCATGGGTACTTGCTTCGGTTCGAAGTAGGTGCCGTGGAAGCTCAGGCCCTGCTCCAGAATGAAGTCCAGGTCGAAGCCGACCCGGTACCAGTCGTTCGGCACCCAGCAGGTCTCCCAGAAGACGGGGCCCTGCTTCCATGCCTCTTCAGCGTGGGCGGTCGCGATTCGTTCCGGGTAGCGGTCGTAGTGATGGTTGCGCGAGAGGCAGGTGGGCACCTGCAGGTTGCGCGGATCGCGCGGGGGTGCGGTGTCGCCCTCCTTCGGAATGGCGGTCATCGCGCCCGTTCCGCCGTAGCCGCTGGTCTGCAGGTCGCCGAAACAGTCGGCGCGCCAGCCGCTGCCGCTGTCGATACCGGCCTTGAGCTGCTTGCCGCCGATCAGGGCAAGGCGCGGCGTGTGTGTGAAGGCCTCTTTGAAGAGCTGCGCGAAGCGCCGGGCCGTCTCGTCGGTGTACTCGCCCGCGCCTTCGCCCCAGGGCCCGTACACGGCGATGTCGATCGTTTCGAGCAGGGGGTGCGCGTCGTATTGCTCGGCAAACGCGCGAATAAGCCCGCCGAAATGCTCGAGGTATTCGGGCGCGTCGTAGAGCGGAATGCACATGTCGCGATTGACCACCCATTCGCCCGTCCCGGTCGGGTACTTGTCCGCATACCATTTCGGGATTTCCGGCCCGATATTCGGGGCGATACTCGGGCCGTGCGGGGCGAACCGAACGCACAGGGTTTGCCCGTACTTCGCGCATTTCTCCAGCACCTCGTCGACTTCGGAGAAATCGTATTCGCCCTCGGCCGGCGCGACCTTGTCCCAGTACCAGACCCGGAACGCGACGGTGCAGGGCAGGTACCCGCGCGGCACGCGCAGGTTGAAGTTGCGCCAGAGCCGCGTGTCCTTCTTCGGGGGGTTGTCCCCCATGATGTACCGGCCGGCCGTCGTGCAGCCCTTGTGCGGGTTGGCCAGGTACTCGTCGGTCGGTGTCGGGCGCACCCTGCGCGTGAATCTCTCCTCCATGCTCGGGAAGAACTCGTTGTTCATTGTCTGTGCGTCTCCTTCAGAAAACACTTAACTACGCAAACCCTAAAAAAAGCCTGGCTGAATCCACCGCCACGAGGATTCATCTGCCCGCTTAACACGCTAAAACTCGCGAAAGAGAGAAGTCCTTTTCGCGTCATTTCGCGTGTTTAGCGGGCATGCCTTTTCCTCCCGTGCTCGTGAGGCGTCAGCGCTTCGTGGACAACTCCTTCTTGTCGGCCCCGGTGCTCCGCAACGGGGCAGCATAGCGCCCATCCCACTGTTCGCCCAGCGCATAGGCGAACAGGTTGTGCAAGTACTTGGTGGCGACCGCGTCGTAGCCGTACAGGTCCATCGCTTCGACCTGGGAGAGGAGCATGATGCCCTTGCCGACTTTGAGCTCGGCGATGAGCATGCCGAACCGGAGCCCGGGTGTCTTGCCGCTCCGGTCTTTGTTGGTACCGCCGGCGAGGACCACGCTTTCGCTGAGCGGGAACGCGAGTCGTCGGAACAGGCGCCCGTAGGGTGCCGACCACTTCTGCCAGTTTTCGAGCCGTCCGATCCCGGCGAAGACGGGGTGGTCGGGTTCGATCCTATCGCCGCTGATCCCGATCGCGCCGATCTCGCCCATTGCGATGCCGGGATAGCGCAGGCCGCGTCCGATGGACGGGCTCCGGAGCTTGAGGTCCGGCAGCCACGGGATCGTGCCGGTCTGCGCGAGGCAGACGATGCGTCCGCCGTTCTGGAGGTATTCGAGCAGCGCCGCACTGTTCTCGGCGTTGATGTCTCGCGTATGGCCGGGCGCAATCACGACCACATCGTAGTCGGCCAAGTTCGCGTAGTCGGCCGACTTGGAGTAGTCATCCTGCAGATAGTCGGTGTTGACGCCCAACCTGCCGAGGACCCGGGAAGGCCCGAACTGATAGATGATGCCGTCCCTGCTGTTGGCCACGGCGACGCGCTTCTTGGTGGCGAGCCGCGCGGCGAGGTCCGCCTTACTCAGCACGAACAGGTCGTACTCGTTTTCGGAGTGCAATTTGCCCGCGGCAGAGAGCCTGAACCGGATCCGGTAGTTCCCGGTTTCGAGTTGCGCCGGAACGCGCAGGTGGTGCGTGAGCTCACGCCTGGACCCGTCGACCAGGACGCCGAGCCGTCTGTTCGCGTTGAGAAGTACTTGTCCCTGCTCGTTCAGCAGGTCGATCGCGAGCCCGGCATCGGGCAGGTCGCGCGCGAAATAGTTGAAGCAGAACACCTTCATCGCGTATTCGCGGCCGGCAAAGAAGTTGTGTTTCCAGTGCAGGTCCGCGCAGACGAAGACGGGCGCGCAGGTCTTCTTCATCATGCGCGAGAACACGTTCTCGCCGAGCTGCGCCGGGTTCATGCGCCAGACATCCTCTTTCGGCGGCATCTTGACCGTCGGCCCGGCGCACGAACCGAAGCCTTGGATGACATCGTCGTTCATTCGCACGAACTCGATCATTTCCCCGACGTATCGGGCCAGTCTCGGATAGATCTTACTCTTATCGAAAGCATTACGGATGCCGACGATCTTGATGTCCTTTGGGTGGTAGTTCATATGGGGCTGATCGGCCGGGACGCGCACGCCGTAGAGATCACAATAGAGTTTCTTATCGAGCTTCCCGTCCTTCAGCACGCCGCCGTATTTCTTCAGCGTGCCCGGCCAGTACTGCGTGTGCGAGCGGTACCCGAAATAGTAGAGACCCTCGGTAAAGATCGAGGGTTTCTGCTCACTGAAGAAGAACCGGTTCCAGTGCAGGGAGTGGCGCCGCAGGTATTCGGGAATGAGCGTGTGGATCCAGCCGGGCGTTCCGCTGCCCGACAGGGCGGCCGGGTTAAGGAAATCGTAGGGCGGCGGCGGGATCAGGGGCACCCATTCGGTGTTGTACGGGTTGGGATACCATTGCTTGCCCGGCAGTCGCGCGTTCATGACGTTGGACTGATGGCTGGTGAACACCCGCGAGGCGTCGTATTTCTCTAGAATGCTGCGATAGAGCGGCAGGTTCAGCATCACGCCCGGCACGCGGTTGGCCTCGCCCTCCGGCGTGTAGGCCACGACGCTGGGATGGTTGTGCACGGCGACCACCTGTCGGCGCAGCGCTTCGTGCAGGTAGCCTTCCACGTCGCTGTTAACGAACTGTTTGCCATAGTCGCTGTATGCGGCTTCCATCAGCACGTGCCACATAACGACCGCCAGCATGCCGAGCTCGTCATGCAGATCGAGGGTCCGCGGCGCGGTCCACGTGGGCACACCGCAGACGGTCATGTTGATGTTGCTGGCCCTGCGCAATTCGAACATGCGCTCGAGGAACCCGTTCCGGTTGTACTGGAACTCCGAGTTGTGGGCCGAATACCAGTTGAAGACATCGGTCCCGTCCGTCGAGACGCCCGACAGGAACACACGGTGGCCGTTCAAGTAGAAGTACTGGTCCCTGATCGTGAATTCGCGCAGCCCGAACCGGTCCCAACCGATTCGCGTCTTGCCGTTGAACAGCTTCAGCGAGTACAGGAATGGATTGAACGTATCCCACCAGACCGGGTCCCGGATCTTCATCGAGAATCGGATCCGGTTCTCGCCGGGCCGCACCGTGCTGCCGGGCAGGGCCATGGCGGTTGCCGTGCTTTTCCCCGTCAGCCGTGCATGATAGGCCGGTTCGCCCTGCCACGGTTCGGCGACGGCGCGGAGTGCGACCGATGCGGATCGCGTCGACGTGTTCATGATGACGCAGCGCACGTCGATCGTGTCCGGCAGTTTCGGTGTGATCAGCATCTGTTTGCAGTAGACAGGCGGCCGGAAATCGATCCAGCACGGCGCCCAGATTCCGCTCGGATAGCGCCGGTACAGGCGATTGAGCTTCGGGATGTAGAGCCGGACGGTGATTTCGTTTTCCTCGCCCCACCGCACCAGCGACGTGATGTCGATACGGTGCACGTCCGCGCTTGAGCTCGGGATCAGGTTCTTCGGGCGCGCGACCTCCGTGCCGTTCACCCAGATGACGGGCTCCCAGGAGACGCGTTCGAAGGTCAGAATCGCGCGGCGGCCCTTGTGCTCGGCCGGGATGTTGACGGTCCGTCGGTAATAGGCCAGCCCGGATTTCGTCGTGTCGTCCCATTTGCGGCGGCCCACCTTGATCTTTCTGGGCACTCTGCAGGTCTGCCAGCCGCTGTCGTCGTAGCCGACCGTCCAGAATCTGTTCGAGGTTCCCTCGTCGGTCTGGTCGTAGCCCTTCTGCCCGTCGACAAACTTTCTTTTCCAGTACCCGTTCAGGTAGACGCGCGGCTTCTTGCCGAACCACGTGTCGCAGTGTTCCGGCAGCACATACTTGCTGAGCGGCGCAGCAGTGTTCGTTGCCGCCTGCGCGCGGGCCGGTTGAGAGCCGCTGATCAGCGCGACGCTGCAGCACGCAGCGCAAAGCAACAGCCGGCTTTTCAAGACGAATTGACGAGATACTGCTTTCATTCTTGTGTCCTGGTTGGTGTTTGACATCCTAACGTGGGCCTTCCCCACAAGCCATCATCCGCCGATCGGCAGAAGATCAGGGTGAAAGATTAAGGCGAAAGATCAGGGCAAGAGCCAAGGCTGGGCTTCTGCCCCCGAGGAGTACTTTCCTCTGTCTTCCCCCCTGATCTTTCGCCCTAATCTCTCCCCGAACCTACCACCCAACACCTGGCACCTGGTTCTTGGCAGCCTCATTTCTTGGCTTTCGCCACCCGCAGCGGCGCGGCGTAGCGGCCGTCCCATCGGTCGCCGACGGCGTATGCGAACAGGTTGTGCAGGTACTTGGTCGCGACCGAATCGTACCCGTACAGGTCCATCGCCTCGACCTGCGAGAGCAGCACAACGCCTTTGCCGACCTTGAGCTCGGCGATGAGCATGCCGAACCGGATCCCGGGCGTCTTGGGCTTGTGTTCGTTGTTCGTGCCGCCGGCCAGGATCACGCCCTCGCTGAGCGGGAACGCCGGCCGTTTGTACACGCGTCCATAGGTTCTGGTCCACTGCCGCCAGTTCTCGAACCGCGCGATGCCGGCAAAGACGGGATGATCGGGTTCGATCAGGTCGCCGCCGATCCCGATGGCGCCTGTCCCCCCGAAATAGCGCTGCATCCAGCGCGACGTGCCTGTGCCTTCCAGGCTGAGGCCGGACAGCCACGGGATCTTGCCGGTCTGCTCGAGGCAGACGACCCGCCCGCCGCCGCGCAGGTACTGCAGCAGCGCATCCTTGTCCCGGCCGTCGATCCTGCTTGCCTGGCCGGGCGCGATGACGACAACGTCGAAGTTGCCCAGCTTGGAGTAGTCCTTCTTGATGTAGTCCACCTTGACGCCCAACCTTGCGAGCACCCGTGACGGACCGAACCCGTAGATGATGTTGTGCCCGCTGTTGACGACTGCGACCCGTTTCCCGGTTGCGATTCCGGCGGCGACATCCGCACGTGACAGCACGAAGAGGCCATACTCGTTCTCGGACTGCAGCCTGCCCGCGGCATGCAGCCTCAGCCCGAGCCGGTAGTTTCCAGTCGGGAGCCGCTCCGGGATACGCAGGTGGTGCAGCAGGTCGCGCCGCTCGCCGTCGGCCAGCACGCCGAGCGATTGCCGGCCGTTCACGAGTGTCCGGCCCTGCTCGTTCATCAGCGATACCTCGAGCCTGGCATCGGGCAGATCGCGCGCGAAATAGTTGAAACAGAACACCTTCACGGCGTATTCCCGGCCGGCAAACAGGTTGTGGCTGGAATGCAGGTCCGCGCAGACGAAGACGGGCGCGCAGGCCTTCTTCATGGTGCGCGAGAAGTCGGTTTCCGCGATGGTCGCAGGGTCAAGCCGCCAGTAACTCTTGGGCAGTGTCACCAGCGGCCCGGAAATGGCGCCGAAGCCCTGGATGACATCGTCGTTCATTCGCACCATTTCGATCATCTCGCCGACGTGCCGGGCGAGTCGCGGGAAGAGCTTGCGCTTGTCGAGCGCGTTGCGGATGCCGACAACCTTGATGTCTTTGGGGTGGTAGTTCATGTGGCGCTGGTCGGGCGGGATCCCGACGCCGTAGAGATCACAATACAGTTTCGTGTCGAGCTTTCCGTCCTTCAGGACGGGACCGTATTTCTGCAGTGTGTGCTGCCAGTATTGGTTGTGCGAGCGGAACCCGTAGTAGTAGAGGGCCTCGGTGAAGATCGTCGGTTTCGGCTCGCCGAAGAAGAACCGGCTCCACTCCCGCTGGTGACGCCGCACGAATTCGGGGATCAGCGTATGGACGAAGCCGTCCGTGCCGCTGCCCGACAAGGCGGCCGGGTTCATGAAATCCCAGGGCGGTGGCGGGATGAGCGGGACCCACTCGGTATCGTAGGGGTAGGGCGGATACCACGGTTTGCGCGGGACCCGTCCGTTCATGACGTTGGACTGCGCGCTCGAGAAAAGGCGGGAGGAATCGTACTTGTTGAGAATCCGACGGTACAGGTGCATCTGCGTCGCCACGCCCGGCGCGCGGTTGCACTCGCCTTCGGACGTATAGGCCACGAGGCTCGGGTGATTGTAGCCGTCCACGACGTTTCGGCGCAGTGCCATGTCCAGGTACTTCTCGAAATCGTTGACGAGCAGCTCCTTCCCGTACGTGCTGAATTCGGATTCCATCAGGACATCGGGCGTCGGGATCTGCAGGAGCCCGAGTTCGTCGCAGATATCCAGGAAGATCGGCGGTGGGATCTGTTCGATCCTGATGATGGCGTTCACGTTGTTCTCGCGCAGCACCGCCAGAAAGCGTCTCAGGTACTCGTTGCGGTTGTACCGGAAGTCCCAGACGTGTTCCATGAGATGCCGCAAGAGATTCATCTCGGGCACGGTGCCCGCAATGAACACCTTGTGGCCGTTCAGATAGAAATACTGGTCGCGCACCGTGAATTCGCGCAGCCCGAACCGCTCCCAACCAATGCGCGTGCTGCCGTTGAGCAGCTTCAGGGAGTACAGGAAGGGGTTGAACGTATCCCACAGGACCGGCTTCTGAAGCCGCATCGAGAACCGGACCGGGTTCTCGCCGGGCCGGAGCGTCTTGCTGCCGATCTCGAGCGAAGTGGACGTGCTCCGGCCGGTCAACCGCGCGTGGTAGTCCGGTTTGCCCTGCCACGGCTCCGCGAGTGCGCGCAGCGAAACCTGACGGGATTTCGATGAGCTGTTCATCACAAGGCAACGCACCTCGATGCGGTCCGGCAACTTCGGCGTGATCAGCATTTCCTTGCAGTAGACGGGCGGGCGCAGTTCAATCCAGCACGGGCCTCGGATTCCGCTCGGAACCTGACGGTAGTAGTAGCGCCGCATCTTCGGGACGTAGACCCGGACAGTGATCTGGTTGTCGGCCCCCCAGCGGACGGCGTCGGTGACATCGATGTGATGCACGTCCGAAACCTTCTTCGGGCTCAGGTTCGTCGGACGCGCCACTTCCCGGCCGTTCACCCAGAGCACCGGTTCGAATGCCACGCGCCGGAACCGCAGGATCGCACGGTGGCCTCGCGCGTCCGCCGGTATGCGAACGCTGTGACGAAGATAGGCGATGCCCGGCTTGTTGACATGATCCCAACTCTTGGGGCCGTACCGGATCTGCAGCGGCACGTTCATCTGCTTCCACGCGCTGTCGTCGTAGCCGGCCTTCCAGTAGCCCTGCGTCGTGCCCTCGTCCGTCTGGTCGTAGCCCTTCTCGCCGGCCACCTGCTTGAAACGCCACGGGCCGTGCAGGTAGATCCGGTTCTTCTTGCCCAGGAACGTGTCGCAGTGCTCCGGTAGTACGTACTTGCTGAGCCCCGAAGCGGGCTCGGCAGCAGCTTGTGCACGGGCCGCCCCAGGCGTGACAAGCAAGCCGAGGCTCAATGACAATGCGCCGAACAGGAGTCGGCGCGTGGCGACCGATTTCAACGGTGTGACTTGCATTATCTGCTCCCTCGAGAATTGACGACCGACGACTGGAGAGGGCCTCGGAAGATTCGTGTCCGCTCGCGGCGCGGGCCGCCGTTTCGATGTCCGCGTGTGGTAGTGTTTCGTGCGACTTAACAGACCCGTCCCTCTCATAGTCATTTCCGCACGCACCCGTCAACCCTTTTTTGTGCACGTGCACAAAGTTTCCTGCGGGGATGTAGGCGTGGGGGAGGGGAGCCCTCGGATTGTGAGAGGGGCCGGTCCTGTTGAGGGGCGGCGCAGGTTGTCCCAAATCCGCGAGTAAGCCTCGCGGCTTTGGGCTGGTGGCTGGTAGATGGTGAATGGTAGATGGTCTGTGATG
>Ga0272441_10003462_pt1 | contig 29955 bp, 21 predicted proteins | sample SSMProp6N_FD_193582 | JGI IMG/M metagenome (GOLD analysis project Ga0272441, IMG submission 193582) | Marine sediment archaeal communities from Little Sippewissett salt marsh, Falmouth, MA, United States - SSM-Prop-6N | ecosystem: Environmental > Aquatic > Marine > Wetlands > Sediment ... | reverse complement strand
CTGTAAGTATTGGTAGAAGTAAAACGAACAGTATCCCCTATTTTATAACGCCAAAGTCCGGAATTGGTAGTAATTATAATGGCATAATTCTTATGAACCTCCACTTCCCATAATGGAATTACTTTTTGATCCAGGCTTCCATAAGTTTCCATAGGAATGAACTCATAAAAAATCCCATAATCAAGCATTAATAATAAATCATCTGCATTATTCCTGTCCTGAATGGCAAAAAACCCTTCAGAAGCATTGTAAATCTCATAATAATTAAAACTCTTCTTTGGGAGTAGATTATGGTATTGTTCCAGATATGGATTAAAACTCACTCCGCCGTGGAAATATACTTCAAGGTTCTCCCATATTTCAAACAAGTCCTGCTTACCTGTTTTTTCCAATACTTGATTTAACAGAACTAACATCCAGGATGGAACACCAGCCAAACTAGTGACATTTTCATGTATGCTTTCCTTTATAATAGCATTCATTTTAGTTTCCCATTCACTCATAAGAGAGACCCTACTGCTTGGTGTACTGCTCAATTCTGCCCAAAATGGCATATTATCTATTAAAATGGCTGAAAGATCCCCAAAAAATGTACCGTTATCTTCGTATAACTCCTTGCTACCTCCTAAGCGAAGACTTTTGCCTGCAAATAACTGAGAATTTTCATTATTGTTTAAATAGAGGCATAATAAATCCTTCCCTGATTTATAATGGCAATCTTCTAATGCCTCAGCACTTACGGGAATAAATTTACTTTTAGCATTTGTTGTCCCGCTACTTTTTGCAAACCACTTTATGGTAGTTGGCCAAAAGATGTTTTGTTCTCCTCTCCTGGTGCGCTCTATCAAAGGTTCTATTTCTTCATAGGAAACAATAGGAATACGCTCAGCAAAAGTCTTATAGCTTGTAATTGAATTAAATTCATGCTTCCTGCCAATCTTTGTATCTTCAGCTATTCCCAATAATTGAAACAATACTTCCTCCTGTACTTCACCAGGGTACTTAAGAAAAAGTTCTATCTGATGATAGCGCTTTTTTAAAAGCCATGAAGCAATGGAATTAAATAAAGGTATTGGCATTTTTGGGTATCTTTAGCGGTTTAAACCTAACTGCTAAAGTTAGTATTTTCAAATGAATTTTTAACAAAAATCGCCATTCATGGGTTACGAAGGTGTATTGCGTAAGATGCAATCTGAAATGGGGCAACCCATTCAGTATTATTTGATATTTAATGACGACTTTTTAAATGTCAATCAGGTGTTGGACAAAGAAATGCAGTTCAATTTTATAAAATACCAGTGCCTGAATTGTAATGAAGACAGGCCAATTTTCAGGCAAGGTTATTGTCAAAATTGTTTTTTTGAAACTCCTGCCGCGGGTGACTGGATAATGAGACCAGAACTTAGTGTGGCACATTTAAACAAAGAAGACCGGGATTTGGAATATGAAAAAAAGGTGCAATTACAACCTCATATTGTTTACCTGGCAAATTCCAGTAATGTTAAGGTTGGTGTTACACGGAAATCGCAGATTCCCACAAGATGGATCGATCAGGGTGCACATGAAGCCATCGAAATTGTTGAGGTTCCCAATCGCTATTTGGCCGGTATAACAGAACTAGCCTTAAAAGAACATGTCAGCGATAAAACCAATTGGCGTAAAATGCTCACAAATACAATTGAAGACGTAGATTTAATTCAATGGCGAAACAAGTTAAGTAAATACATCCCCGAAGAAGCTGCTACATATTATATAGAAAACAATCAGGAAACCCATATGGAGTTTCCAGTTCTGCAATATCCGGAAAAAGTGAAAAGCCTTAATCTCGAAAAAACCAGAGAGTTTAAGGGTGTCTTAAAAGGAATAAAGGGACAATATTTAATTTTTGAGGATAATACGGTGTTCAATATTAGGGGTAATGAAGGTTTGTATGTTTCTCTCGGTGTTAGTTAATTGTATCCTCCTGTTTCTTTGAATTATTTGAATTTTTTTTCTTTCCACCCAAAATTCCACCTAAAATCCCTTTTGCCGTTGTAGTCAGGGGATCTTCTTTTGCCAACGAGTCCTTAGTTGTGGTGGTTGTATCTTTGTTTTTTGTATTGTTTGACAGCACATCACCCAATACATCATTTAATTTTACATTTTCTGCGCTCTTATCACTCAAAGAATCCTTTTTAGTATCTTTTGCCGATAAAAGGCCTCCAAGTAATTCTCCGGCTTTCTCAGTACCCTTATTAATCAATTTTTGCTTTTGCACAGCTATTAATCTTGACGTAAGGTCTTTTATTCCTGTAGTAAGGTCTGTATTTATTTCCGGTGCGTCATAAAAGCCTCCAACAGTTGCCTTTACCGGGAGGGTTAAATTATCCAGTTCTTTTTCATCAATCTGTGCAATAAGTGAATTAACCTGTTTACCCAAGTACTTTCGGGGGACCTCAAAATTTAAATTATAATTCAACTTTTTATCAAATGAATGGTTACCATCCACGGTAATGGCAATGTCCTCATATTTTATCGTAAATGGTTTAACATTTACAATCCCATCTTTGAATGAAAGAGCAGTTTTTGAGGTCTTTAAATTAAATTTGTCCGCTTCAATAAATTTTAGCTGGGAATTTAAGCTGTTTAAAATTTTGGCGTTTTCAGGATTCAATTTCACTGCTAATGCTTCAGCAAGTACATTCCCGGTAATTGTTTTTAGATCTGGAGTAAAATCATCCTTCAGGTTTCCTGATATTTTTATAACGGAATTAAGTTTCCCTTCCAGAGCAGCAGCCATAGGAGCCAATACCCTAAAAAGCTCCACAGATTTAAAGGTCTCTTCTAAATTTAAACTGCCCATATCCAGTTCCATTGAAAAACTGGGTATTTCGCCTTTTGTACTTGTATACCCATTTAAATTAAGGGTTCCATTGTATAAGGACGATTGGAAATTGGAAAGGATTGCCTGTTGGTCAACAATTTTTAATTGCCCTTTTACATTTCTCAAAATTAGGTTGTCATAAACAACGGAATTTGCCCGGGCATCAATAGTGCAATCAAGGAATGCCGGGATTTGTATTTTTTCTGTTTTAAGCTCAGTGCTTTCCTGCCTTAATTCGGATTTATCACTTCCCGATTTCGCAACATCTTCCTGTGACATAAAATCACCCAAATCAAAAACGTCAGAATTCATTTTAAAACTACCTGTCACTTTCTCATCGTTAAACAAAAAACCCAGCAGGTTTTTAATGATTCCGTCAATTTTAAAATCCGTTTTTCCAAGCTGTCCATTCATATTGTTGAGTAGGACCCTTGCCGGTGAAAATTCCATACTTGCCTCATGAATTGTAAGAGGACCAGATAAATTATTAGAATTGTATCTTAGTTCATTTACCTTTAAATGACCGTTTAGCACTGTATTTTCATACCGCTTTTTTTCAATAGATTCCATATCAAAAGAGGTATTTATATCGGCATTGAGCAGGCCTTTTAAATCTACCGCCTCGGGCATGGGGTATGCCTTAGAAATATTAGCAAGATTCATATTGCATACTATATGCGAACGAACTTTGGTATTGCCTAATAATTCTGTAAGCTTTGAGCTTAATTCAAAACGATCATTTTCAATCGCGAAGGATGCCTTCGTAATGTCAATATAAGTATCCTCAGCAAGACCTGAAGTATTTTTAATACTAAGATCCATATTGATGTTCTTTATGGCCTTTGGCAAATCTGGATACTTAACAGAAGCATCCCTGGCATCAATCTGAATATTAAATTCCGGGATATGTTCATCATCTATAATACCGGCTAGCTCTCCGGCTATATTGAAAATTCCTGTGGTTTGGACATCCTTTATATTTTGGGAATAAATTTCAGGAATAACTGCTAAAAAATTATCAAACTCAGATGAGGGAGTTTTAAATTTAATGGCCACTTCCTGTTTTTCTTCAAAATTCCTGACAAATCCCTCAAACACCAGAGGAAGTTGGTTTATAAAGCCCTCGTTCTTTAAAAAGGAATAGGTATTCGTTTTAAGATCAACGCCTATTAACGCATCCAGGTTAACCTTTGTGTTATCCAGATAGCGGGTACTGTCTAATTCAAATGATACAAGAGCACTGGTTTGTGTTTCTAATTCACTCAATTCCAAAGAAAGATCTCCTTTGCCTGTGTGTTCAATGTCTGTCATCTCCAGGAGTACTCCTGAACTTAAATCTTCATAGATTATTGCAGAATTCATCAACTGAAAAGACTCAAGATTAAAAGTAAAACCACCGGCTTCTGTATCAATTTCAGACTTTGCCCCCCCCTCTTTGGCTATCTCGTAATTTGCATTTTGCTGCTTATCTGTTTTGAGCTTTAAAACTGCTTTGTCAAGAATCAGGGTATTTATTGTTATTGGTTCCCCGGCCCCTTTTAATAGTTCTTTAATGCCCATTTCTAAAGAGATAGATTTCGACTTAAAGAGGGTGTCACCTTCAAACGGATCTTTGGTTAACAAATACAAATCCTGAATTCTAAGTTCGGCTTTGGGAAAGCTCCGCAGCAGACTCAGATTAACTTCGGAAAAATCCAAAGTCGCGTTAATGTTCTTATTAACATTGTTTTTAATCAGGTCGCCAATCTTAGCCTCGAGGAAAAAAGGCACAGCGATCAGGATACCCAGAACGAGTAACAGAAGCAGGCCGGTAATTTTTAAAATTTTCTTTTTCATAATATATTGGAGCTCAGTCCGATTAAAACTTAAAAAAGCAAGTATTAGTATACCTTTTATCGAAAAGATAAAAAATAAAAAAGCAGGTCAATCGACAGGACAAACTTTAGATTCAATTCAACTAATCTGTACTAGGTATCAAGGTCTATTTCTTCACCCACGGCTAGATTAAATCGCCTTCGGAAGATATATACGAACAAATAAAGAAAAGGGGTGTCCAGAAAAGCGATAAAAATCTTAAAAATAACACCACTAATAATCAACCCCTGAAACATCTTCCAGGGAATTACCCCAAAAATGCAAAGAAGTCCCACCACAGTTGTGGTGTCAATAATCTGCGATAAGAAAGTAGAAAAATTGTTACGAAGCCATAAATATTTACCTTTTGTTAAACGTTTCCAAAAATGATAGATAGCAATGTCCACATACTGTGCACATAGATAGGCCAGCATTGAAGCCAGAACAGCTAAGGGAGACAATGCGAAAACACTACTAAAAACTTCATCCCCCACGGGTGAGGAAGGAATTGCCGGAACCAAATTGGAAACCAGGATGATTCCCATGGAAAAAAAGGAAGCAAAAATACCAGTCGTAACAATCTGATTCGCTTTTTTTCTTCCATATATTTCTGATATAAGGTCCGTTATTAAAAAGGTGATAGGATAAGGTAGTACCCCAACAGAAATTTCAAATAAAGGTGCTCCAAAAACAGTTACATCTCCAAAAGGGTACCAAAAAAAGAATTTTTGGAAAATTAAATTGGAAACCACAAGGGAGGTGATAAAAAGTGCCCCCAGGTATATATAAATACGATATGCTTCTTTTCTGCTTTTGGGAGTCATTAAGCTATTTAATGGTTAAGGTAAACGGCAAGCGCGCCTGAATTCCTTTTTGCTCCATTACCGATTTGACTTCCTTAAAAACACGGTAAGCTTCAGCACCAATTTCTTCCCGGATCAAATGTTCTTTATTAAGAATACTTGCACCTCCAAAATCTTCCATAAATCTTTCCAAACTAGTTTTATACTTCGGATATTTTTTGATGGAGTAAGAGTCCAATTCAGCCAATAAGGCAGCGGCTTCTATTGCATCCTCCAGACCTCCCAATTCATCTACCAGCCCTAATTCTTTAGCTTCGATGCCACTCCAAACTCTCCCCTGGGCAAGACTATCTGCCTGGGCCATTGAAATATTACGACCCTCAGATACTTTACTTAGGAAAGTCTGGTAAGTTGTTTCAATGCCTTCTTTTACAAAACCTCTAAATTCATCCGTCATGGGTTCAAACAAAGAATAATCAACTGAATTCTTATTGGTCCCTACCTGTTCCGCATTAATCCCGATATTGCCTGCCAGCTCACTAATGTTTGGAATGGTTCCGAAGACCCCAATAGATCCTGTAATAGTGGTGGGTTCAGCAAATATTTTATCAGCCCCTGCTGAAATATAGTAACCTCCCGAGGCCGCAACGTCTCCCATTGATACGACCACTGGTTTTTTCTCCTTTGCCTTCTCAATTTCACGCCAAATAATGTCTGATACAAGGGCGCTCCCTCCTGGAGAATTTACCCGCAAAACTATTGCCTTGACCGATTTATCATCTCTGGCTTTAATAATCGCCTTATTTATGATTCCCTGTCCAATAATATTTGGACCTCCTTCTCCATAGAGTATATTCCCCTGCGCAAAAATGACCGCTATTTTATCTTTGCCATTGTACAATTTCTTTTTGCGGGAAATCTTTGTATAATCTTCCAGTGAGATAGAATTGAGTTTATCCTCCTTGCCAATACCTAAGGCCTGTTTTAAACGATTTTCATATTCGTCGAAATAAACTATGTCATCTAGCAATCCAGAAGCTTTAGCATATTCTGGTTTTCTGCCCCCCAGAGTATCTGCTATAATATTTATGTTTTCCTCAGTAATTGATCTATCCACTGCAATTTCAGAAACAATTGAACCCCAAATTGAGCCCATAAGTTCCTTGATTTGAGTTCTGTTGGCCTCACTCATCTCATTGGATAAAAAAGGCTCAACCGCACTCTTGTATTTACCATGCCTTATTACTTCCATCTTTACTCCCGTCTTTTCCTGCAATTCCTTAAAATATAAGACTTCTGCAGAAAGTCCTTTAAAATCCATTGCACCAACAGGGTTTAGAAAAACACTATCTGCAACACTGGCCAGATAGTAATCTTTTTGAAGATAATAATCCCCGTAGGCATATATAAATTTTCCACTTTCCTTAAAATCCGACAAGGCTTTCCTTATGGCCTGAGTTGTGGAAATTCCAGCAGTAATATAATTGTTATTAATGCTGATTCCCTTAATATTATCATCCTCTTTGGCCACTTTTATTGCATGGAGAATTTGATCCAAGCCCTGCGACTTATCAAAAAGAATGTCAAAAGGATCCCCTTCACTATTCCCCGTATAGTCATTGATGGGGTATTTCATTTGTAATTCCAAAACGGAATTCTTCTTAACGCTTACGGTTTCTTCAGTATTAACAAGACTTACAAAAAAGACGAACATGAAGAACATGATACCAAATGCTATCAAAGTGCCGACGATTGCGGCAAGGAGGTTTCTTAAAAATTTCATACAATTCTCTAATTAATAGATACCAAAGATAACCAAACTTAGGATGATGTAATTAAGTTATTTTTTAGGTAATCATAATTCAACTTAAGTAAAAGAAGTAATTAGCACTTAATAAATAGAGTGCCTTTATTGTAATTTATTTATCATCTGGCTTACCTTTGTTTACACAATATGAAGGAAGCTAAAACTATATATCTTTCGCTTGGAAGCAACCTTGGAAACAAACTTTTCAATTTGCAGCGGGCCGTCCTCCTTTTAAAAAAAGAGCTGGGAATTATTCTTCAAATATCCGGAGTTTATAAGAGTCCTTCCTGGGGATTTGAAGGAGAGGACTTTATGAATGCATGTTTGTCTCTCGAAACTCAATGCACAGCTGTGGAAGTTTTACATATTATCCTGAAAGTTGAGCAGGAAATGGGCAGGAAACGGGTTACGGAAGAGGGCTATCAATCCAGAAATATTGATATAGATCTGTTGTATTATGGTTCCGAAATAATTAAAACAGATGAGCTTACCGTACCGCATCCTCAAATGCATTTGAGACGATTTGTCCTGAAACCCCTGGCAGATATTGCACCCCAATTCTATCACCCCGTATTAGGCAAGGATACCAGAAATTTATTGCAGGAATGTAGGGACAGGGATAACTTAATTCAAACCAATTATAAATTATATGCCAGCAGGGAGTTACTCCTATCTCAACTTCATTTGGTGGCAATTGAAGGTAATATTGGTGCAGGAAAGACCACCCTGGCCAGGAAAATAGCTGGCGATCATAATGCCAAACTCGTATTGGAACGTTTTGCGGATAATCCATTTTTGCCCAAGTTCTACAATGATCAAAGCAGATATGCCTTTCCATTGGAAATGTCTTTTTTAGCAGACAGATACCAGCAATTTACAGATGACACCACCCAGTTTGATCTTTTTAAGAATTTTATGGTAAGTGATTATGATATCTACAAATCGCTGATTTTTGCCCAAATAACCCTTCAAAAAGAAGAATTTAAGCTCTATCGTAAAATGTTCAATTTTATGTACAAAGAAGTAAAAAAACCTGATATCTATATCTTCCTTTACCAAAGTACCGACCGCTTGTTAGAAAATATTAAAAAAAGGGGACGTGATTATGAACAAGGAATAAATAGAGAATATCTGGAGAAAATTAATCGGGGTTATTTTGATTTTTTAAAGGGTTTTCCTCATCGCCAAAGTTTGATAATCGATATCGCTGATCTGGATTTTGTGGATAATAAAGCAGATTACGAATTAATATTAGATAAAATTCTGGAGCAGGTACTTAAAGATTAAGGCCTTTATTTGAGACCGATTTTTAAGTAGAACGCAATAATTTTTTTAACATATATTTGGCAAAATCCTTGCATAGTTGAAAGGGAATTACTTTATTGCACCACAATTTATGAGAAACTAACTAACTCAAACTATATATCCAAAACCCTGACATTTTTGTCAGGGTTTTTATTTTCAGGCAGTTACAAGCCGAAATACCCAATAAAATTTATTTTTTTTTTGAAAGAAGTTGAAGTTTGGACCAAAGGTCCCATACAACTACCCCGACACTTACAGATATATTTAAAGAATGCTTAGTTCCAAACTGAGGTATTTCCAAAACACCCTGACAGCTATCCACTACTTCCTGTGAAACCCCTTTTACTTCATTACCAAAAACCAGAGCGTATTTGGTTGAAGTTTTAGGAATAAAGTGATTAAGGGGAGTGGCATTTTCTGTTTGTTCCACCGCCAGGCACAAATAGTCTTTTTGAAGTTCAGCAATTAAATCTACAGTTTCCTTTTTATACTCCCAGGCCACACTCTCAGTAGCTCCCAAAGCTGTTTTGTGAATATCCTTGTGTGGAGGAACAGCAGTTATACCACATAAATAAATTTTTTCAATCCGGAAAGCATCTGCGGTTCTGAAGACTGAGCCAATATTGTTTAAACTCCTAATGTTGTCCAAAATAAGAACCAGGGGTGTTTTTGAAGCGCTTTTGAACTGATCAATATCCAAGCGGACTAATTCACTGTTTTTTAGTTTTCGCATAAACTGACTGAGATTTCCTAATGCTTATTTTTGATTTAATTTTTGCTTTTGGTGAGTTAAATCTATCGATAAAGCTCTTCTTTAAACTAAGCTAAACTAAGTTATCCGAAAATATCAACAAGGTGTTACAATCCCTGGGAAAAATAGTATTTTCGTTTACTCTCCAGTTCACAAAAATAGGAGAATAAACTACTTTGGCCAATTCCGATAAAATAAAGAAAGAAACGCCTCTGATGAGGCAGTACAATACCATCAAGACGAAATATCCTGATGCACTTCTGCTATTCAGGGTGGGTGATTTTTACGAAACTTTTGGGGCGGATGCAGTAAAAGCAGCAGGAATTTTAGGGATCGTGCTTACCCATAGAAACAATGGGGGTGAAAAGACAGAACTGGCAGGTTTTCCGCATCATTCCCTTAACACCTATCTCCCTAAACTGGTTAAGGCAGGGCAGCGGGTTGCCATTTGTGATCAATTAGAAGATCCTAAATTAACCAAGACCATAGTTAAACGCGGGGTTACCGAGTTGGTTACCCCGGGAGTAGCATTAAACGATGATATTCTAAGTGCTAAATCCAATAATTTTCTCTGTGCGGTCCATTTTGGAAAAAATATTCATGGTGTTTCCTTTCTTGATATCTCTACCGGTGAATTCCTCACTGCAGAAGGTAATCTGGAACAAATAGACAAATTGCTGCAAAATTTCTCTCCCAATGAAGTTCTGGTTTCCAAAACGCACAAGACAGATTTTACAGAAGCTTTTGGAACGCGTTTCCATACCTTCTTTATGGAAGACTGGATCTTTCAGGAAGATTACGCTTTTGAAACGCTTACCAACCATTTTAAAACAGCTACTTTAAAAGGTTTTGGCGTAGCTCAGCTGAAGTATGGCATAATTGCCTCAGGAGTCGTAATGCATTATCTATCTGATACCCGGCACAGTCAATTGAAGCATATCAGTAAGATACAAAGAGTAGCAGAAGAAGAATATATATGGATGGACAGGTTTACCATTAATAACCTGGAATTGTACACTTCACATAATGAAAACGCTGTCACTCTAATAGACGTTATTGATAAGACGATTTCTCCAATGGGAGGCAGGATGTTAAAGCGCTGGCTGGCACTTCCCCTTAAAAATATTGAAAAAATAAGAAGCAGGCATGAGGTAATTTCTTATCTCCTTGAGAATGAAGGTTCACTGCAAAAACTGCAATATGGGATTAAACATATTGCTGATCTTGAACGACTGATTTCCAAAGTTGCGACCGGAAAAGTAAATCCCAGGGAAACGGTACAGCTAAAAAATTCTTTGGAAGCTATTGTTCCCATTAAGCAATTAATAACACAAAGTAAAAACAAATCATTAAGTCAAATAGGTGATCAGTTAGATACCTGTGGTCCCGTGCGTGAAAAAATAAAAAAGCTGTTACAGGAAGATGCCCCTGTTAATGTTCTAAAAGGTAATGTTATTGCAAAAGGATATTCTGAAGAACTGGATGAACTTAAGGCTTTAGCTTTTACCGGAAAGGACCATCTTGATCAGATGCTGAAAAGAGAAACACAACGAACCGGGATTACTTCTCTGAAAATTGCTTCTAACAATGTTTTTGGATATTATATTGAAGTGCGTAATACCCATAAGGATAAGGTGCCTGAAGAATGGATACGCAAGCAAACCCTGGTAAACGCAGAACGCTATATTACAGAAGAACTTAAGGAATACGAATCCAAGATATTGGGGGCTGAGGAACGTATTTTAAGCCTTGAACAGCAATTGTTCTCCCAATTGATTGTATGGCTGCAGGAATATATTTTACCTGTACAAAAAAATGCTTATCAGATTGCTAAACTCGATTGCCTTTGTGGTTTTACGCAATTAGCCATGGAAAATAACTATGTGGCTCCATCTTTAAATGACAGTACGGAAATATCTATTAAAAATGGCCGGCATCCTGTAATAGAAAAGCAACTCCCTTTAGGCGAATCATATATTCCCAATGATGTTGTTTTAAACAGGGAATCACAGCAAATTATTATGATTACCGGGCCAAATATGAGTGGTAAATCGGCTATATTAAGACAAACTGCACTTATTGTTTTGCTGGCACAAATGGGAAGTTTTGTTCCTGCCGAAGCAGCTCAGATAGGCTATGTTGACAAGATTTTTACACGGGTTGGTGCCAGTGATAATATTTCTCTGGGTGAATCTACCTTTATGGTTGAAATGAATGAAACAGCATCCATTCTCAACAATCTTTCTGAAAGGAGTTTGATACTACTGGATGAAATTGGCAGGGGCACCAGCACCTATGACGGTATTTCCATTGCATGGGCTATTTCCGAATACCTGCACGAACATCCGGCCAGGGCCAAAACCTTATTTGCGACCCACTATCATGAACTGAATGAAATGGCCGCGACCTTTGAGCGGATAAAGAATTATAATGTAGCTGTTAAAGAGCTTAAGGACACGGTCTTGTTTTTAAGGAAACTAGTTCCGGGGGGAAGCGCACACAGTTTTGGGATCTATGTGGCTAAAATGGCAGGGATGCCGCAGCAGGTTATCCACAAAGCCGAAAAAATCTTAAAAAAACTGGAGAAATCCCATAGTAGCGAGGAGCTCACCGATAATTTGCAAGCGGTACAAAATGAAATGCAACTCAGTTTTTTTAACCTAGATGATCCCTTACTGGAGCGAATTAAGGAAGAACTATTGCATTTAGATATCAATACTTTAACCCCCGTTGAAGCTTTGATGAAGCTTAATGAAATTAAGCGGATGCTCAACAAAAATAAAAAAGCCTCTTCCTGATTTAAACGTGCTTATAAGTCCATTCCTGAACTACCAATTTCCGGTTTAAAATAAATTCATCCCAAATGGTCATTAACCTGATTCTTTTTAAATAAAAGTTCTTTGCTTTTTATAGAATTGTATTAAATTTGCGTCCGCGTCCATTTTTGGGATGCGACGTTCTTTACAAAACGCGAAAATAGCTCAGTTGGTAGAGCGCCACCTTGCCAAGGTGGAGGTCGCGGGTTCGAATCCCGTTTTTCGCTCAATGATTTGACCGAAAAATTAGAATTGATTCTTAATTCTATAAACGGACGCGATTTTGGTCGCGGGTTCTCCCGATAGTTATCGGGACCGTTTTTCGCTCAATGATTTGACCGAAAAATTAGAATTGATTCTTAATTCTATAAACGGACGCGATTTTGGTCGCGGGTTCTCCCGATAGTTATCAGGACCGTTTTTCGCTCAAAGAAAGCTCCACGTGCTGCCCGTGTTTAGGCAGCCGCTACCAAGGTAGTTAGGCTCGAGTGGTGGAATTGGTAGACACGTTGGACTTAAAATCCAATGGCCATTAGGCCGTGCGGGTTCAAGTCCCGCCTCGAGTACGAATAGATAAAAACCAGTGCAATTGCACTGGTTTTTTGGTTGTGAACGATTTGCAAAACTTGTTTTGACAAAGAAGTGAGCAACTAAAAAACAAAGCCTTTAGGCTTGGTTTTTATTTTCAACACGTTCGGGCGGGATAAACCGATCCCGATAGCTCCTTCTCCATAGTATTACGAAGGAGAAGCTATCGGGAGAGGTAATTCCCGTCATAGGAAATTCCATTCAATCTCTTCTATACTTTTTCAGAGGACAAAAACAAAAAACCATCATTTTATGATGGTTTTTTCAATTTCAAAATGTTTGAACGGGATAAACCGACGAAGGAGGTAATTCCCGTCTGCAATTCTACTTCAAGATTTAATAAATGAATTTCAGGAATTGGCTTTCTACACTCAAGATGTTTAAGCTTGGACATACTGATCCGATAGTCATCAGTGTAATTGCATTATAAAGTTATGATCTTTCCTTTTCCTTTTTGCTTCCCCAAAAAGGAATATAAAAAGGGGGCTTTTTCACTATGTGTTTTTTAAAATTTGCAAATTTTAAAAACCGATCAACATGGCTAAATTATCTCCAGGGCTTCGATAATTCTTTACGCCAAGTTGCTCTAAACCGCGGAAAAAGGATTTTTCCTGGCTGTTAATCCGGGATCCTATATGAAAAAATGTCACATTTCCATTCTCAAAATATTCGGTCGGGACTCGCAAGGCCCTGTGCTGAGCAATTCCCGCCATTAAAATTTCCTGCACGCAGTAATAATTCTAAGAATTACTTCTCTTCATTTTATCTCGTTGCAAAACGAATGAAAAAATCGAAATTATAACTCCTAAAACTCTATTTTTATAAAAACTGCTAAATGTTACTATAATTCAATCAGTCATGAACTCTGAAAGAAAATACAACATCATCTTTAGGGCTTGCGATATTGTCAATGCCGTAAACAAGAACCCCAGACCTTTTAATTTGGAGAAGGCGCAGTTGATAAAACTATGTTTTCTTAGTTTGGTTGAATCCTTAAAAGATTTAGATTTTAAGATCATCGTTCTGGGTGATAAGCTCTCTGAAGAAATGATCGCCTTTTTTAACCGTTTCGAAGTTGAATTGCATCTTGGAAACTATGGAAACGCTGCCTCTTTCAGGGAAACTCTAAAAATAGCAAGTACCATTCCAGACGATGAATGGATTTACTTTTGTGAAGATGACTACTTGCATGTTCCCCATGCCTTTAGAATTATTGATCATTTTTTAAATGAACGTAATTCTCTTTTTAACCAAAAAAAGAAACTCGACAACTTATCCACACTCGTAAATTTAAAAGATAAAGACCTCTTTATTTTTCCTCCGGATTATCCGGATCGATATAAACCAAGATACCTTAAGCATTCTTTAATTCTTGTGTCAAGCGATTGTCACTGGAGGCAAGTGACCAATACTACCTTAACGTTTCTAACAAAATCTTCCGCCATTAAAAAACATTTCTCCCTGTTCAAAAAATCCTCAGTAAAAGCAGAAGAAGGAACTTTGGGCAATGCTGATCGATTGATTAGCAGAAAGCTCTTTGGACGATTTGGATTTGGTTTCTGGACCAGTTCGGTGTGTTTCTCCCCCCTCCCGGGATTATCCACACACATGCACCGAGACACTATGACACCTCTGGTGAACTGGGAAAAGTTAATACGGGATTACATCTCTAAAGTAGCAGCTTTAGAGAAATAAAGGAATTTGTCTAGTTAGAATTTTTTTGCTCTGACCAAAAAAGGCAGTTGCAACTTATCGTTACAGGCTCTTTTTCGCCTGGAGAAACGCACTTCCGCTGGAGGCATTGTTATTTCCGTAAAACCTGTAGGAAATCATTTAAAAATAGCTTTGATTGATTTTTGACGGCACTAAAAATAGGCCTTCAGGATTAACTAATAACTAAGGAAGCTGCAAAGAATAGTTGCAAATTCATAGGATTATTATCCAAAAAAAGGTAATTGGATCGTAAATTAGCTGAAGATACATTCAGACACCAATTATTAATTTCGGATGAGATTAAGTTTGAGAATTTGTTGTTTACTTATTGGAGTTTTCCTTTCCTCAACAGAATTTTCTTTCTCTCAGAATACAAGTGACTCACTTAATTCAGTGAAGTTGGTTGGGCTCAAAGTTCACAAAGGATCTGTACTTATTCATAGCCGTGAGCTCAGACCTATTAAAGATTCCTACCCTACCGGAATCGAATTGGATTTGGCCTGGCACAAAATATCCCAAAAAGCCTGGGAGTCATGCATGTGTTATCCGAAACTCGGTATTGCACTCACCTACTGGGAATACGATAATAAGGAAGTGCTCGGCCAGGGGATAACAGGACTCTTTTACATCGAACCCGTTTTTAACACTAAGGGAAGAGTGAATTATTCCATTCGGGCGGGTTTGGGTTTATCTTATCAGAACACCCCGTATGATTCCTTATTAAATCCCGATAACTTAAGTTACAGTACCTCTCTGGCGTTTCCCTTGCAACTGGGAGGAACAGTACATTTCAGAATAAAATCCCGGTGGTTATTGAATGGAAGTCTGATGTATAACCACTTTTCAAATGGGGGTATCAGGCAACCAAATAAGGGTATTAACTGGCCCTCGGTTGGAGTTGGTCTCGCATACTATTTAAAAGAGTTTGAGTTTAAGAAAAGAGCTGTCATCAACTGGAGAGATATTGCCCCGCCCCAAAAAAGGTTGGATTTTACTTTTTTTATTGCCTATGAAGAACCGAGAGATAATCTATTCCTGATTTCCCCCGGGCTAGAAATCAAATGGAGCAGGCAGTTTGCCAGGGTAAATGCCTACACCCTTGGAGGGGAGGTCATGTATGATAATGGTACCGGGTACGTACTTGAACAGAACGGAGATGAAGCTAGTCCAGTGAAGGCCGGAATGGCTATTGGTCATGAATTCTTATTAGGGAAGTTTCTTTTCAGCCAGCAATTTGGAGTCTATCTCAATAATCCTAATCCCATGCACTCAGATGTGTATCAAAGATACGGGCTGGTTTTCAGAATCAACAAAACCCTAAACGCAGGTATCAATCTGAAAGCACACGGTCATGTAGCGAACTTCCTTGATTTTAGAGTGGGTATTACCCTTTGAGATTAGGAATGATGTAGATTCTCGCGCTGTTTCGTCAGAAAACTGTTTGGCATTGGAGCTAATCCGGGAAGTATGAAGGAAATTTAAGGAATGGTGGAGTATCCACCTGTGTTTTTTCAATTCCAATCAAAGTGCCTTAAATATTTTTTGTATCAAAATCCAGAGCAGCATCCAAACCTATTTCCACCCCTTTTATTGTTTTTACATAACGAATGGCTAGTAAGGCACCATTGACAAAAGACTCATAGGAAGTACTGCTGTGATGTATGGAAAAAATCTCTCCATTATTGCTAAATGCAACTTCCTGATCAGACAACATGCCTTTCATTCTCAATGAATGAACGCGAACCCCCGAAACCAATCCTCCCCGGGCCCCTTTAACTACCTCTGTACTGCCTTTCTGTTCTGATGGACTTCTGTGCTTTCCCATTCGCATGGCTGTGGCCAATGCTGTACCTGAAGGAGCATCTGGTTTTGTATCTTCATGCCGTTCAATGATCTCGGCAGAATCAAAATAAGGTGATGCCATTTCGGCGAATCGCATCATCAAAACAGCTCCTATTGAGAAGTTAGGAACGATTAGACATCCGGCGTCATCTTCGCCCCAGAAAGATTTTAACTCTGCTATCCGATCTTCGGTAAACCCTGAGGTACCAATTACAACACACATCCCTTTTGCATGCCACTTTTTAAGGTTTTCCATCACTACCCCGGGATGGGCGCATTCTACTAGTATTTGGGCATCTAAATTTTCTATAACATCGTCTACCCCTACCCCAGCCACAGTTTTACCGGCATGCCCTGGGGCATAAGCCCCGCTAAGCTGCATATCATTCGCTTTTGAAATACCATGTGCAATTACACTGCCCAAACGGCCCATTGCTCCTGAAACTGCTACTTTCATAATACCCTTGTTTTATAATGTTTTTTCAATATGTCATCTATTTGTTCTACAGTTTTAAACGCATCTTCTTTGGAAAAACATAAAGGAGGTTTTGTCTTTAAAACACTGTCATTCGGACCATCTGTACTGATAAGGATGTGTCTGTTTCTCAGTTCGTTTTTAATATGATGTGCCAACTCCGTATCGGGCTCCATAGTATTATCCTTTACAATTTCTACCCCGAGATATAAGCCGGAACCTCTCACATCCCCAATACAATGATACTTTTTTTGAAGCGCTGCGAGTAATGATTTGTAATAATCGCCTGTAATTTTTGCATTTTCCTGTAAATTTTCTTCTTCAATAACTTCAAGAACCGACAAAGCAATAGCACACGAAACAGGATTCCCTCCAAATGAACTGAAGAATTCCACACCTTTTTCAAAAGAGGCGGCAATTTCTGAAGTGCAGACTACGGCTCCCATAGGATGGGCGTTCGCCATGGGTTTTCCAAGAATTACCATATCCGGAACAACTTCCTGAGCTTCATATCCCCAAAAATGATCCCCCATACGACCAAATCCTGTTTGCACCTCATCATCTATACAAACACCTCCCTGCTTTCGTATTACGGGATACAGGTGTTTTAAATACCCTTTTGCCAAAGGCACCTGACCTCCACAACCTATAATAGGCTCACTTATGAATGCCCCTATGGGAGTCTCCGAATTTTCAATCAGGTTAATGGCTTCTTCCGCATAACTTTTTCCGGCACTGCCATTATCATTCGTATACTTACCCCTATAAGTATCAGGAATAGGCGCTACTACTATGTGCTCTTTTTTTCCACTTCCTTTCGGATTACTAAACTTATAGTAGCTCACGTCTATAGCGGCCCTTGTATTACCGTGATAACCGTGTTCCATGACCATTATTTTTTTGTGCCCGGTATGGATAGTAGCCATACGCAGTGCCAGATCTGTAGCTGCACTTCCGGAGTTTACAAAAAACACCTTGTTTAACGAGTCGGGAAATTTTGCCAATAGCTTTTCGGCATATTCATTTAAGGAATCGTAAAGATACCTCGTGTTTGTATTCAGTTTTGCCATCTGCCGTTGTCCCGCCTCCACTACTTTAGGGTGGGTATGCCCTACATGGGGAATGTTATTGTAAGCATCCAAAAAGGTATTTCCGTAGGCATCATACATGTATTGAAATGCAGCCCCTTTCATGTAAATAGGGTTGTCATAACTAACCGAAAGTATGGAACTCATATGCTCATATCTTTTTGACAGCATCTTTTCAACAGGTAATGGGTTTTTAGCAGGAAACCCCGCTGCCCTGCGAAAACTTGTTTCCGCTGCAATCGGGTTTATCGCCAACCAGCGATAAAACATCTGCCAGGCATATTTTTCGCTTACAAAGGCGTATTCATTATCACCATTTTTAACTCTTGCATAGGCAGAATTACAGACACTTATACAAAGTCGGGCTGCAATGAGATAGTAAAGCACTTCCAGTTCTTTCTCCTGAACAGGCAGTATTTCATGATAGGATCTTATAAGTATTGAAGCCCATTCCAATGGGTTTTCTTTGTCATAGCACGAATAGGTAATGGCAATAGCTAATTCATTAATCAGTAAGGTATGTGCCATATCACCAAAATCTATAATTCCCGAAACTTCCTCCCCGGTAACGAGGACATTCCATTCATTGGCGTCGTTGTGAATTATAGATGTTCTTAACTCCGGGAGAGAAGGCACTACATTTTCCTCATATTGCTTAAAATAATAGTAAACAATGCTTCTGTCTTTTTTATCGGGAATATGTTCAAGGTATTGCTTGCTCATATCCAGGTGCAGAATGTCCCATTTGAGTTTCCTGGCTTCTATCCTGTAATTCACAAAATTTTGAAGTTTCAGGTCTAAATGGGCCAGAAACCTGCCGAGAGATTGAAACAATTCTTCCGTATGAGGAACACCACCCAGAAACTCCCCATCCAGATAGGATAACATTCTACAGATACATTCCCGCCCATCTATTAGTACTAAAGCGGAATAGTTTTGGTTCTTAGATGGAATAGGCGTTTGCGTACCTTTCTGTCCCTCATTCTGCAGGAATAAAAGCGCTTCATTTTCGGCTTCAACAAGAGTAAGTGTATCCTGCGCATAGGGATATGTTTTGAAAATATAATGTTCGGATTTGGTTTCAACAAGGTAGTTGGCATTGTCTAATCCGCTTAGTCTTTTGACTTCTGTGGCATTAATTCCAAATTGTTCATGTAGGATGCTCTTCATGGAAGCTTGAAATGTATTTATTTGTTTACCGAACTTAGTAACCGGCTGCCTGCCCGTCCTTACGGGATTCCGAAGCCCCGGTATAGACCTTGTTTTCCAAATCTATCCCAATGGCCTGAAAGCCACCATAAATCCCTACACTAAAAGAGATACGATGATCTTTTTTTCGTAATTCCCGAATGGTCTTATAATCAAAGTCGCTCTCCAGATTCAGGGTACCCCCATTGGTCATTACGGAGCCGGTAGGCTGAGAGCTGCCCTGATGCCTCATCCGGGGGGCATCACCGGCTTCCTGAAGATTCATCCCAAAGTCGATCAAATTCACTACTATCTGAGTATGCCCCTGGGGTTGCACCGCTCCGCCCATGAGCCCGAAGCTTAAAAAGGGTTTTCCATCCTTTGTAATAAAAGCAGGAATTATGGTATGAAAAGGCCGCTTCCCCGGTTCCAGGGCATTGGCATGGTTCTTATCCTGTACATTAAACATCTGTCCGCGGTTCTGCAAGACAAAACCCAGTCCGTCAGGCACCATCCCGGAGGCAAACTCCGAATAGATACTCTGGATGAGCGACACCATATTCCCATCTTTATCTGCAACGGTTAAATAGGTAGTATTCCCGGTCTCGATTTCAAGATCTCCTGCCGGGTAAGTACTTGCTGCTTTATCCGGATTGATTAGCTCGCGCCTCCGGGCAGCGTACTCCTTAGACAAAAGTTGGTCTAGAGGGATTTTATTAAAGTCGGGGTCTGCGTAGAATTTAGCCCGGTCTTCAAAGGCCAGCTTTTTAGCCTCCGTAAGTACATGCAGGTAAGCTGCACTTCCAAATCCCATGGATGCAATGTCATAACCCTCTAAAATATTCAGCATCTGCAGGGCTGCTGTGCCTTGTCCGTTAGGGGGTAATTCCCAGATGTCGTAACCCCGGTAGTTAATGCTTACCGGCTCCACCCAATTTGAGGTGTGGCTGGCCAGGTCTTCATAAGAAAGGAAGCCGCTGTGTTTTTTCATATAGGCATCAATCGTGCGGGCAATGTCGCCCTTATAAAAAGCATCCCTCCCACCTTTGGCAATCATTTCGTAGGTATTGGAGAGGTCCGCGTTTTTAAAAACTTCACCTTTTTTTGGTGGCCGACCATTGGGCAAATAGGTAGCGGCAAATCCCGGCAAGTCTTCCATACCTTCAGAACCGTAGTCCATTTCATAGGCAATGACTTCCGATACCGGGAAACCTTCCCGGCCATAGTTAATAGCCGGTTGTAATAATTCTTTTATAGGTAATTTTCCAAATTTCTGATGCAAGGCAAACCAGCCGTCTACGCAACCCGGCACAGATACCGGAAGGGGTCCGTATAAGGGTACGTATTTGATTTCGCGCTCCATAAAATATTCAATGGTAAGGGATTGTGGTGCACGGCCGCTGCCGTTAAAGCCATAGAGCTTTTCTTCCTTTGCATCCCAGACAATCGCAAAGATGTCGCCACCAATTCCGCAACTGGCAGGCTCTACCAAACCAAGCATTGCATTCGCCGCAATTGCGGCATCCATGGCACTCCCGCCTTTTTTAAGGATGTCTATGGCCACCTGGGTGGCTAAAGGCTGACTCGTGGCGGCCATGCCATTGCGGGCCAGGATTTCAGACCGGGTGGTGAAGGTTTCCCCCGTGAGTCGGTCCTGTGCCCAAAGATTGCAGTTAAGGAATACCAATAAAAATATTGAGAAAAGCTTTGTCATAGGAATTAGGTTTAAACACCCTAAACTAGCAAAAAAGTTAGTGGATACAAGGAGAATACAATGAAATATTCATGAATTTCTTCTTTCTAAAAGTGTATAGCTAGAAAAGTGTATGGAAATTCGGATTCTCTATTTGTTTCGAAAGGAAATTGGGACACTTTGATTGAAAACTATAAAATATTATCTTGCGGTATGACCATAAAAATCAACTTCGTAAGCTTATTGCTTTTACTGGCAACCATTTATGGATGCCAACAATCAACAACATTAATATCAGTAACATCACCCTCAGACAACAATGAAGTTCAGATAGTTTTGGACGACCAGGGCAGTATGTATTATCAGGTTCTTCACAATGGTGAGGTCGTAATTGATACTTCATATATGGGCTTCGACTTTAAAGAGCAGCCCGCCTTAGCTAAAGGATTTAAGATAGTAAGTTCTGAAAGTACTTCTCAAAATGAAACATGGGAGATGCCCTGGGGTGAGCAACGTGAAGTGGTAAACAATTATAACCAGGTGACGATTCATCTTGAAGAAAAAGAAGCACCAAAAAGAAAGTTTGATCTGATATTCAAAGTCTATGATGATGGGCTCGGCTTCCGATATCATTTCCCGAAGCAAGAAACACTCTCTGAGGTAATCATTATGGATGAAAATACCCAGTTTCAGCTTACCAGCAATCCCATGGTTTGGTGGATACCCGGAGATTGGGACATTTATGAACAACTGTATAGCACCACACCATTCAATAAGATTGATGCAACCAGTAAACGAAATCATCCTAATTTGGCGGCCACCTATATTCCTGAAAATGCGGTGAATACACCTGTAACCATGAAAACGGAAAATGGATTATACCTGAGTTTTCATGAAGCCAACCTTACTGATTATGCCGGTATGACGTTAAAAGTTGATACCTTGAATCTTTCTATGCAAAGTGAACTGGTAGGATCGGACATCACCGGATACAAGGTAAAAAGGGAAACCCCTTTCAGTACCCCCTGGCGCACAATTCAAATTGCCGACAGAGCCGGTGACCTCATTGAGTCAAAATTGATTGTAAATCTGAATGAACCAAATGCATTGGGTGATGTTTCCTGGATAAAACCCATGAAATATGTGGGTATCTGGTGGGAGATGCACCTTGGGAGGAGTACATGGGACTATGCAGGGACACAAGATATGAATAGCTGGGAAAATCTTGCAAATGCGAAACCTACCGGAAATCATGGTGCAACTACCGAAAATGCAAAAAGGTATATAGACTTTGCTGCCGCCAACGGCATCAATGGGCTGTTGGTAGAAGGCTGGAATACGGGATGGGAGCATTGGATAGGGTTTGAAGACAGAGAGGGCGTGTTTGATTTTGTCACCCAATATCCGGACTATGACTTAAAAGAGGTAGTACGTTACGGAAAAGAAAAGGGAGTTGATTTAATCATGCATCATGAAACATCCGCGGCACCAAGAACTTATAATCAGCAAATGGATGCGGCCTATGAATTGATGGAGTCCTTAGGAATACACGCCGTCAAAACCGGCTATGTGGGTAAACTGATCCCGAAAGGGGAATACCACCACGGGCAATGGATGGTGAACAATTACAGAAGGGCCATATTAAAGGGAGCAGAACACCAGGTGGCCATTAATGCACATGAGCCTATTAAGGCAACCGGAATACGGAGAACCTACCCGAATGCAATTGCACGTGAAGGTTTGCGGGGCCAGGAATTTAATGCCTGGGCAACAGATGGCGGGAATCCACCGGAACATTTACCTATTGTCGCTTTTACGCGCATGCTTGCCGGACCCATAGACTTTACGCCCGGTATTTTTAAAATAAAACTGGCGCCGGATAAACCGGATAATCAAATAAACACTACCCTGTCACAACAACTCGCCTTATATGTGGTTATCTATGGCCCTGTACAGATGGCTGCAGATCTCCCTGAAAATTATGAAGATCAACCGGCCTTTCAATTCATACGTGATGTAGGCGTGGACTGGGAACAAAGCAAGGTATTGGATGGGGAAATAGGTGACTTTGTTACCATAGCCCGTCAGGAAAGGGGAACCGAAAAATGGTTTGTCGGATCCATTACCGATGAAAATTCACGTGAGATAACCATCAATCTGGACTTTTTACCGCCATCTCAGAAGTATAAAGCCATTCTGTACACTGATGGGAAAAATGCCCACTGGAATGACAATCCGCTGGAACTTGAAATTGAGGAACGGGAGGTAGATCATACAACTACACTAACACTCCAACTGGCCGCTGGAGGAGGAGCTGCTATAAGTTTGGTGCCTGCTGAATAATCAAGAGATGACCCTGGCTTTTTGACAAATTTGTTCAGTACTTAAAACTGTTTAAAAAAAAATCCTATGGAATTGATTAATCATCCTAAATGAGTTGCCCCATAATAGGCGGCTCCCAGGAGAGGCGTTTTATCATTTAGAACTACCTGTACCGGCATTAGTTGAAGCAGGGGATTCATGCGGCCAGCCGCAACAAAGTTTGCAGTAAAAATCTCCCGGTTTATTATCCCGATGATTTTTGGGACAATCCCGCCTCCAATATAAATGCCGCCGGTAGCCTTCGCCTTTAAAGCAAACTGGGCTGATTCTATCGCTAAATAACGTACAAATAAATCCAGCGTCTCTACACAAATAGGGTCGCTTTTTTCATGCGCAACAGCGGTAATCACAGCTGCTGCGTCTCCATTTTGGATTTTATCCTGAAGCCATTTGGGTTCCGCGTTTCCCCTGAAGCCCCTTAAAAAATCATAAATACTATAAATTCCGGGGCCGGATACTACCCTTTCCCAACTCACATGTCCAAACTTTTGATGCAGGTATTTCCATAATTCCCAATCCAGCTCGTTGCGCGGACTAAAATCGCAATGTCCCCCTTCTGTAGCATAGGGATGATAATGGGACCCATCCCAAAACAGTCCCGCCTCTCCAAGACCTGTGCCCGGCGAAATGATGACAGCGTTCCCGGGGATATTTGATCCTTCTTTTAGAATTTCAAAGTCCGCCTTCCCAAGTGCCGCCATTCCATAGGCATTGGCCTCCATATCATTGATGAGCGTGACCGATTGAACCCGGAGTTCCCTGCTAATTTCTTCACTATCTATTTCCCACGGAAAATTTGTCCCTTTAACTTTGCCCCTGGTTACAGGGCCGGCTACGCCAAGGCAGATTCCATTTATGACAGGCAACTTATCCCTGTGAAAAGAACGCACCATCTCCGTAAAAGCATGGTAATCCCTGGTGTGATATGTTTTCTCTTTAACTAAGGTAAGTTGTCCTTTATGGATTTTAAAAAGAGCCAGGTTCGTTTTGGTTGCGCCAATATCTCCCGCTAAAATTACACCGGTGCTATAAGGGGTTTTTTTATTCCTTAAAAAGGCCATTGGAATTTGGGGCTCATCAGTTAAGGGGTTTGAAAAACTTTCCTGCTTTTTCATGGTAGTGATCTATATAGTTATGGTAATCTTCTTTTCCCAAATAACATTGATCTTATGAAGCTGAGAAACGCTTTTAATTACAACTTTTCAGGACGGCTATTACCAATACGTATTTAAATACAAATATCTCCCGGATGTCAGAAGTTTAAAATGATAAAGGTCATCAGGAATGAATTATACCTGATTACAAAATTAGTCCCCCTCCGAAATTGAACCAACTAAGAAACCACGTACTTTGAGCAATGTTGAAAGAAGGAAAAAAGATAACTGGAATGGGGTTTTTGAATGTTCTGGTTAAATCAAAGAAATACGAAAAAATAGAGTGATGCTGAGGAACCCTTAAATTGAACGGAAAAGTATTAAACTACCTGTGCTTCCTTACCAAATCGCATGGTTACAATTATTTTACCAATAAAATACCCAATGACAAATACAGCAGCAGATATGCCTACAATAAGCAACATTGCACTCCACACTTCAGTAAGTGGTATATTGTTCGCAGGAATTTTTTCCAAGATCTTTAAGCTTCTGAAAACTCTAAATGGAAAACTAAAATAATTAATCAGAGCATCCTTGAATTCACTAAATGTAAGGAACATATAGACATTGCTGGAAATTCCATAGGCTATAATACTCAAACCAAACCCAAACATTCTACTATATGTTTTGCTGTACGCAACTTTATAAGATTTTATTAATTCATTATTATAAGGAAGTTTATTATTGGTTAAAGACCCGCTTAAATCTTTGTCGTACCTGAATTTTTTCACATATTCCTTAGAATAGTATATCCAGCATAATATTAAGAACAGGGGAGTAACTACAACAATCAGTGTAATACATAAAAGCAGTAGTAAAGTTACCAATTCACTAAGTCCTTCATAATTGAAATAACGCTCAATTGGAGCCTCGTTAGCTTGTAAAGTATAAAAGGTTTTTACTAAAACGTTTACATAATTAAGAACTACCAGATTCATTGAAAAGTAATTTTAGATTGGCGTGAGTTTTAGTAAGATATCACACACATAGAACTTACTCTAAGATCAACTGAATATAGTAAATTATTTCAAATCAGAAAGATATATTCAGTAGTATGCTATTCTAGTTTTAATTTGAGTAAAAACCAAGCAGAAAGTGACGGAACCTCTAATTTCTTGTCCCAATGGGTATATTTATTTATCTAATATTCGTCCTGATCGAAATTTTTTAAATTAAAAGTTCGGTAGATTTCCATATCTATTATGGATAAAATTGTGACATTCAATCTTATAATTATAAAAAATACTAAAGACACCTAAGATTTTTTATCTTAGAAGGATCGTTATTATAAAAGTTTAAAATGTTTCATTTTGTAAAAACAGCTATTAAAAACAGGATAAAGTTAGTATCAATTTTAGTTTTCGGATTAGTTCTAACCGCTTATTCACAGGAAATTCAATATGAAACCAAGCAGAACATTCCTTATTACAATGCTGCGATTAACCAGGCTGATGAGTACATAAATGAGCGTTGTTTTTTAGATATTTATTACCCGAAGAATGCAAAGGGTTTTCCCACAATCGTCTGGTTCCATGGAGGCGGATTAACCGGTGGTGAGAAGGATATTCCAAAACAACTAATGGAAAAAGGAGTTTGTATAGTTGCTGTCAATTATCGATTGTCTCCAAAAGTGAAGGCCCCCATATATATTGATGATGCGGCCGCGGCTGTAAGTTGGGTCTTTAAGAATGTAGCTGATTTGGGCGGGGACCCTTCACTGATTTTTGTATCCGGTCACTCTGCGGGAGGTTATTTGGCCAGTATGATTGGGTTGGATAAGTCCTGGTTAAACAAATATGACATTGATGCAGATAGTATTGCAGGACTTATTCCTTTTAGCGGGCATGCTATTACCCATTTTACCATTCGTGAGGAAAGGGGTATCCCCGGAACCCAGCCTATAGTTGACAGTTTAGCACCCCTTTATCATGTTCGTCCCGATGCACCACCCTTATTGCTAATTACAGGAGACAGGGAGTTAGAACTTTTAGGCAGGTATGAGGAAAATGCCTACCTGATGCGAATGATGAAAATTGCAGGTCACAAAGAGACCACACTATATGAGTTAGATGGTTATGGGCATAGCATGACCGAACCGGCATTTCCACTATTGCTAAAAGAAGTTCAAAGAATTAAAGAAGAGAAAAATAACGATAAATGAAACCATTAAAAAAATTTGTAATCCTTACTTTGTTTACAATGACCTACCTGTGTCAGGCTCAGGAAATAAAGCCCGATGAGGTAAAAAAAATCATGGAACGGGTAGCCGATTGGCAAATAGCACATTTTAGTGATTTATACAGCGGATCTGAAGAACCCCATCACCCATTGGATTGGACGAACGGTGCATTGTACGTTGGCATGGTAAAATGGGCCGCAATGGCTGATAATGAAAAGTATTACAATTGGCTTGTAGATATCGGGGAAAAATATGAGTGGAAATTGCACTTTCGCAAATACTTTGCTGATGACCATACTGTGGGTCAGATGTATCTTGAACTATATCGCAAGTATCAGGATCCAAATATGATTGAACCAACAAAAGAACAGTTCAACTTTATTATGCTTCATCCCGCAAAAACTTCATTAAAGTGGAATACCCCGTATCACCAGGATCGCTGGAATTGGTGCGATGCCTTGTTTATGGCACCTCCGGTTTGGGCAAAGCTTTTCAAGATTACCGGAGAACAAAAATATCTTGATTTTATGATGGCTGAATATAAAGCCACAACGGACTTTTTATTTGATAAAAAGGAGAACTTGTACTACCGGGATGAAAGTTATATGGGCAAATTGGACAATGGTACCAAAATATTTTGGTCTCGAGGTAATGGCTGGGTATTTGCCGGACTAACGAATATAATGAATGAGTTGAATCCTAAGAGTGAGGAGTACAAGTATTTCATTGGGATTTATAGAAAAATGGCAAAAAAGATACTCCAAATTCAAACACCGGCAGGTCATTGGGCAATGAGTTTATTGGGGCAGGAGTTTTATCCTACACCTGAAACAAGCGGTTCTTCATTTTACACCTATGGTCTGGCATGGGGTATAAACAAGGGAGTTTTAGATAGAGAAACTTATGGTTCAGCAGTAAAAAAAGGATGGGAAGCTATGGTTAGCTATGTAACAAAAGATGGGATGCTAGGCTTTGTCCAACCCATTGGAGCAGCTCCCGGCAAGGCTTGGGCAGATAAGACTGAAGTATATGGAACCGGAGCATTTTTAAGTGCCGGTTCAGAAGTATACAAATTGTATGGAGGAAAATAGAACCTGACATAGCCCAAAATAAAGTTTGATTCTGCTTGATAATTATCCCTAACTTTATAATTAAAAGAAACTTTAATTATGTCAAAAGGTAAAGACTCAAAGAAAAACGTCAAAAAAGAACCGCTCTTAACTGCAAAAGAAAAAAAAGAAGCTAAAAGAAATAAAAAAGCAAAGAAGGCCTAACTTTTAAATTTTATTTCAGAACATCTCCAGAGGAACTCAAAGCGGATTTATCTTAAAGCGATTCGGGCTGATGACATTATATCTTTAAATTGAATAAATACCTTTTTAAAAAGCTAAAAAGGATAAGATAGTGACCCAAATAGTTCTGTGATATATTCAGCGAGCTAAATATGATTAATTTGGCCGCATTTATAAGAGAAGTATAAAATTATCCTAATAGCTGCTCTATTTCCTTCATTACTTCTTCTGCCTCGAAAACCTTGTCATCACTCAACTTACGATTCGATTTTGACAGGCGATGTACGTCTTCCATCAATTTTCGATATTTCTCCTGAAGTAATTGCTTTTGAGTTTTCTTTTTAAAGATTCCGAACATAGCATAGGTTTTTTGAAAAAACAACAATTCCTTGATACTGTTGTACTAATAGCACAAAAGTAATAAACGTTTATTTTTTAGACTTTTTTTTTAAACATTTTAACTTATCAATCCAGTAAATTATTGTTGTAATCAAATATTAAACTACCCGCCTCTTCTATTCGGGATATTTTTTTGTTTATTCTTTAACATTTATTCTTAAACATTAATTCTATCTTTACCCTTCTGAAGTGAAGGAGTTTCTAAAAAATAAATCCCTCATTTAGAACTAAATTTTCGTTTAAAAAACGGATAATGAAATTATTTAATAATACCGCCAAATGAAAGATCAGGATTTGCTATTAAATACACTAATTGAATCAGAAGAATTTTTAAACGGGTATTCGCATGAAGAAATAGGCGATGATCACCTCTTCACCGGGTTAGAAACTCCTATGAAGCCAAACGCCTTTGCAATCAGTGATGAAGTAAAAAAGGAACGTATTGCACAATTATTTGCTCAAATTATGGATGTTATGGGCCTGGACCTGCGTGATGACTCACTTAGAGGTACTCCCAAACGTGTGGCGAAAATGTACATAGATGAAATCTTTTCCGGGTTAAATCCACAAAACAAACCCAAAGTGGCCCTATTTGATAATAAGTATCAGTACAATCAGATGTTGGTAGAAAAAGATATTACCTTTTATTCCAATTGCGAACATCATTTTGTGCCTATTATTGGTAAAGCACATGTGGCGTATATATCTTCAGGGAAAGTTATTGGCCTCTCAAAATTAAACCGTATAGTGCAATATTTTGCCAAGCGACCACAGGTACAGGAGCGACTAACCAACCAAATAGCAGTGGAACTGCAAACCACACTTAATACCCAGGATGTGGCAGTAATTATTGACGCAAAGCATTTATGTGTTTCCTCGAGAGGGATTAAAGATAATACATCGGCTACCGTTACCTCATTTTACGGAGGAGCTTTTAATTCTCCTGAGAAAATTGCAGAATTACAGAATTATATCAATAATTAAACTGCACCTCCCTCTGTGTAGTTTGAGCATATTGGATAGCTGGTTTGCCCTTGTTATTTCTCAATGCATCAATGGTTTTTGTTAACGTTTAAAAATCCCAATTCCCTCAAAGAACACAGACACCGGAATTGATTAATAATTATGAATTTAAACGTAATTATATAACTCCTAAAAAAAAATTTCAAAACACAAAAACTTCTTTAAAATACCTTTATTTAGTGCACTTTTTTAACTAATTTTAACTCTTATTAACCTATACTTATAACTAAAATCATAAGTAATGAAAAAACTAAAAACTCTATTCGCATTTATTATTTTATGTTTAGCATTTAGTACAACCATGTATAGTCAAGCCAATATTGAAGCTGGTGTTCGATTTGGTGATAATACCGGTATAGATGCTACCATACCACTCGGGATCTCACCAAGACTACACCCTACTGTATATTTGGAAAATTTTGGTATAGGTACTTATTTTGACTGGATGTTTGCGCTTACTGACGGACCATCAGGACTAAAATTCTACCCCGGTGTCGGACCTGAATTTTTCTTCGAAAACGATTTTGATTTTAATATTGCCGGGAATTTCGGAGTAGAGTATTCATTTAAATTTCCCTTGACCATTGGATTTGATTGGAGACCTGGTTTTGCGGTTACCAATGATTTTGATTTTTACACCAACAATTGGGGAATAATGGCAAGATTTCGTTTTAAAGAAGGAGGGTTTAAAAAAGTAGATTAAACACCTTCAGTTAAAATATTTTCTTTAATAAAAAAAG
>Ga0272441_10003461_pt1 | contig 29958 bp, 29 predicted proteins | sample SSMProp6N_FD_193582 | JGI IMG/M metagenome (GOLD analysis project Ga0272441, IMG submission 193582) | Marine sediment archaeal communities from Little Sippewissett salt marsh, Falmouth, MA, United States - SSM-Prop-6N | ecosystem: Environmental > Aquatic > Marine > Wetlands > Sediment ... | reverse complement strand
AAGTGGTTTTAAATTACCAAAAGATGATGAATTACCATTCAGTTATGTCACCAATGACACTGATAAGGAATTTGATAAAGTGATTGATATATCAGAAAGAGATATCTTTTATGATGGGAGTGAACCAGTTATAACAGATAATGGTTGCAAGATAAAGAGTATACAAACATATATAAAAGATTACATAGATAGAAAAGGAACACCTTATATCAAATTAAGACACAATGATAAGCAAAGATATATTCTAATAAATTACAGACACTCCAGTAAATCTAAACAACAATTCAGAAATGTTGATGAAATATGGTACTTAAAACTAATTAGATATATCAAAAGAAATTATAATATAAGTGTGTATAAGACAGGAGAATCATCTAGGATAGACTCATTATGTGACAAAGTTTTTGGATATTCTACAGAAAATCCATCAGAGATGTACTCATTAATGAATGATTGTATTATGTATATAGGAAGTCCTGCTGGACCATGGATTTTATCTATATTCTTGAATAAACCATCACTACTGATGGTAAGAGATAAATATATATACGATTTGGAAAAAAGCGGAATGTGTGGTGTTTTAAATAACAATCAATCATTAATTATAACAGATAAGAATAATTATAAAGAGATGTTAAAATTTATTGATAATGTTATGAGGTAGTATATGAAAGATAAATATTTGATGGACACTAATAAGATGATGTGGCATCCAGATAGAGTGCAGGAGTTCTTAGATGGAAAACAAATAGCTCCACTACATATTGATGTTGGTCTTTCCAAAGGATGCAATATAAGATGTCATTATTGTTTTGGTGTGTTACAAGGAAATTTTTATAAAAAAGGTGCTGATATTTATTTCCCTAGGAAACCCCTTCTTAATTATATGAGAAGTGCTGGAGAATGCGGAGTTAGGTCTATGGGATTTATAGGAGAAGCAGAACCAACTATGAACCCACATCTATATGAAGCAATAGATGTAGCAACTAAAAGTGGAATAGATGTATCATTAGGAACGAATGGTATATTATTTGATATGGGTGATAAGGGTAGAAAAGCATTGGAACAACTTAAATGGATTAGATTTAATATAAGTGCAGCATCTGACAAAGCGTACAGAAAGTTACATGGTAGTAAAGAATTTAATAAATTGATTGATGTAGTGAAATTCTGTGTCAAAACGAAGAAAGATAATGATTTACCTGTTACAATAGGATTTCAATCTGTACTGACACCACAAGATATCAAAGAGATGGTGCCACTCGCAAATCTCGGAAAAGAATTAGGAATAGATTATCATGTGATAAAACAATGCTCTGATAATCAAGATAGTGACTTAGGATTCTATGATAGATATGGTGAATACAAAACCTTCACAGATTTTCTCAAAGATGCAGAATCAGTCAGTTCTGGTAATTATGATGTCATTGTTAAATGGAAGAATATATCTAGTTGTGGTGTTAAGGATTATGATAATTGTATGGGCATGCCATTTCTACTCTACTCATCTGGTGATGGTAAATTATTTGGATGTGGGATGTTCTTCGATAAGAAATGGTGGGATGAATGGTTGATTGGAGATTTAACAAAAAACACATTCAAAGAAATTATTCATAGCGACAGATATAAGAAGATAGTGAATAAGCATGCTAATATAGACTGTCACTCATTCTGCTATTCTGAATGCAGAACCAATTCAATCAATTCATATGTGTGGAAATTACTACATCCACCTAAACACAAGAATTTTGTTTGATTATGAAAAAGATATTATTCAGGATAGAGCATAAGGATAATCATTATATCAGATTTGGAGAAATATTTGATATAATGAGAATCTGTTATTTCAGAGGTAGGGAATTGGGTTATTCAGATATAACATTTGAATGGCCATATAATGTTATTATGTATAAAAAAATAAAATATGAATGTCCAACATCAATATCATTACCTATCAAGTGCATAGAATATGGCACATCTAATAAAGAGGATTATGATAAAGTGCTGGATTTGACAGATGATAATGTATTCTATGATGGTTGTAAATCAATATATAAGAATGGTTTGAGAGATCATATAGATATGTTTAATTACTCAAACAAATATTATATAGAACATAATGAGAAACCAGTTTTTGATATCACCACTCCAAAAATAAAAGAGTTAGAAGGTATAGATAAATATATATTAATGCACTACAGAAACCTATTTGATAGCATGTGGAGAAATATGTCAGTGAGGATATTCTATCGTATATATAGGATGTTGAAGAATGTCTATAAAGATTATAAGATTGTTATATGTGGTGAAATTGAATATATAAATAGAGATGTTGGAATACATATACCATATCTCAATGACATAAATGATTTTATTAAGTTGATGAATAATGCATCACTATATGTAGGTTCGGCAACTGGTCCAAATACATTCGCAATTGGTCTAGGAATTCCATTTCTGCAAATAGAAAGTCCAATATACCCACCTGGAAATAGTTACCAATATTCTGAAGAGAACTGGAAATCATGGGGAGGGAGTTATGGTAATACTATGATAGATTGGGCACATAATAATAGGGTGAAAGTTATAATGAAAAATGAAAGATTTACAAAGAAAGATGTAATTAAGTTTGCTGATGAGTGGTTATGATGGAAACTATTTTAGATTCCCATAAATTAATGTACCATCCAAAAAGAGTTGGAAATTGGTTAGAAGGTAATTCTATATATCCAATAACTGTAGAGATTTCACCAACAAGTGCATGTAATCATAGATGTATATTTTGTGGTCCTAGTTTCTTCTTAAATTATAAGGTAAAATATTTAGATACATCAATTCTAAAGTCTACTATTTATAATATGTCTGAAGTAGGGGTCAAAGCAATTATATATGCAGGAGAAGGAGAACCGCTTTTACATAATGATATTTCTAGTATAATAAATCATACAAAATTATGTGGTATGAATGCATCCCTAACTACTAATGGATCTCTTATGAACAAAAATATTTTGGATTCATGTATGAAATCATTATCTTGGATTAAAGTAAGCGTAGATGCAAACAAAAAAGAAATTTATGAAAAAATACATAGATGTCCAAAGGGAGATTTAAATAAAGTATTCAATAATCTTGAGTATGCAGTCAAATTAAAGAAAAAATATGATTTGAAATGTACCATTGGAACCCAAGCTCTTTTATTAGAGGATAATAAAGATGATATATCTAACCTTGTTATACATATGAAAAACATAGGTGTGGATTATATTGTAATTAAACCATTATCTATACATCCTGATGGAACATGTAAAAATCTAAAATACCAAAATATAACAGATGAAATAAGAGAATTGGAAAAGTATAGTAATGAAAAATTTAAGGTTATAATAAGAAACAAAGCTTTTCAACACTCTGATGAAACTAGACCATATGATAAATGCTATGCACAAGACTTTATGGCTCACATAGATTCAATTGGTGGGGTTCATTCATGTATAAATTATATTGGACAGAAGGAATTCTGTTATGGAAATATATATGAAAATACATTTGAAAATATATGGAAAAATAAACATACAATAAAACCAGATATTTCAAAATGTAGGGATATTTGTAGATTAGATGAATGTAATAGATATTTATGGAAACTTAAGAATCCACCAAATCACATAAATTTTATATAAAGATTTATATGAAAGATATAAAAGAATTAAAAGATAAATACAAAGGAAAAAGGTGTTTCATTATAGGTCATGGTCCAAGTCTATCAGCACAAGATTTGACACCATTGAAAGATGAATTAACAATTGGTTGTAATGAAATTATTAGAAAGAATTTTCATCCAACGTATTTATGTATATCTGGATATGGAACAAGATATCTACCAAACAAAAAAGAAATTGATAATACACAAAGTGAGTTTGTATTCTTGAGATTGATACCAAAATGGCATACACCAGAATTTGAATCTAGTATAAGAGAAGACTCATATGTGGTACAACAAAAAGAGGAATATTTTCATCAATCCAAATTATGGGATATAGATAATTTATCTTATTCTGGGATTGGTTATTCTTCAATAATAGAGTTATGTCTACCATTAGCGTATCATCTTGGTGCTGGACCAATTTATATGCTTGGTCTTGATAATACCAGATTATGTCATTTTTATGAAACAGAGTATCCATATAAGAAGACATATGAGAAGCAACAGAGATGGAGAGAGTTTGAAGCAGGTTATAAATTCATTAGAGAAGTATTTGAAAAAGATGGTAGGAATGTATATAATGCTTCTGAATACACTACAATCTCAGAAGAATCTTTACCAAGAGTAAAATATGAGGATATATTATGAGCGTTTTTATAATAGCTGAAGCATGTGATAATCATATAGGAAATTTAGATATAGCGAAAGCTATGGTGGATTCAGCAAAGAAATGTGGTGCAGATGCAATTAAATTCCAACATCACATACCAGATGAAGAAATGTTAAAAGAATTACCATCATCAGACAATCTAAAAGAGTCTCTTTATGATTTAGTGTCAAGAATATGTTTATCATTGGAAAATCATAAAGAATTAAAGAAATATTGTGATGAAAAAGGTATTATGTATCTATGTACACCATTTAGTCTAAAAGCAGCAAGAGAGATAAATGATTTGGTACCTATGATTAAGATAGGTAGTGGGGAATTCACAGATATACCATCATTGATAGAAATAGCAAAATTTGGTAAACCTATGATAATGAGTACAGGAATGTCAACAATAGATGAAATTGATATGGTATACAATACTTTACATCCAATAAATAAGAATATTATACTAATGAATTGCACATCAGAGTATCCTCCAAGTTATGAAGATATAAATTTACCATTCATAACAGAGTTGAAAGAAAGATATAATTGTAGAGTAGGGCATTCTGACCATACCCCTGATATATACACAAGTATAGCAGCAGTTACTTATGGTGCAGAATTTATAGAAAAGCACTTTATATTGGACAAATCTATTCCTGGACCAGATTTATCTGTATCATTAAATCCAAAAGAATTTGGAGAATTGGTAGATGGAATAAGAAAGACAGAAAAGGCAATGAAAAAAGTAGGAAAAATAGTATATGATAATGAAATACAAATCAGAAAGTGGGCAAGAAGAAGTATAGTGTCAATAAAAGATATCAAGAGTGGAGAATTATTATCTACTGAAAACATATGGAGTAAAAGACCTGGAACTGGTATTCCATCATATGAGATACCAATTATGTTAGGTAAAAAAGCAAAAAGAGATATCAAGAAAGACACAATCTTATCTTTAGATGATATAGAATGAAGACAAGGAAAATAGCAATCATTACAGGTTCTAGGGGAGAATATGGATATATACGACCAATAATTAAATTAATACATGATGATTTCGATTTGGATTATGATTTAATTGTCACAAATATGCATCTACTAGAAGAATTCGGACTTCCAATCAATGAGATAAAAAAAGATGAATTCAAGATATCAGCAACACACTATATGGCATTAGATGGTTATAATAATATTACTATGGTAAAGAGTTTAGGTGTGCTATTGATGTCACTACCAGAAACAATTGATAGACTAAAACCAGATATAATTCTTCTTGCTGGTGATAGAGGTGAACAACTAATCGGAGCACTAGTTGGTGCTAGTATGAATATACCTGTTGTTCATATACAAGCAGGAGAAGTTAGTGGAAATATTGATGGAATTACACGTCATGCAATAACTAAATTCTCACATATACATTTGGTATCTAATCAAGATGCATATGATAGGGTTAGGAAAATGGGAGAAGATGAATATAGAATATATATAACAGGAGCTCCTCAATTAGATGAATTATCAAGTGGAGAGTATACAAATGAAGAAGAATTAATTACAAAATATAGCATAAACAAGAAAGAACCATTAATTATTGTTGTACAACATTCAGTAACAGAGGAATTTGATGATGCAATGAAGCAAATGGAAGAAACAATGAAAGCGGTAAATAAGATAGATAAACAATGTATTATAATAAATCCAAATTGTGATGCTGGTAATACTGAGATTAAGAAGTCTATATATGATTATATTACAAATAAAATGAAGATATACAAGAATTTACCAAGACAAGACTATTTAGGTCTTCTGAAAATATCATCAGTAATAGTAGGAAATTCAAGTTCAGGAATAATTGAAGCACCATTCTTTGGAATACCAACAATTAATATAGGAAATAGACAGATGGGCAGATTCCAAGGAAGTAATGTAATTAATGTTAATCATAATCATAATGAGATATATAGAGCAATAAAGAAATCTATCGGTAGGAAGTTTGATGGAGATAGTCCATATGGTGATGGAAAAAGTTCAAAGAGGATTGTAAATATTCTAAAAAATGTAAATATTGATAATAAATTAATAAATAAGAGGATATCGTATTAATGAATAGAGATATATTATTAGTTTCAAATGCAAGAGAACAAAGTAGTAGATGTAAATATAAGATGATTAAACCATTTAGTGATACAACACTATTTGATATTCATATGAATAAATTAGAGAAGATAAAAGAAAAAAATAATAACATATTTGATGACATAATTGTAGGTATCAGTGAACACGATGAAACCTTATTAAAAAAAGTTAATAATTACAATATAAAAATACAATATAGAAACTCTCATTCGGTCACTGATGCAAAAGAGATGTCGGAAATATTGGATTTTCTTAAATTATATAATCAAAAATATGTTATGTGGATAAATGCAAGTTCACCTTTTATAAGTCCAGACACGATATTATTCTTTGGTGATTTCTTCAAAAAAAATAATATGAAGTCTCTTCATGTTGTTAGGAGAAGAGTTAATTGGTTCTGGAAAGATGGCATTCCTATAAATGTTAGCAAAAAAACTAAAACACAAACTCAACAATGTTACCCAATATATGAAAGTCTTCATTCATTTCATATATATAATAGAGAATACATGCTAAATAATGATGCACCATGGGATTTTACACCAAATAATCCATATCTATACAAACTCAATGAGGATTCATTTGAATTCTTTGATGTGGATACTGAAGAAGAGTTTAATTTAGCTGAACAGATGTATATAGCAATAGGTAGAAAATGATATCTTGCCCACTATGTAATAATGATATGAAACTGCTCCAAAAAGAAATACGGAGTGGAGATGGAAGTGTATATCATTGTGATAGTTGTGACTTAGCTATGTTGGATATCATAACAGAACCAGAGTATTATGAAGAGGAATATAGAAAACATCATAAATCGATATTAAATAAAGCATACTCACCAGAAGAGATGTTTAATCACTATGTCAATTTTCAAACTAACAGAATTAGTACTCTAGAAAATTATCTTAATAATGATAAAAAACTTCTTGATATAGGATGCTCTGCAGGTCAATTCATTTATAATATAAAGGATAAGATAAATGTATTTGGTATAGAAAAGGGTACAGAAACACAAAAATATTGTGCTAACAAATGTAACTGTAAGATTTATAGTGACATAGATGAAGTGGATGAACAATTTGACATTATAACAATAATACATGTTTTAGAACATATCCATAATCCAAAATTATTTATCAAAAAAGTTTTCAACATATTGAAGGATGATGGAATATTGTATATAGAAGTCCCAAATATAAACGATGTGTTGATATCTGTATACGATTTAGAATCATTCAGGAAATTTAATTTTCATAATGCTCATCTGTATTATTATTCAGATAAGTCTCTAACAAAACTATTAAATAACATAGGATTAACAGGAAACATAAAGTATTATCAAGATTATACATTATTCAATCACATTCATTGGATCACAACCAATTCTCCCCAAAAATCATACATAGAAGGTATCAACACCAACATAAAATATATTGATAGTAAACACAAGAATAAAATATCATCATTTCTTGAAAACATAAATGATAAATATAAAAATATCCTAAATGAAAATGGATTATCTAACAATATTTGCTTTTTGGGGAAGAAATTATGAAGAAAAGTGTGATTGTGATAGGAAATGGTGGCTCAATATTAAATTCAGGATTAGGATTTAAGATAGATTGTTTTGATGAAGTTATAAGAATAAATGATTCTTTTACTATTGGTTATGAAAAAGATGTTGGAACTAAAAGAACTATATGGGCAACACATAATCCTCTTAAAAAGATGAATAAATATATAAGACACTTCAATCTAATGGGATTGGATAGAATAGCATTGAATGAAACACTTAATGACTTGAAGGAAGTATGGTACGTAACTCCAAGAACTGATAATATCCGTCCATGGAAATATAAATCATTAAATATTAATAGAAAAATTAAGCGACATGAATCTTTGGAAATCCTAAATGAAATCAAAAAAATTCATCACCATCCATCAACAGGAACAATCTTAATATATATACTATTGTTGACATATGATAAAATATATACAGCTGGTTTTGATTATAATGGAAGAAAGAAAGATATAAATAAGACACACTATTTCGCAGATTGGAAACAAGAGAAAATAAAGGAGTTGCCTCATGACTTAGACTTAGAATTTGATTGGTATAATGATAAAGTTAATGAAGGTAGAGTTATAGATTTAACTCAAGATTCGAAAATAATTAAGTATAATATTATTAATGAACAAACCAAGAAAACCTGCAAAAAATGTGGCAAGGAATCACTATACTACTCATGGGAAAATAATATATGTCATTATTGTGAAAGTTACTTATGAGATTTCTGTTTGTATGGCCAAATAAAGACCAATACGGATTTAAACCAATAGGAATATCCTTATTATCATCCATATTGAAATCAAAAGGTCACAAAGTTGACTTATTCGACACAACATTTATAGATTTGGGATACAAGAGTAACCAAGAAATTAAAAGTAGGATGCAGGTATTTAAGCCTTTAGATACTAGTGACTATAAATTAAATAAATCAGATAATTTGGAGAAAGAATTAATATCAAAGTTAGAATCATTCAAACCTAATATAGTTGGTATATCTGCACTATCAGATGAATTGTCAATAGGACTAAAGATATCCTCAATTATAAAAGGATATGACAAATCTATCATAATATTATATGGAAACAAATCAGCAACAATGAATTATGATAATATAATATCTAATGAGAATGTTGATTATGTATGCAGAGGTGAAGGTATAATCTTTATACAGGAGTTGGTTGATGCAATAGATAGCAAAAGAAGTGTAACAAATCTAAATAATTTAATCTATAAGGTGGGAAAGGATATGAAAATAAATAGACTCAATCCGTTATATCAAAATCTTGATGACTTACCATATTTAGATTGGGAAATATATGATAATAGGCATTTCTTAAAACCATATGAAGGGAAATTGGAGACTGGTGGAGACCATATGATAACATGGGGATGCCCAAATTCATGCACATATTGTATAAATCATGCATACAGAAAATTGTATAGAGGGAAAGGAAAGTATATAAGGTCATACTCAGTTGAAAGAATGATAGAAGAATTAGAGTATCTTAAAAAGAAATGGAACATAACATTCTTGAAATTTCATGATGAAGACTTTTGCCTAAAAGATGAGGAGTACCTAAAAGAATTATCAAACAAATATAGTGATAGGGTAAATATACCATTTACTATAATGGTGAATGCAAAGAGAGTGAATGAGAATAAAGTAAAAATGTTGAAGAATATGAATTGTAAAAGTGTAACCATAGGGATAGAAACTGGAAACCAAAAATTGAGGAGAGACATATTAAATAGATATGAGACACAAGATGATATAATATATGCATCAAAATTATTTAATCACCATAAAATAAGGACATCCTCATTCAATATGCTCGGAATACCATTTGAGACACGAGATACAATAATGGAAACTGTAGAGTTAAATAGATTAGCAGAAATAGAAGTACCAAACACAACATTCTTTTATCCATTAAAAGACACAAAATTGAGAGATATCTCTATAGAGAATAATTTTATACCTGATGACTTCAGTTATGAATATAAACAGGGAGAACCATCTCTAGACTTAAATACAATAACCAAAAAAGAATTAATATCTATTCGTGAAAGGTTTTTGTTATACATAAAATTACCAAAATCATTTTATAATTTAATTAGAAAATCTGAAGAAGACAATGAATGTGGCAAGTATATAACAAAAGAATTATTTAAAATATACAATGATAATTATAGGGAGAAATGATGAGAAATAACATATTTAAATCTATATACCACAATAACAAATATCATAATATAGATGAACCGCCAAAATTTCCTTTTATAATCGATATTGAACTTACGAATGATTGTAACCTTAACTGTAAAATGTGCTCCAGACAAATAATGAAAAGAGAAATTGGATATATGACTATAGATACGTTTGATAAGATAATTGAACAATGTAAAGATAGAGATGTGGGATTGAGATTTATTAGATGGGGAGAACCATTCCTTCATCCTCATTTATTGGATTTCTGTAAACAAGTAAAAGATGAAGGACACCCATTACACATAACTACTAATGGTTTGGTTATTTCAGAGTCACAAATGAAAGCAATTGTAGATATGAAAGTAGACTCAATAATATTTTCTATGCAAGGGGTAACAGAAGAAGAATATACATATATGAGAAATAATAATTTGTGGAGTTTGCTTATGGATAATATAAATCTATTGATAAGAATTAGAGGAGATAGGGATAAACCATATATATCTATAAATACAACTGTTACAGAAAGAGATAAAGAAGAAGATATAAATGAATTTAAAGAATATTGGAAAAGAGTCATTGGCATAGATGAAGTTAATGTTGGTAGAACAAGTATGGCGAGATTAAAAGGAACCCCCCCATCAAATGCAGGATATATTCATTGTTCAGAACCTTGGCAAAAATTAGGGATTGATTGGGATGGGAAAGTCACTGCATGTTGTGCTGATTATGATAACTTAATGACAATTGGTGACATCAACAAATATTCGTTATATAATATATGGAATAATAACAACATTCTAGATTCTATAAGAATATTATTGAGTTATGATTGTAATAAAATGTTAACTTTGTGTAATAAATGCTACCCAGCTTATGGAAATCTTAGCAATAATACCAGCAAGAAAAGGAAGTAAGAGACTACCTAGAAAAAATACAAAACTATTAGATGGTAAACCTCTAATAGAGTATGCAATTGATGATGCAATTAATTGTAAATATATAAATGATATAATTGTAACTAGTGATGATGATGAAGTAGAAAAAATCGCAAAAAAGAAAAATGTTATATTCAGGAATAGACCAAAAGAGTTATGTGGAGATAAATCTGATTCCCAAAGTTTTATAGATGATATATTAACTCACTATGGTCATAAATGGGATATTATAGTGTTATTACAACCAACATCACCACTGAGAGAAGTCTATCATATTAATGAATGTATAGAAGCATATATTAATGGGCACTTCACTTCAGTGATGACCGTTATGGAGATATCACCACATACATATTATCCTAATGGAGCGGTGTATGTATTTAAAGATAAGATATACACAGATAATATGGGCATGATTCTTATGCCGAATGATGAATCTATTGATATAAACACAATGTTAGATTTTAATATAGCATCATTAATTATGAAAGAGAGAAGAAATTTTGAATAATATATTGATAATGTATCACTATATTAGAGATGATTCTAATCTAAATTGTTTGACAACAGAAGAATTCAGAAGACAAGTTAAAAAAATTAAAGAGAAATATAAAATTATTACAGTAGAAGATTTAATAACTGAAAAACCATCTTATCCTAGTTGTTGCTTGACATTTGATGATGGTATTAAGGATGGAATAACAAATGTTTTACCAATATTACAAGAATATAATGTAAACGCTACTTTTCTAATTCCAATGAAAATATTAGTCAATAGTAAGATTCTATCAGTACAAAAAAGACATCTAATAGCATCAAAAATAGGATATAACAAATTCATTAAACTATTTAATGAATGTGTAGAAGAAAAATATCATATAGAAGAATTGGGCATAGATTATAGATATGATAGTGATTTGATTGCAAGTTTTAAGTATATATTAGACTATATGGATGAATATATGTCAAATTCTATTATAGACAAAATATTTAAACATTATTTCAATGAGAAAGAAGAATTTAATAAAATTTATTTAAATAAGGACGATTTATTTTTATTGAAAGAATCTGGAATGGAAATTGGTACTCACGGATTTTCACATAGATATTTAGGTAATTTGAGGTACAATGATATGGAAACAGATATAGAATTATCTTGTGGAGTGTATTATAATACATTTGATAAATTACCATTCACAATGTCATACCCAATGGGCAGTTACAATAAATTGCTAAAAAGAATATTGAGAAGAAATGGATACCGAGCTGGGATAACAAATAACAAAAATAAAAATTTAAACAATGTAGATGTATTTGAATTAAATAGATATGATTGTATAGATAAAGAGGTAAATTAAATGGAAGATGATATCAAAATATGCAAAAAGTGTCTCACATTGTCTACACGACCAAGAGTAGGATATGATGATAATGGGATATGCAATGCGTGTACATGGGCAAATAAGAAAAAGAAAGAGATTGATTGGAATGAGCGATGGGAGGATTTAAAGGAAATATGTGATAGATTTAGACGTAATGATGGATATTGGGATGTTTTGGTTCCATGTAGTGGGGGTAAAGATGGAAGTCATGTTGCATGGATGTTAAAAAATAAATTAAATATGAATCCATTATGTGTAACATTAAGACCACCAATACAAACAAAAATCGGTAAAAAGAATTTAGACAATTTCATAAAATCTGGATTTGAACACATTCTTATTAATCCAGAAAAAGAAACATATAGAAAGATAAATAAAAAGTGTTTTGTTAAATACGGAAAACCTAAATTCATATTCGAAATAGGAATACAAACTGTCACAATGAAAATCGCAATGGATTTAGGAATTCCATTTATAATGTATGGTGAAGAAGGAGAAGAGGAATATGGTGGATCAACTTCACAAATAGGAAAATACAAAATAAGTGAGAGTTATCTTAGAGACTATTATCATAGTAATATAATATTAGAAGATATTCTAAATGAATTTGATGATAAAAAATGTAATTGGTGGAGACTTCTAAGTCAAAAAGAAGTTGATAATGCTGATTTGTACTCAACACATTGGTCACACTTTGAGAATTGGGATCCAGAATTACATTATAAAATCGCAAAGAAATACTGTGGATTAACTGAATTAAATAAACCATCAATAGGAACATTCACAACATACTCACAATTAGATGACAAGTTGCAGGATTTACACGCATATATGATGTATATAAAATTTGGTTTCGGTAGAGCATGGTCAGATGCTTGTATAGAAATAAGAGCAGGAAGGATGACAAGAAATGAAGGAATAGAGATGGTAAAAAGATATGATGGAATATTTCCTTATGAATATTTAGATGACTATCTCGAATATTTCGAAATGACAGAAGAAGAATTCTGGAATACTATAGATTCATTTAGGAGTTCTGATATATGGAAAAAGAGTGATGGGGAATGGAGATTAAGATTTGAAATCAAGTGATAATATATTTTATATAATTGGTGCTGGTCCATCTTTTTTAGATGTTACAGAAGAAGAGTGGAAATACCTTGAAGATAAAAATACAATAACTTTTGCTAGAGTTCCATTAGGTGGTCATAAAACAAAATATTATTTTTCTATAGAGAGATATAGTGTTGATAAGGATATGCTTGAATATCTAAAATATCTTGGTCATGAAGATACAAAACTATTATTATCAATCCCAGATTCACAGAAGTTAGCAAGAGAACTCGGATTTAAGGATATACAAAGAGTGATTAAGGGAAATTTCTATTTTATGCCAAGTAGAAGACCATGGTTTATTGATGAAACAGAACCACCATGTTCATTCTATGAAACTAGAGCAAAGCATTTCAGACAACCACTATTCAGATACAGAGGACAATTAACTGCAATAATCAATGCGTGTTTAATATTAGGAGCAACAGAGATTAGATTAATTGGTATAGATTTAAATAACCAATGGGCATTCTATGATGATATAGATTATGTTAAATCAGTTTGTGACAGTGAATATCATATTAATAATTTTATAAATTTCTATAACTATTATGTGAATGAAATGTTACCAAAGGATACCTATAGAAACCAAGAGTTTAACCCAAACAAAATGCATACTACAAATATAGTAGAATATGAAAAAGAAAAATATGGTGAACGAGGGCAAAGAGGTGTATCTGATTTATTGGAATGGATGAGCAAAGAAATGAAAAAAGAGGGAATGGAAGGAATCTATATAACAAATAAAAAAAGTTATCTGTACAAAAATAATAAATTAGACTATAGAGAAATATGTTAAAAGATAGAATTGGTCCAGATAGATTATTCGCACATCTTATTCTTCATAATAAATTATTAGGGAGATATTATTGTAAAAAGAAATTTAAATATTTTGGTAACAATTCACAAATAAGACCAGGATCTTATATTATAGGTATGTCAAATATATCTATTGGTGACAATGTAGTCATTAGACCTGGATCAGTTATATGTGCAGAGAATGATAAAGGAGCAACAATAAAAATAGAAAATAATGTACTCCTCGGTTCTGGAGTTCATATATATATTAATAATCACAAGTATGACAATAGTAAAAAACAGGTGAATAATGAACTTTATGATATAGATTCAGTCAATCTAAAAAATGGATGTTGGATAGGTGCCAATTCTATCATACTTAGTGGTGTAACTGTAAGCGAAGGGGCAATCGTTGGAGCAGGAAGTGTCGTTACTAATGATGTACCACCATCTACTGTAGTAGCTGGAATGCCAGCTAAAATAATAAAAAGGAATAAATGATATCATGAATAATTATATATTGGGAGTTTTTATGGAGGGACCAAATCCAGCTGCATGCCTCATTAAAGATGGAAAATTAATATCAGTTGCTGAAGAAGAAAGATTTGTTAGAATAAAGAAAGCAATACATCACCAACCGATTAATGCAATTAAATATTGTATTGATAATGAAAACATAACTATGAAAGATATCAAAATGATTGCTGTTGCTTGGGATCATACAAAATACCCAAAATTTATGACAGAATTCAATAAAAAGAATTTGAAAAATAGAAGTGATATTGATTATATGACAGAGACAAATCATAATATCCTTCATGACTATAATTATAATAAATTTAATCTTCATATAAATTTAAGTAAAGTTGGTCTTCTTGATGATGGATATTGCCCACCAATTGTTTCAGTTCCTCATCATAAGTCTCATGCATTTGGTGCATATTTGATGTCAAGTTTTAATGAATGTTCAATTCTAGTGATTGATGGGTCTGGTGAAGAAAAAACAACCACATTTTGGATAGGTGAAAAAAATCAAGTCAAACAATTAAAAGAATTTGTCATACCTAATTCAATTGGTTGGTTTTATTCATGTATAACAGAGTTTCTAGGATTTAAGGGGCACAGTGATGAAGGAAAAACAATGGGTTTGGCATCATATGGCAAAGAAAACTTGAATATACGGAAAAAACTAAACAAAATCATTAGTTATGACGACAAAGGAAACTATACAGTTGATTCAACTTATATATATTTTGATAAAAGGACAAGAAGTACTCGATTTACGGATAAATTAATGGATGAATTAGGTGAACCACATCTACCAGGAACTCCATTTACGGATTTACACAAAGATATAGCCTATGAAACACAAGATATATTAGAAGATTTAGTAACTAAACTTGTTAGACAATTAATTAATAAAACAGGAATTAGAAAGTTGTGTATAGCTGGAGGTGTTGGTATGAATTGTAAGATGAATGGTGTGATAAATCAAATGGATATTGTGGATGAACTATTTGTATTCCCAGCAAGCAGTGATGAAGGAACAAGTATAGGAGCAGCTCTTTATGTCGCATACAAGCATATGACAACACCTAAAACAAAAGAAACATTATCACACACAAGTTATGGTCCAGAATTCAGTAATGAAGAAATCAAAGAAACATTAGATGAATTAAAATTGAAATATGAATATCATGATAATATAGATAAAGTAGTTGGGAAGTTATTATCACAAGACAATATAATCGGATGGTTTCAAGGAAGGATGGAATTTGGAGCTAGAGCATTAGGAAACAGGTCCATTCTAGCAAACCCATCTAATAAAGATATGAAAGATAAAATAAATAATAGAGTTAAACATAGAGAACCATTTCGACCATTCTGTCCATCACTATTATATGAAGATAAAGATATATATCTAGAGAATGCTAAAGATGCACCATTTATGATTGTTGCATACGATGCAAAGGAAGGAATAAAAGAAAGAGTTCCATCAGTAGTTCATGTTGATAACACTGTAAGACCGCAACTTGTAAAGAAAGAAGTAAAACCATTATATTGGAATATGATTAATGAATTTAAGAAATTGACAGGAGAAGGTATTGTGTTGAATACAAGTTTTAATATCAGAGGAGAACCTATTGTATGTAAACCAATAGATGCTATAAGATGCTTCTATGGAACAGGAATGGATTATTTGGCAATAGGAAATTATTTGGTGAGTAAATGAAAATATTAGTGGCAACGTATCACAGAGCGAGTGATGGAGCGTTAACTAAATTAATAGATAAGATGAAAGAAGAAGATATGTATACTGATGAATATGATAAAGCTGATTGCATACTAATTCCAGGAGATAGAGAGGAAACATATGATGTTGCATTAAGAGCGTATAAAGATAATAAAAAGATAATTCATCTATGGGCAGGAGACATATCCCCACTATGGGAAACACATAATGATGTGTATAGACACTCTATAACATTGATGAGTCATATCCAATTATGTACTAATGATATAGCAAAAGATAGAGTAAAAAAATTATGTAAATCTGTAGATAAAATATATTTTGTAGTAACAGTTGGAAATGTTATGATAGATAATATAAAGATTGATGAATCTGACATACCAAATGAACCATATGATTTAATACTATATAATCCACCAACTAGATTAACTAAAGAAGAAATATTCAAGGAGATAGAGCATATACAAAGTATAAAAAAGGAGAGAAATTATATATGGATTACACCAAATGGAGACAAATTTAGTGATATAATATATTCATACCAAACACATGATACTTTGCCAAGAGAGAAATTTCTTGGGTTGATGAAACATTGTGATAGATTCATAACCAATTCATCATGTCAATATTATGAAGCACCATTCCTACTCAAACCAGAACAGATAATATCTATAGGTAAGAGAAATATAGAAAGAGAAAGTAAGTATTCAAATATGTCTATACCAAATGCAAGTGAGAATATTATGCAGATATTTAGGAGTTTAGAATGAGTAGATTTAAAGATTGGAAACCACCAGTATTTGATAGGGGTGGTTGGGCATATTATGATGAAGATTGTTTTAGTCATCATAATTTAAGTTACGGATGGAGAGTGCAATGTCAAGAAGGACTTAAGTTAGGTAAGAATATAGATATAGGATGTTTTACTTATTTGAATGCTAAGTATGGTATAGAGATAGATGATAATGTACAGATAGGTGCTCATTGTGCTATCTATTCAGATAATACAGAGAATGATACCCATGGTAAAGTTACTATAGGAGAGAACTCTCTTATAGGATCCTATACACTTATATTACCTGGAGTAACTATACCACCTAATAGTAAGATAAGAGCAAGGAGTATAATAAAATGAAAGGGAAAAATGTAATGGTGATAGGAATCGGTTCTATAGGTAGTAAAATACTAACTATGCTTTTGGATAAAGAAGTTAATAGTGTTATAGCGTATGATAATGATGAAGAAAAAATATTTGAACTGGGAAGAAGAATTAATGATAAACGAATAACGTATATATATGGAGATATAATGGATAATCATAAATTAAAATTTGCAATGAGCAATGTTGATATAGTTTATCATACTGCTGCCATGAAATTAGTTACTGTATGTGAATCAAATATATTGGATGCAATAAGAATTAATATCATTGGAGCACAAAATGTAATTGATACTGCAATTGATGAAAATATAGAAAAGTTAATATATATAAGTACAGATAAAGCTGTAAATCCTATTAATGTAATGGGTGCAACAAAATCCTTGGCAGAGAAATTGGTATTGGATGCAAATAAGTATAGAAAAATATGTAAAACAATTTTTTCTGTAGTCAGATTTGGCAATGTAATCGGAGCAAGCAGTTCTGTTATACCAATATTTGAAGAGCAAATAAAAAATAATGGTCCTGTGACAATTACTGATTATAGGATGTTAAGATATATGATGACATTTGATGACGCAACCAACTTAATATTTAAAGCAACACAGTTATCAAAAGGTGGAGAAATATTTGTATTCAAAATGAAAGAGTATAATATATTAGATTTAGCTAAAGAAATGATTGGGAATAAAGATATAGAGATAATTGAAACTGGAATTAGGAAGGGAGAAAAACTTACTGAAGAGTTATTAACTGAAAATGAAAGAGAACATTCTATTGAGATTGGAAATCTTATAATTATTAATCCAAAAGGTGAATATAATGACTAAAATATCAGTAATATTACCTACCAATAAGATAAATACTAAAGAAGAGTTAGATAAATTTAAAAAAATACAAAGTATAACTCAGAATAATTTAGTAATTAATAAAGAATTTACAACATTATGTAATAATTATCTTAATTCAAAAGATGCTCCTCATATACTAACACCTACATTATTAAGTTTAGTAAATCAATCTTTTATAGATTTTGAGGTTATATTATGTCATAAGCATCCAGAAGATATAAGAGATGATTTTGAGTGGATATGCAATCATTTAGAATTAAATGGAAGATTGATAAAGGAGAAATCTAGTATATGGCATGAATTAGGAGACAAATATAGAACGGTTAACAATATAAGGAATACAGGATTAATACATGCTAAAGGGGAGTTGATATTGTTTTTGGATGATTACACTGTATTCAACAAGAACCTATTACAGAATGCATGGGATGCATATCAAGATGGTTACTATATAACTGCTAGAGGTATGAGAAGGATTAGATATGACCCAAAAGCAACACCAACAGAGAAATTTTCAAGAAAATCTATAGTAGATAAAAATATATACTCTTCATATAATTTTAATAATATAAAAGAGGGAGAAATTATACCAATATCAGCAACATGGACATATTGTTGCTCTGTATCCTTGAGAGATTGTCTATCTGTTAATGGATTTGATGAGATTTGGGATGGTAACTTTGGAGGTACAGACCAAGATTTTGGTAGAAGATTAGAAAAGATAACTAAATATAAAAGAAAATTAATTGGGACTATATATGAATTCTCACACAAATCTCCAAGAATGAAAGTAAGAAATGATGAGATATTTAGAGCAATAATAGGTCAAACAATCCCAAAATATATTAAAGCTAATAACTGGAAACCTACTAAAGCAGAAATTGATAGATACAAAAGATGGCATAGGAAGAATGTTGGTAAATTAGATTCTTATTGGGATAAATTTATGAATGTACCATTATATAATATAGGTGATTTTAGATAAATATAGGATATGTATTACAAGGTTATCCAGTTAAGTCACAGACATGGATTCCTTTAGAAATAAAAGAATTAAAAACTAATATAGTTATTTATGCTAATCATTTAAGTTGATAGTATGTGCACTGATGTAAAATATATAATAAATTTAATGAGGTAAATGATGAAAACAGTATCAGTTATTCTATCTAGTTATAGAAGAGTAGAAAACATACCATTTATGGTAGAGAGAGTTAAACAACAAACTGTAAAACCAGAGAGAATAATAGTATGGAATAATAATGTCACAGATGATGGTAGAGATATAGTATTAGAAGATCATCCAGATGTAGAGATTATTAATACAAACTCTAATAAATGGTATCTACATGGAGCATTCTCTGCAGGATACTTATTAAAATCAGATTATATAGCACAAATGGATGATGATATGCCACCAGGTCCAAGATGGTTGGAGTTTTGCATCAGAAAACAGGAAGAATATCCAGGTATATATACAAGAAGAGGATTAATCTTAGATTCTAAAAAAGGTTATATACCCAATAAAGCATTTAAGAGTTATGTTAAAGAAAAAGAAGATATGAAACAAGTTGATATGGTATCCCAAACTAACTTTATGCCTGCACATGCAACATCATGTATGACATGGGAAAGACCTCCAACATATAAAGCAGGTTGTGATATTCATCTTTCTTATACAGCACAGAAATATGGAGGATATAATATATATGTTCCTTATCCAACAAATGAAGATGAGTTACCCTTATATAAACCAGAAGAGTTACCGAAAGGAGAAGCAGATAATGCCATGTGGCAAAGAAGTGATCATTTTTATATAAAGAATGGATTTGTTAAGTGGGCTGTAAAGAATGGATGGAAATTATTAAATGAAGAATCTAAATGAGCGAGAGGAGGATATAGAATCATGCCAAAAAAAGGGAGTTTCGATACTACAATTGGTATAATAGGATTTGGGGTAGTTGGAAGAGCGTTACAACATGGATTTGCACAAACAACGGATTTTAGGATATATGATATAAATCCAAAAATAAGTGAGAACAGTTTGGAGGAAACTGGCAAGGATAGTGATTTCATATTTATATGCGTACCTACACCTATGAAGATAGAATCTGGAGAATGTGATGTATCTTTGGTGGATGATACCATAAAGAAATTACAACCCTATACTGACAATACTGATAAAATTGTTATAATAAAGTCAACAATACCACCAGGAACTACAGATGGATTTATAAAGAAATACAAGAAATCCAAGATAATATTCAATCCAGAGTTTCTAACGCAGAGATCCTATAGGTTGGATTTCATAAATACATCTAGGATTATACTTGGAGGAGATTGTGAAAATACAGAAGAGGTTAAAAACTTGTACAGAAAAAGGTTTCCACACACACCTATATACCAATGTAATGCTAAAACTGCAGAAATGACTAAATATGTGGCAAATTGCTTCTTTAGTGTAAAGGTATCTTTTTGTAATGAGATTTATGATATATGCAAGAAAATGGATATAAATTACGATTATATTAAGGAGATGACAATAGCAGATGGTAGAATAGGCAATAGTCATATGGATGTACCTGGACATGATGGTCTGAGAGGATTTGGTGGATTATGCTTTCCTAAAGATTTAAATGGATTAATACATAAAGCAGAGGAGATTGGAGTAAATCCGATTATTATGAAATCAGTCTGGGAGAAGAATTTAGAGGTCAGAGAGAGAAAGGATTGGTTGAACATAGAAGGAGCAGTATTATGATTACAGAGAAGGACAAAATAACCAAATACCTCAATGAGTTATCTGGATGCATGTTTAGGTTAAAAAAATACAGCATAACCATACAGAGGGTAGCTGATATATTAAGAGAATCCAACCGTATATTTATATGTGGAAATGGAGGTAGTTCAACTACCGCATCTCATATGGTCAATGATTTTATAAAGATGTGTGGATTAAACGCAACATGCCTATCAGATAGTGTATCCACTCTTATGGCATACGCTAATGATGAGTGCTATGAGAACATATTCAAAAGACAGTTAGAGATATTGGCAAAAAAAGGAGATACCCTTATAGTTTTAAGTGGTAGTGGTAACTCTAAAAATATAATAAATGCTCTAGAATACGCCAACTCCATAGAAATGAAGACTATAGCATTTGTGGGCATGGATGGCGGTGTAGTAAAAAAACATTATAATCCAGATGCTTTAGTGCACATAGAAACCGACATGCAACATAGCGAGGATGTGCACATGATTTTGGGGCACTTACTGGCGGTTATATTAAAGTTTGGAAAATAGGGTCGGGGCGTTACGAGTACCCTCCGAGAGAAAAACCCCGTTTAAAGGGGGTTCTAATGGTATTGTATTAGGTGGGTACATTGCTCTCCTTATAAACCCGTAACACTATTTTTAGTATTTTTTGGCGTATCCAAGGCGTAATAATTCGTCGTTTATATTAATATTATTATAAAAAATAGTGGCAAGATATCTGCCATATTTTCCTTTTTTTGTTGTGTTTATTGTAACTTCTTTATTTAGAAGTAGATTTCTTAGATAGTCCCTAGCTTCATAAGCTAGTGCTTTTTCTGTTTGGTCTTTGGATCTTATCTCTGGAGTATCTATACCTAGCAGTCTTAGTTTGGCAGTAAACTTTATGGTAAACCCCAAATCTATCTCCACGGTCATAGTATCTCCATCATAGATATCCAATACCTTCGCTTTATAATTATACATTTATACTACTTGTCTCATATTTTCATTAACAGACCTATAGACTTCTTGCTTAATACATTTTTCTTTTTTAAAAATAAGTACGGTTCTACATCACTATAAAGTATGGACTCCAATCTTTTGGTAAAGAAAATATCTGGTCTGTTTGTGGTTCTATTATCCAAACTTCCCTGTTGTTATCTATAAAGCAGTTAACAGCATGAGCACCACCAGGTACATCAGTCCACATTATGCCGAATGGCAATGCACCCCACTCTGGATTGGATAGGGAACCCATTAGCGCATAGGAAAAATCATCGCAATCGTAATACTCAGATACATAATGGTACTCATCGATAATATCATAATTTATATATTTCATAAGTTCTTCCTTTGTTGTTGTCTTGTATACAGAATCTGATAGTCCAATCCAAGCATCAGGAAACTCCGCTTTTAGTATGGTATGCACTTCATTGTAATCTATCTCTCCAAGATAGTTTGGTGGAGTGATACCACTCTTTTTCTTCTTTATTTTTTCTATGAGGTCATTTATAATATTAAAGACATCATCCCAAAAACTATGTAGCATAGGTTTCATAAGTCACCAACTCCGCTTATATAACATTCGAACTTAGTCTGTATCCAATCTGTGCTCTTTATCGGATGCGTGCTAATGTTCTTAACAAACCCCAATGTCTCCCTTCTCATCTTATAAAGTTTGCTATTACCCATCTCGCTGGATGAAGGGGTTGGGTAGAATCTTAGTGTGTTACCCTTGCTCCACGTTTTATCATAAAACCGTGGTCTGCCTAGTACGGTGAACAATTCGCCAGTAGCACCAGGTTTAAGATATGTCAGCAAGGTCAGAAGGTCATTCCTTTTCAACCAAGTCTCTATTATAAATTGGTAATTCTGAACATCCCATCGAGAGCATCTACAATCTATAAAGTCGTTGCCAGTTAATGTGTTGTAGTATATGGCAAGGTCGTAATCGTATAACCATTCTGTTGGAGTCGGAGGAGGTGTTGGAATGGGTCCACCGAATCTAATACCCCCAGATGGAACACCAGCAGGATACTCGGAGAAGTAATAAGGAAATGCAGTAAAGGACTTATATGGGTGCTCACTTACTGTATAATCTCCAAGATTCTTTACTTGGAGAGTTATGGATGTTGTACCATCCAAGTCTCCTATATATTCTGCTCCAGATGCAGGAGATTGAATACTTGGTGCATATAAAGGCATTCAATCACCTAATTAAATACTTCAAATGAACAACCACAAGCTCCAGCTTTAGTATCTACCCTGTTATACTTAGTAGAATATGTACCACTCACCATATTGCTAGATGCTATATATGGTGGGAAACCAGCAAAATAAGCGGCACCTGCAACCCAAACATTACCTTCTACATCAAATCTGGCACATGCAGAATTGTGGTTTTGGTCAGAATGAGATGCTCCAGACCATCTCTTAGCTCCAGAGTTACCAGTATTCTCATCATACCACATTACCCATCTAGGATCTCCTCTTTCAGTATCATCTGGACTATCATTAACTACTGATGCCCATACATTAACTCCATTCCTATAATTACCTGGTGCTATCATATATACAACCAAAGAACCTGATTGTTTTGGATATACTGTAGTCACATCGGATACAATTCCACCATCAGTATTGAACTTAACAAACATATGTTGACCAGAGTATGGTTTACTTACATGAGTGGATTTCATGCAGAATATCCTAGCATACTCATCTGGATAATAACCCTTTGGTATTATTGGTCTAGGATATCTATACCAATCTGGGTCTGATAATTGGGATAACACTTCTTGTTGCTCACCAAACGTTCTTCCATAGTCTGTAGATATGTATGCATATAGACCATTGCTGGATGCACGAACTATGACTACATTAGAACTGGTTGGGCATAAGCATATGGAGTTATATGGAGCTGTCGCTTTTGTAGAACTTGGACAAGTAAAAGAATTGTACCAATTTCCATTGGATGACATATACCAGAAATAACTATGAAATGTTAGTTGGTCTTTGTCCCTACCAATATAATTTAATTCATTATTAGCATTGGTCATCATAAACGCATAACTAGCATTGAATATTGCACCAGATAGTAATGTGCCAGAGCAATATGGTCCCGCTCTATTAGAACTCATCTGGAGATATCCAATCTCTTCTTTATTCTTTCTTACTGGATAGGAAGAAGAACCACTACCAGCCAGTGTGCCGTTTGGATACCACCATAAATCCATACCACCCTTCCAACTCTGCAAAGATGCTGGATATGTATAGAGAGCAGATTCTGAACCCCATCTATCGTTTGAAGGTTTATCGCATTTCCAAGTGCACATAAACCATATTTTACCATCTTTGGGATTAGTCCAAGAATAGTGATAGTTTGGAGAGTATGTTACCTTATCTATACCATCAGATAATCCAGATACCAACTGTATTTTATCATCTACATTATTGCCAGAGCATATTTTATAGACATAATTATTACCTGCATCATTATCGCCATACCTATAGAACATAATAATCTTGTTAATATCAAGAACAGAAAAAGATGTAATATCGGACTTACTGGACCAAGTATCGGACTCCTTCTCGTATAAGTAGGAGTGCCATCTATATGTCTTTTTATTATCTAGATTACTCCAAGTGGCAGAACTTATGCCATTAACTAACACTTCAGAAGATGCTATGTACCCTTCTGTAGCATCTGTAATTGGAGTAGAAGAAGATGAACCACTAACAAAGTATACCCAATATTCAGTCATATACTACTCCTAAGTATAAGCAGATCCGCTAACCCATTTCCAACCTGTAGAAGTGCCAGATGGATAAAAGTAATTGGAAGAACTAGATATTACTGACCATTCCCAAGTAGTAGGAGTATCTGATGTTGCTCTCATACCAGATGCAGAATTAAACTGACCAGAGTTCCACGCCCAACCAGTTACTAAACCAGTTGGGGTATTAAATTGGGAATATGTTACACTTGGTGCTGGTGGGGATACTCCAGACTTAAACCAAAAATCAAATTCGTATAGATAAACACTAATATAACTATCAGTTTCCATCCTATATCTAGCAGAAGATATCTCTTGTGTAGCGAACCATACATCTTCCCATTGAGCACTAGTATGGTCATTGGAATCGTACACATTATGCCAGTCCCCACCATAATATATATCTATTTGGGTTCCTACATCATGAGCTCCTTTAAATGGCTTAAATCTTACTCCGCTACAATTAAATTTGGCCCCAGTATATAAATATAAATATGCTGACCAATCACCACCCAAAACAGTAACTAAATCAGAAGTATAACTAGATTCATTATCATCAATAGCATTACCAATAGGAGCACCCCCCGCTTGCCCCCAATTATTAGTAGCATCGACAGCATTAGATGGAGACATCCATTCAGGCATCTATATCACCTAAGTGCTGACTGCTAATTGCAACCATTCGTAACCATCCGCAGAGTTCTGGACACAAATCCAGACCCATGTTCCTTCACCAGATGCTCCAGATGTCCTGATTATCTGCCCTTCGTATGATGCACTCGCAGCTGGTTTGCCTGCTCCTCTGTATATAGGTGTATTCCAAGAACCAGATATGGTAGAACCTGAAATTCCATCGGCAGCAAGAATTGATTTAGAATTAGCATTCAAGTTAACTCCTAATTGCACTTTATCTGTATCAACTGTAAACTTAGTTGAACCTCCTATATTAAATAGGTGGTCTCCAACAACGTCATACTCTATATCACTATTTCCTTCCATCCGTATTGTTGGTCTTGCATCTGTAGAATTGGCCTTTAGGTCCAATACATTGGTAGTGTCAGGTCCACCTATTATTTGAGAATAAGTACCTGCTACATCATTAAATTGGAATGTTTGTACACCAAGATGATCTATTACAAATGATTTTGCTGTTGGTAATCTTAAATGTATATCACTATTGGAAGAAATTGATTGAGTTCTCAAAGTTACGCCTGATATATTGGCTCCATATATATTATTAGCACTATTTATATTTTTACTATTAGCATTTAAATTAGTACCGAGAATAATGTTACTAGTATCCACAGTGAGTTTTGTATTACCACCTACTTTAAATAAATGATCATCCACTACATCGTATTCGATATCACCATTACCTATCATTCTTATCATTGGCCTTGCATCTGTGGAGTTAGCCTTTAGGTCTAATGTATTGGTGGTATCTGACCCTCCTTCTAATTGAGAATAACTACCAGCTACATCTTCTAACTTAAATACCTGTCTTCCAGCTTCTTCTATGTAAACAACCTTACCTTCTGCAGTATGAATATGGACATCAGTAGAGGATGATACAAATAGATTCTGGGACGATACGAACGCCACCCCAGATATACCATAGGTATAGTCGCTACCTATATTGGCGGTAAACGAACCACCAGGTGCAGATGCAGCTCCTGCATGAGAATGTAGGGTAGTTTCAGAACCATCAGTTAGTTCCTCCAATTGTGCTGCAGTAGCATCAGTAGCACCAACAAATTCATTAAATCTTATTGTTCCTCCAGATATAGCAGAACCTGAAATTCCATCAGCAAACATACTACCATTTACTTCTAGAGTATAATCTGGTGCATTAGAACCTCCTACATATAAACCTGTAGTATTTAAGTAAGCTTTAGTAGATTTATTTACAGTAAATCGAAGTGCTTCATCTCTATGTTGGTATACTATACTAGCAACATTTTCATCATTCTTATCTCCAAAATTCAAATCACTAGATGCATTACCAGAACCTGCTATTATACTTATAGCACAATTATCATTAACACCACTATTATCTTGTACAACAAATCTTGTAGCAGCACCTAAAGATGGTAATGTACCATCATCTCCAGTAATCTTTAATCTGTTTGCATCAATAGTGAGTTTTGTATTACCACCTACTTTAAATAAATGGTTATCCACAACGTCATATACAATATCCCCATTACCTTCTAACTCTATAAATGGTCTATCATTAATGGAATTGGCGAATATGGACAGGTCTGCTCCATCTATTGTTGTACCTTTTACAACAGACCCCCCAGCTATGGAACTTATAAGGAATAATTGAACACCATTATCCTTAAATATATGTTGGATTGATGAATCGTAATTTATTGTATTGTCGCTATCTATTGTATTGGTAAGAATAGTTCCACCTGATATTTTCTGGGAAGATACGAACGATAGACCAGATAAACCATAATCATCATTAGCACCTATATGGGCTGTCATTGGACCACCCATGCTTGTAACTCCAGCATGGGAATGTAATGCATCTGCATTAGAACCATCAGTCAAAGTCTCTAGTTGTGCAGCTGTTGCATCTGTAGTACCAACAAATGCATTGAACCTTATAGAATTAGATGATAATGCTTGGGAAGATACAGCACCAGCTATATCTAGAGTATTGGTGGTCTTATTCCAAGTAAAGGACGAATCCCCACCAAAGGAGTCAGAATCGTTGAATTGCACTTCTGTATCATTACCACCAGGAGTTCCTACACCAGCTAGATTAGAGGCATTAGCGGATACAAAGTGAGCATATAAACCAGTTTGTGCTGATATGTATGTTGTGGATTTAATTGTTTCTCCACTAACAACATGAGTAGCAATTATACTTTCTCCAGCTACTATATTATCATTTGTGTAGATAATACCAGTAACATCTAAAGGATAATTCGGAGATGTCCACGAACCTATCTTAACTCTCTTTTGTCCGCCATCAAATATCACATAACCTTCATTATTATTGTTATACACCCAGAAATCATCACATTTTACCTTCAAGTCATCTATTAGATTAATATGTAAATCGGTAGAATCATCAATGGTAGTAGAGAAAACATTACTACTAAAATGTCCCCCCTTTATTATATTACCTTTAATATTGCCAGATATTGTAGTACCTGAGATAGATGGAGAGTATATAGAACCTTCCACATGTACAGTATAACTTGGAGTTGTGTCCCCACCTCCAATATAAAATCTCTCATTAGGGCAATCGAATGTTGCAAAGATGTTTGAATCCCCATCTTGATACAAATATATCTTATTATCTGGTTTTAGATGTATATCAGCATCTGCTTCTAAAGTTAAATCATTTGTACCATATTCATATATTCTAGTATTAGAATCAGTAAAATATATACCAGAAGACCCAAACCTAAATAGTATCTTATCAGTTTTAATTTTACCACCAGATATATTAGCACCTGATAATGGTCCAGAGAATGATTTGGCTGTTAATGTACCAGTTGTGGTGTCATCGGCATTATCATGTAGATAATCAGTTGGTGCACCAGTTAGAGGTCCGTGATATGTATTACATGATATAATAGTGCTTTTTATCATTGAACCACTTACTACATCAGAGTAGGTAGTTCCACTAACATGTAGACTATATATAGGGTTTGGTTGTCTTATACCAACCTTATTGGCTGCACTACTAACGAATAGAACGTAATCCTCATCATCCCCTTTTACTCTTAAATTAACTGAACCACCAACACCTGCTCCTAAATGATTTATTCTTAACTCTTTAAGATTTGGTGACTCATATCCTTGCCATATCGAAGTACCACCACAAAGTAATGTTATTATATCATCACTCATAGATAGGTATGTATCAGTATCGCCCCTATGATATAAATTATTCTCTAGATGTATACCATCTATACACACTATTTTAGTACCAGATATCCATGGTAATCCGTAGATACCTTTGGAGTTGGCATCCAGATTCCCACCTAATTGAGGAGTAGTGTCTTCTACAATATCATCTATGCCACCACCACCTGAACCACCAGATGGCATAGGTTCCCAACGACCCTCAGTAGCATCCCATTTGATACCAGAATTGTTGTATGCAGAGGAATCCCATCCTCCACCTGCACCATCATCTATATCCTGAGCTTGAGACAATTTGAAGTATAGGGTATTAGCGGATATTCTAGAGCTAGATACAAATCCAGAATATAGACCTGTTTGTGCTGATATATACGATGAATCTATTTTAAATGATAATGCTGAACCAATATTCATTAGAATATCATCATCTTTACCTGCAGATAATTCTAGATTCCCTGAACCCACTAGTTTTACTCTTGGATATAAATCAAGTACATTACCCTGTATTATAAGGGGAGTAGATGATTTTTCACTACCAGCTATTTGACCAGATACTTTATATAATCCATCACTCCATACAACAGGACTATAGATATTCACTCCATCTTGAGCATACCCAAATTTATCAGTTTGGAATTTATGGTACTTACTTGAACTTACATTATATATAATATCATCATTTCCCTCAAATACTATATATGGTTGTGGATCTATAGTATTAGGAAGAATTTGGAATGTTTTTAATGTACTGTCCTTGCCTTTTAATATAACCCCA
>Ga0272441_10003459_pt1 | contig 29972 bp, 23 predicted proteins | sample SSMProp6N_FD_193582 | JGI IMG/M metagenome (GOLD analysis project Ga0272441, IMG submission 193582) | Marine sediment archaeal communities from Little Sippewissett salt marsh, Falmouth, MA, United States - SSM-Prop-6N | ecosystem: Environmental > Aquatic > Marine > Wetlands > Sediment ... | reverse complement strand
GGACGTCGACCATCAACTTGAAGTCGTCTTCGCGCTCGTCGACGTATTTCTTGAGGTCGAGCATTTGCTTGACGGAGGGAAGTCCGGTCCATCCGCCGGGGGTCATGGCGATGGGGTGGAGCTTGCGGCCACAGATGACGTCCGAGATCATGTTTCCGCACTTCTTGCAGCGGAGCGCCATCTTGACGGCCTCGGGGTGGGAGGCGGCGAGAGGGATGACGCTGGGTGCGTTGAAGGCGTCGGGTGCGACGAGGAACATGAGGTGGAGGACGTGGCTCTCGAGCATTTCGCCGTGGTAGTTGAGGAGGCGGAACTTGAGGTCCTGGTCGCTGAGCTGGAGGCCGAATGCCTCCTCGGTGGCGCGCACCGAGGTGGAGGCGTGTGCGACGGCGCAGATGCCGCAGATGCGGGAGCCGAGGAGCGAGGCGTCGCGCCAGGATCGGCCGCGGAACATGGCCTCGAAGAAGCGCGGGGCCTCGGTGACGGACCACTTGAGCTCCTCGATGGTGCCGTCGGTGGCATTGAGGATGATGTCGCCGTGGCCCTCCACTCGCGTGAGCTCGTGCACGTGGATGTTGATGGTGCTCATCGTGCGGTGCTCTCCGAACGGGTTGTGGCTGCTCGGCCCGTCAGGGCTGGCGGCCAGGGGGAAAGCGCTATGCGTCTGTCTCCAGGGCATAGCCCTGGAAGAGGCGGAACTCGCGAAGAATGTCGTCGACGGTCAGGCCGGCCTCGGCCAGGACGTCCATCGCCGCGTTCTTGTTCGGATCGTCGACGAGGCCGCGGCATCCGATGCAGCGGGCGCCCACGCTCGGGCACGGCAGGTCGCAGCCGGCGCGTGTGATCGGCCCGAGGCAGATTTCGCCCTTCTGGAAGAGGCAGACGTTCTCGCGCAGCTTGCAGTCCACGCACACGGGGTACTTCGGCACGCGTGGCGCGCGGCCTTGGAGGAGGGCCTTGACGAGCTCCAGGATGTCCTTCTTGGACGCGGGGCAGCCGTGGAGATTGAAGTCGACCTTGACCACCTCGCCGACCGAGCGGGTAGCATAGGTGTCGAGTGAGGGGTTCTGCCATTTGTCGCCGTAGACGTACTTGCGGACGTCCTCGAGCGGCTGGAAGTTCTTGACGCGGTTCACGCCGCCTGTGGTGGCGCAGGCGCCGAAGGCGACGACCACGGAGGCCTGCTCGCGGATGTGCTTGAGCTTCTCCTCGTCGGCGGGGCGGGTGATCGAGCCCTCGACGAACGCCACGTCGTACTCGTCGCTGCGGTCGTCGATGGCCTCGCGAAACTCCACCACGTCCACGTGGGGAAGGATGTCGAGCAGCTCGTCCTCGAGGTTCAGGAACTGGAGCTGGCACCCCTCGCAACTGGCAAAGCTGAAGAAGGCGAGACGCGGTTTGGCCATGGTCAGATGCCCTCTCTGAGTTTCTTGACCTGCTCGTAGGTGAACACAGGGCCTTCCTTGCACACGTAGACGTTGCGGATCTGGCAGTGTCCGCACCATCCGAGGCCACACTTCATCCGCCGTTCGAGCGAGCAGATGCAGCGGCTCTCGGGCACGCCGGCCGCCAGGGCCTCGAGGACGGCGAACTTGAACATGATCGGGGGGCCGATGATGACGGCCATCGTGGTGGAGGGGTTGATCTTGACGCGTTTGAAGAGCGTGGTGATCACCCCCACGTTGCCGTCCCAGCCCTCGGCCGGGCGGTCCACCGTCACGTGGGTGTCCACGTCGGGACGCGAGACCCACTCCTGGATGTCGTCCTGGAAGAGCAGGTCGGCGGGGGTGCGTGCGCCCACGAGGATGGTCACGCGCCCGAAGTCCTGCCGCTTGTCGAGCACGTATTGGATGAGCGAGCGGGCGGGCGCGAGGCCGAGGCCGCCGGCCACGAACAGGAAGTCCTGGCCTTTGTGGAGGTCGGCGTCGAAGCCGTTGCCGAACGGCCCGCGGATGCCCAGGGTGTCGCCCACGTCGAGCTTCTGCATGGCGTTGGTGACGGAGCCGACGCCCCGGACGCACAGCTCGAAGGCCTGCTCGCGCGTGGGCGATGAGCACACGGAGATGGGGGCTTCGCCCACGCCGAACACGCTGACCTGGACGAAGCTCATCGGCGGGTGGGCCAGTGGAGCTCCGTCCTGGTCGACCAGGCGGAACCACTTTTCCTTGGGCGTGAACTGCTCGGCGGCCACGATCTTCGCGGCGCGGGGCAGGAAGGGGCTTTCTGCGGCCGTAGGGGCCGTCTGCGGCGTGGCTGCACTCATGATTACCGGCTCCCTGCAATCTGGTTATAGGTTTCGACGCTGCTGATTTTGGCGACGCACGTGCGGTCGCAACGGCCACAGCCGACGCAGCCCATCCTGCCGTATTTCTCCAGGATGTACTTCCCTTTGCGGAAGAAGCGGTGGCGGAGACGCTCGCCGCGGCCCTCGCGGAAGTTCTCCCCGCCCGCCACCTCTGCGAAATCGATGAGCTGGCAGGAGTCCCAGCGGCGTTGGCGCGAGCCGTGCGCGAGGTCGAGATCCACGTCGTCCTGAACGTCGAAGCAGTAGCAGGTCGGACATACGAGGTTGCACGAGCCGCACGAGAAGCAGCGGCGGGCCAGCGCCTCCCAGATCAGGCTGTCGTAGCTCTCCTCGAGGATCTCGGGCAGGTACTTGACGTCGAACGGCAGCTTGTGGTGGAAGTTCTTGGCCTTCTGCTCCTCGATGTCCTGGCGAGCCGCGAAGTCGTCGCTGGCGGCCGGGCGTGCGTCAGGCGCGGCCTTGAGGAGCAGGTCGCGGCCGCGCTCGGTGAGGAGCTCGACGAAGTAGCGGTCGGCGAGGTCGGTCAGGAAGATGTCCGCACCGTCGCGGCGGTTGAGCGAACCCATGTCCAGGCAGAACTGGTGGTCGTCGCACGGCTGCTTGCAGTCGAGGCCGATGATGACGGCCCGCTGGCGGCGACTCAGGTAGTTCGGGTCGCCCTCGTTGTCGGAGAAGACGGCGTCGAGGAGCCAGGTGGCGGCGACGTCGCACGGATGGGCTCCCACGATGACGGTCGGCTCGGCCTCGACAACGGGCTCGAGCTCCACCGGGTCGCCCATCTTGTAGCGCAGGAGCGTCTCATACTGGGGGAAGAAGTACTTCTTCGGCCCGACCAGGGTGATGGGGTAGTCCATCCGCAGCTCGGCGGTCGAGCCGAGCTCGGCGAAGACGAACTTCCCGTCCTTGGCGACCGGGCCGACGACGCGGTTCTCGGCCATCAGTGCTTCGACGAAGTTTGCGAAGCTGTCCTTATCGAGCACCCTTGGAAGCATCAGCACGATCTCCAATGAATGACTGGCCGCGAGAGGCCGGGAAGGCGTGGCTCAGCCCTGGGCCTCGCGCTTCTCGATGAGGGTGTTGATCCGCCTGAGCAGTTCCTCGGGCTCCACGGGCTTCGTCACGAAGTCCTCCACGGGCAGGAAGTCGCCATCGGCATCCGGCGAGAACTTGAAGCCGCTCTTCTGCTCGATTGCGGTGAGCATGAGGACGGGGAGGGCTCGCAGGTCGGGGTCCTGGCGGATCTCGTAGGCGATGTGGAAACCCTCGGTCTCGGTGGTCATCATGACGTCGAGGATCAGCAGGTCGGGCAACTCCTCGCGAAGCTTGCGCAGACACTCCTTGCCGTTGGGTGCGGAGCGTACGGTGAATCCGGAAGCTTCCAGGACCATCTTCATGGCCTCGACGACGTCGGGGTCGTCGTCGGCGATCAGGATACTCCGCTGCGGCTCAGTGGCCATAGTGTGCTCCTCGCGGCAGCTGCTGAAGCGGTGTAGAGAGGTCGCTTCCCTGCATTGTGAAAAATATCACAAGCACGGGCAAAAATAAAAGAGAACAACACGCTCAGTATACTAACACATCCCCCCCACCTTTGCAAGTCCTTTCCGCCCAGAAATTCCCCCGCCCTGTGCCGAGCCACAAGCTATACCAGAATGAGCACTTATGAACCGCTCCAAGCGTGGCCGAGAGCTGGAGCCAGGCGAGGAAAGCCCTGGTTGCGCATGGCCCGTGGGCACGGCGGGCTCTGGGGCCGGGCCGGCGACCTCCGCCTATTGCCGGGCCTATGGCCCGTCGCGAGGTTGCTTCGGGCCGGGAGGGCATTCCTTCTACTTCCAGTGCTTGATCTTCTCGATGTACTCGTTGCGGTCGTACGGCTCGGCCGCGTCGGGCTCACGGCACGGGCGAGTGGAGATGTGGCAGCGGCGGCAGTCGTACAGGGAGGCAGGGGGGCGGAGGAGGGGTGTCTTGGCGGCGGCGAAGCGGTTCTTGAGCGCCAGGCCCAGGTGGTGGCGCGAGCCGCCGTGGCAGCATTCGCAGCCAACGCTCTTGAGGGGGTCCTGGTTGCTGGGGCCCTTGGGCCGGCTCAGCAGCGATGGCTTGCTTTCGGCCACCTCATTGGGGAAGGCGGCCTCGAGGAGGAGGCGGTTGAGCCGCAGCGCCTTCTGGTCGCTGATCGAGTCGCGGCTGATGACTGCCAGAGCCTTGGCCTCCTCGCCTAGCTCGAGAGCCGCGATGTCCTTGTCGCTGCACAGCTTGGGCTGCTGGAGCAGGGCGTTGATGGCCTTGACGATCTCGCTGCGCTGGTCGTCGGTGGCCGCTTTGGCGGCGGCGACGTCCTGAACGGTCTTTCGCGCGGTGCGATGGAGGCCATCCCACAGACGCGCGCAGATGCCCGGCTTGCCGGCGGCACCCTCGGTGGCGAGGCGGGTGCAGAAGGCGGGCCAGGCGAGGATGTGGTCGGGGCGGAGCAGCGAGAGGTCGGCCTCCTCGGCGGCAGCGGAGAGGCGGTTGGGGTCGTAGCCGCTCGGCATGGCGTAGCCCGTGGCGTGGCACACGAGGCACGCGGGGTTCTTGTTTTCGCCCTTCTGAAGGAGCGTCACGTAGGCACCCGCGTGGGCGGTCTTCTGCCAGGAATAGAACTGCTTGATGTGGCAGAGCTTACACACATCGGCGCCGACGTAGCTGCTGGTGCAGGGCATCCTGGGGTCCTGATCGGAGCCTGGGGGGGCGGTGCCGCTGAGGGCCACGGAGAACTCCGAGGCAAGTGCCACGAAGGCGGGGTCGGACTCAATGTCGTCGTTGAGGACAACGACGGTTCCTGAGGCCACGGGGGGCTCGTTCTCGCGGAAGGTGACCTGGAGGCGGCCCATCGTGGTGCCCTGGTCGCCCAGGTAGGTCACGATGGTCCTCGGGTCGGTGCGTCGGCCCGCCATCTCGAAGGGCGCGGACGTGACGGGGGTGAGGCCGCCGATAATCACGTGGACCTCGGGGTTCCTGCGTGCCAGTTCGTAGATCTCCTCGGTCGGGAGGTAGGCAAGGACGATGATCAGGTCCGCGCGCTTCTTCAGGGTGCTCACGGCGGCCCGGAGCGCCGGGGCGGGGTCGATGAGCCGCAGGCCCAGGCCTGGACGCCGCGGCAGGATCTCCGAGCGCATCACGCCGATAATGGCCACTTCCTTGCCGCCGCGGCGAAGGATGTGGTAGCCGGGAAACAGCGAGCCCCCGGTGTCCACCCGCACCAGGTTGGCCGAGATGAGATGGAACTTGCGGTCCTTGGCGAGCTTACGGAGGTCCTCAAGGGACAGCGATGCCTCGTTGTCGCCGCAGTTCACCACGTCGTAGCCCAGCTTGTCGAGGGCGCTGAAGGCAAACTCATTGACGGAGGCCCGCACCTGGGGAGAGACCTTGCGCCGCGAGAAGGTCGAGTTCCCCGTGTCGACCAGGATCCTGTCCTTGCGCGCGTCCGTCCACTTCGCGATGAGTGTGGCCATGCGAGCCACGCCGCCGAGCTCTCCCTCCTCGCACTGGTACGGTGTGATGCGGCCCTGGATGTCGCCGCTGTAGACCACCACGGAGCCGGTGCTTTCGTCCGTGGCGGCGACGTGGCGCGAGCCGCCGTGAGTGCCGCCCCCGTTTCCGCGGCCGCCTCCGCCGAGCAGTATGAAGGCGATGGTGAGACCGGCGACGACGAGGACGATGAGGCCGAGGCCGATGATGAGTCTGGGGGTCTGTGACCGGCGCTTCTTCTTCCTGCGTTTGACCTTGGCCATGGTGGAGGTTACCTCGCGGTATTCGGGTCGGCGAGGGTGGCTTGGGCCGACGTGATGACGGCGACTTCCACGATGTCGTCGGCCGAGCACCCTCTGGAGAGGTCGTTGGCCGGCTTGGCCAGACCCTGGAGAAGCGGGCCGTAGGCGCGGGCCCCGGCCAAGCGGTTGACGAGCTTGTACCCGATGTTCCCTGCGTTCAGGTCGGGGAAGGCCAGCACGTTGGCGCGGCCGGCGACGGGGCTTTGGGGACACTTGCGGGCCGCGATGTCGGGCACGAGTGCCGAGTCGCCCTGGAGCTCGCCATCGAGGAGCACGTCGGGGGCGAGCGCTCGGGCGATGCGGGTGGCTTGGACCACCTTGTCGACCAGCTCTCCCTTCGCGCTGCCCTTGGTCGAGTAGGAGAGCATGGCCACCCGGGGCTCGCCGTGGACGAGCATGCGGTAGCTGTCCGCCGCCGCCAGGGCGATCTCGGCGAGCTGTTCGGCGCTTGGGTTCGGCACGGCGCCTGCATCGGCGAAGATCAGGCACCCATCGGGCACGAACGGGTTGTCCTCGAAGACCATGAGGAAGAAGCTGGAGATCGTGCGGGTGCCGGGCTTCGGCCCGATGATCTGGAAGCAGGCACGGAGCACGTCAGGGGTGGGGCTCGCGCTTCCTGCCACCATCCCGTCGGCAGCACCCAGGCGGACCATCATGGCGCCGAAGGCCACGGGGTGCGTCAGCGCCGCATTGGCCTGGTCCCTGGTGACGCCCTTGTGCTGGCGCAGGCGGCAGTACTCCTCGACGAAGCGGTCCCGGTCGGGGTGGGCCGCGGGATCCACGATCGTGCAGGCCCCAAGGTCGGCCCCGGTCGAGCGGGCAAGCTGGCTGGCGGACCCGAGCAGTATGGGGCGCATGAGATTCCGCCGGCATAGGGCTCTGGCAGCTTCAAGCACCCGGCTGTCGTGTGTCTCGGGCAGCACAATGCGGTGCGCGTGGCTGCTTGCGATGGCCTCGAGACGGGACATGATGCTCACGACTTGGCTCCCGTCCGCGGCTGTTTGTATGATCGCCGGTCCAGGTCGTACTTCTTGAGCTTCTGGTAGATGCTGCGCTCGGACAAGCCGGCGTGTCGCGCGGTCTTGCGCACGTTCCCCCTGTAGAGGCTGAGCACCTTGTCGAGGTATGCGCGTTCGAGGCCGTCGACCACCCGATCCTTGACCTCACTGAGAGGGAGATGCTCGTTGAAGGGAACCGTCTCGCCCGGGTCCGCGTCGCCCATCTCGTCGAGGGGCACGTGTTCGGGCCCGATGGTGGCGCCATCGGTGAGGATCAGGGCACGCTGGACGACGTGTTCGAGCTGGCGGATGTTGCCGGGCCACGAGTAGCGGACCAGCTTGCGCATGGCGTCGCGCGAGATGTCGCTTACCCCGGGGTTGATCTTCGGGCCGTGTCGGCGGATGAAGTGCTCGACGAGCAGCGGCACGTCGCCTGGGCGCTGGCGCAGGGGCGGCAGCGAGATGGGCACCACGTTGATGCGGTAGAAGAGGTCGTGGCGGAACAGGCCCTCCTCGACTGCCGCGGCCAGGTCCACGTGGGTGGCGGCCAGGACCCGCACGTCGCACGAATGGGTCTCGACCCCGCCGACCCTCTTGAACTCCATCTGTTCGAGCACGCGCAGGAGCTTGACCTGCATGGCGGTGCCCACGTTGCCCACCTCGTCGAGCATCAGGGTGCCGCCGTCGGCCACCTCGAAGATCCCTGGCTTGGTGGCCACGGCACCGGTGAACGCGCCCTGCTCGTGGCCGAACAGCTCGCTCTCGAGCAGGCTCTCGGGGAAGGCTCCGCAGTTGATGGCCATGAACTGGTTGGTCCGGCGCGGCGAATTGTAGTGGATGGCCCGGGCGACCAGCTCCTTGCCCGTCCCTGTCTCCCCCGTGATGAGCACCGTGGCGTCCGTGGCCGCCACGCGCGCGATCGCCGCGAAGATCTCGCGCATCTGTGGGTCCTGGCTGATCATGCTCTCGAAGCTGTAGCGCTCGGCCAGCTCGTGACGCAGCTCGGCCAGCTCGTCCACCAGACGCCGCTGGTCGAGTACCTTCTCGATGACCAGGCAGAACTCGTCGGCCTGGAACGGCTTCGTCAGGTAGTCGCTTGCTCCCAGCTTCATTGCTTCCACGGCGCTCTCGGGGGACCCGTGAGCCGTCATGATCACCACCGAGGTCTGGGGGGACACCTTGCGTGCCTGCTTGAGGAGGTCGATGCCCGACATGCACGGCATGCGGATGTCGGCCACCAGGATCGAGTAGGGGACCCTGGCGAGCTCCTCGAGGGCGGTGGCGCCGTTGAGGCGATAGGTCACCTCGGAACTGCAACTCCTCAGGGCGCGCTGGAGGTACCGGCAGATCACCTCCTCGTCGTCCACGATGAGTATGCGACGCACCGCCACAGTGCCTGGCATGTCTCCCAGTGCCCCAAGATCATCCATGGATATGCCCGAATGTAGCGCGGGGCGTCGCTCCGCCGCGCTCCGGATGGCCCCGAATGGAGGCTCTTCGTCTATATAACAGGTCCACCGCAAAATGTCAAAACGTGCGGCAAGGAACGCCACCCTCTAGGCTTAGAGCCTTTGGCGCAACGTCGCAAGCCGTTGGGAGGCGGGGCATCCGCGGAGCCGCTCGCTGCCCCTCGCCACCCATAGCCCGGCACGCCGCAGCCAGAGGGGATTTCGTGGCTTTGTGTGCAGGCCACTTGACGGGCAGGGGCTCCATGGGCAAGCTATGGCCACGCGGCGCTCCTCAGGGGAGGGCCGGCCGCCGTTGTCCCAGGCTCCCCGTGTGCCCGTTCAAGGAGTCGACGATGCGCGACATCGTGATTGCCGCAGCGCAGTTCGAGGCCCGCGACGGCGATAAGGAGTTCAATCTGGGGCGCATCGCCGCTCTGGCAGAGCAGGCGGTCACCCGCGGCGCCGAGGTGGTGAGCTTCCACGAATGCTGCATCACGGGCTATACCTTTCTCCAGGAGCTCTCGCGCGACGAACTGGCCGCGCTGGCCGAGCCCGTGCCCGGCGGGCCCTCGACCGAGCGGCTCGCCGCTCTGGCCGCCGACCTCGGGGTGCCGCTGATGGCCGGTCTGCTCGAGGCCGACGGCGGGAAGCTCTACAACACGTACGCCGTGGTTGGCCCCGAGGGCTTCGTGGCGAAGTACCGCAAGCTCCACGCCTTCATCAGCCCACATCTGAGCTGGGGCGACCGCTACGTGGTCTTCGAGCTGTGCGGCATCCAGTGCGGCATCCTGATCTGCTACGATAACAACCTTCCCGAGAACCCGCGGATCACCACCATGCTCGGTGCGGAAGTGATCTTTGCCCCCCATGTGACCTGTGGTCTCGAGAGCCCCATGCCCGGGCGCGGGAAGATCGAGCGCCGGCTCTGGGAGCAGCGCCACGCGGACCCCGTGCCCCTGCGCATGGAGTTCACCGGCCCGAAGGGGCGTGGATGGCTCCTGCGCTGGCTGCCCACCCGCGCCTACGAGAACGGGGTCTACTACGTTTTTTCGAACCCGGTGGGCGTGGACCACGACACCATTAAGACAGGCAATGCGATGATCCTTGATCCATTTGGCGAGATCCTCGCCGAATCGCACGCCCTGGGCGAGGATGTGGTGGTCGCCCTGTGCACGCCGGAGAAGCTCGCGCTGTCGAGCGGGAGGCGGTACATCAAGGCGCGCCGCCCCGAGCTCTATGCCAAGCTCGCCGAGCCGAGGCCCGATGGGGAAGAGGCACAAGTGCTTCCAGGATGGAGGCTTAAGCACGGCGCGGACGTGGCGAGCGGCGCGGACGAGTAGGGCTCACGCGCCGCGAGCGGGTGCCAGACACGCCCTTGCCTGGGTGGAGTGGCGTGGAGTAGGGGGAGGCGGGAGGGCCGTCGGCCTCCTCCTCCTCCTGGCGCTTGCACTGGACGCACAGCTCGGCGAAGGGCAGGACACGCAGGCGGGCCTCGGGGATGGGGTTGCCGCACGCCTCGCAGCAGCCGTAGGTCTTGTCGTCGATCTTCATCAGGGCGTTGTCGATCATGCGGAGATTGGCCGAAGCGATCTCCGCAAATCCATGCGCCAGCTCACTATAGAGGGTATCTGAGGCCTGGTCCGCAATGTCGCCGTAGCGCGCGCCCAGCGGGTCCTCGCGGCTGTCTGCAAGCTCCCCGTCGATCTGGGCGAGCAGTTGCTCGCGACGCTCCAGGAGCAGGTTGCGGAGCTTCGCCCAAGTGGGTCGCGAACGCCTCTTGGTCGTGCGTTTCGTTGTGCTCATCGTTCTCACCTAGCCCTTGAAGAAGACAAAACAGCTCTCCAGCCTCCAGGAGAATTGCAGCAATCCTCGTGCCAAGCCCTCGATGCCTGGGCTCAAGAATAAGGTCGTTGCGCGCGTAGGTCTTGCTGCAATCAACAGATGAAATTCCTGCGGAGGCCGGTGACGGAGGCGGCGCGAGACGGCCGGGCGCCTGCCAGAACTGCACGTGGCGGGGTCGTTCTCGTGCACCTTGTGGCCCATCTGGGTTGTCAGGAACGTTTGCGGGTGGGCTTGGCCGTCTTCGGTGGCCTGCGGCCGGCCGTGGGGGAGGGCTTCCTCCTGGCCGTTGCTGTCTTGCCTGTCTTCGGGTCCTGGAGCGGGAAGCCTTCGAGTCGGAGCTTATTGCGGGCGTGAGTGGCCACTGCGGAGCGCCCGCCGGCGTGTTCGATGTGCTGGAGAACCTCGCCGCCGAAGGTGCGGCGGCCGCCGAGCTGCTCGGCGAAGTGGAAGCCGATGTAGAAGAGGTCGTGTGGTTCGAGGCAGGCCTCTGCGCGCAGAGCATCGAGGAGGGAGAACTCGGGGTCGGCGAGCAGGTTCTCGAATCGGCGGAGACAGGGGTCCGCGTGGCGTTCGTTTCGGCCGATGCTCTTCGGGGAGAGCTTGAGGCCGACAATGGCGCTCTGGTAGACGGCCTGGCTGGTGGGGTTGCCGTGAGCGGTGATGGTGTCGAGGATGCGTGCGGCCTCGGCGTAGCGGGCGGCGGCCTTGAGGTCGGCTGCTCGCTTGAGGAGCGCGGCGTCGAGCTTCTCGGATGCCACGTGTCGGAGCAGGAAGCTCAGTGATTCGGCGCGCGGGTCGCCGTTTTCGAGATGGTCGAGAAGGCGGCGGGTGAGTGTGCGCGCCTGGGCGGTCGAGATCTGGTCGGCGTGGGGTTCGAGCGCGCGCGCGAGAGCCCACAGGCGGCTGGGTGCCTCCTCGGCCTTGAGGCGTTTGAGCAGGAGGGGAGGGGCGGCGGCGTTGCGGCGGAGCGCCTGGAGGGCGAGGTCGCGGCGGGCCGGCTGGGGCGCGTGGAGCTGGCCGATAAGGATCCGTGCCGCCTTGGGCGTCGAGAGCTCTCCGAGCTTGGCGATCGCGAAGTCGCGGATCGCCTTGTGGGTGCTGCCCACCATCTCGGCTACGACGGCTGCCTCGCTTGTGGGCAGGTCCAGCGGGCTCAGGAGCTTGATGGCCGGGAACACCACGTTCGCCAGGTCATTGTCGGCGAGGCATCCGACGATGGTCTTGAGGTTGGCCTGTGTGAGTTCCGACGCGATAGGCTGGAGCGCGCGGAGTGCGCGGCGCCGCACGTCGCCGGGGAAGGTCGGCTGGATGAACTTGAGGAGGACGGGCCGGCTGGCCGGCACGCCGAGCATGCCCAGAAGGATGATGCCTGAGGCGAGGGCTGTTGCGTTTCCGCGGATTCTCTTGCGCCCGAGGTACGCGTGCACAAGGGCGGCCAGGGCGGTGCGCGCCCTGGCGTTCATCTGGGGGATTGCGCCGTCGAGCTCGAAGCAGATGTGCTTGGCGAGGTCGAGGTCTCCCTCGGCGAGTGCGCGGAGGAGGAGCTGGTGTGGCTGCTTGCCTCCGATACGTGCGAGGGCCGATGCGGCGCCCTTGCGCTGGGCGGGTGAGCCCTGCGTGAGGGCGTGCTTGAGGTGGGTTGCGGCGGCTCGGCCGAATCCCACGATGGCGTGCACGGCTTCGGTGCGAAGCTCGGGCGGGCCGTCGAGCGCGGCCACGAGCTGCGTTACGGCGGCGGGGCTGGAGCTTCGCGCAAGTGCGCGGAGGGCGTAGATGCGGGCGGGTGCGAACTCGGAGCGAAGTTCGGCTCCCAGGGTGGCTAGCACGTTGGGGTCGGCGGGGCCGAGTTCTCCGAGCACTCGGGCGGCGGCCACCTGGAGCTCGGGGTCGCCCGTCGTGAGCATCTCGCACAGTTTTCTCGTCGTGGCATCCACGGCGCAGCTCCTGGCGGGGGTGGGCGGCTCGAAGGCATTATACGGTCGGCGCGCCGCCGGGGTCAAGCCCTGAGCGCGGTGTGGCGGACAGGATCCCTGGTGTGGCCTGGAAGCAACGCGGCCGGCTGGGCGCCGGCCGCGGGAGGGGTTGCAGTGGCAGTGTGCAGAGGCGTCAGGTGGTCGGGGCCTCAGCCGGCTCGTCCTCCGGCTCAGGGCCGGACGAGGTGGGGGCTGCGACGTCGAAGTAGAGGTGGTCGTCCTTGACGCGGACGCGGATGTGGGTGCCTTCGTCGAAATGCTGGCGCAGGAGCTCCTCGGCCAGGGGGTCCTCGACGTGGTGCTCGATGGCGCGGCGGAGTGGGCGGGCGCCGAACTCCTGGCTGTAGCCCTTCTCGATGAGGAATTCCTTGGCCTTGGGCGTCAGGTCGACGACGATGCCGCGCTCGGTGAGGCGGCCGGCCACGTGGGAGAACTCGATTTCGACGATCTGCTTGAGGTCTTCCTTGGTGAGGTGGCGGAGCACGATGGTGTCGTCGAGGCGGTTGAGGAATTCGGGGCGGAAGTGGCGCTCGACCACGCCCATGAGCCGCTGCTTCATCTGGGTGTAGGTCTCTTCGTCGGTGGCCTTGACGAAGCCGAGGCCGCCCTGGCTCGTGATCACCTCCGCTCCGATGTTCGAGGTCATGATGAGGATGACGTTCTTGAAGTCCACGTGGCGTCCGAAGCTGTCGGTCAGGCGGCCTTCGTCCATGATCTGGAGAAGCATGTTGAAGACGTCGGGATGGGCTTTCTCGATCTCGTCGAGGAGGACGACGGCGTAGGGGCGTCGGCGGATCTTCTCGGTGAGCTGTCCGCCCTCCTCGTAGCCGACGTAGCCGGGGGGGGCGCCGACGAGGCGGGAGACGTTGTGCTTCTCCATGTACTCGGACATGTCGATCTGGATGAGGGCGTCCTGCTCGCCGAACATGAACTCGGCGAGTGCTTGTGCCAGGAGGGTCTTTCCCACGCCGGTGGGGCCGAGGAAGATGAAGCATCCGACGGGCCGGCGGGGGTCCTTGAGGCCGGAGCGGGAGCGGCGGACGGCCCTGGCGATAGCACAGATCGCCTCGTCCTGGCTCACGACGCGCTTGTGGATCTCGTCCTCCATGCGGAGGAGGCGCTCGGCTTCTTCGCTTTCGAGGCGGGTGAGGGGCACGCCGGTCATCGAGGAGACGACCTCCGCGATGGTCTCGTCGTCGACGACTCCCTCGGCATCCTGGACGGTCTCGCGCCACTCGCGCACGGTGGTCTGGGCCTGGGCTCGGAGCTTCTGCGCCTTGTCGCGGAGGTTGGCGGCGCGCTCGAAGTCCTGGCTCGCCACGGCGACTTCTTTCTCCTCGTTGAGGCGCTCGATTTCGGCTTCGAGGTGTTTGAGGTCGGGCGGCTTGGTGGTGGCGGCCATGCGGACGCGTGCGCCGGCTTCGTCCATCACGTCGATCGCCTTGTCGGGCAGGTAGCGTCCGCTGATGTAGCGGCTGGAGAGTTCGACGGCGAGGCCGAGGGCCTGGTCGGTGTAGTGGACTCGGTGGTGGGCTTCGTAGCGGTCGCGGAGTCCCTTGAGGATGGCGAGTGCCTCGTCCTTGGTGGGGGGGTCGACCATGATGGTCTGGAAGCGGCGTTCGAGGGCTCCGTCCTTCTCGACGTATTTGCGGTATTCGTCGAGGGTGGTGGCGCCGATGCACTGGATTTCGCCGCGCGAGAGTGCTGGCTTGAGGACGTTCGATGCGTCGATGGCGCCCTCGGCTCCGCCTGCTCCCACGAGGGTGTGGAGCTCGTCGATGAAGAGGATGACGTTGCTGGCCTTGCGCACCTCGTTCATCACGGCCTTGATGCGTTCCTCGAACTGGCCTCGGTACTTGGTGCCGGCGACCATGAGGGCGAGGTCGAGGACCACGATGCGGCGTTCGCGGAGGGTCTCGGGCACGTTGCCGCTGATGAGGGCCTGGGCGAAGCCCTCCACGATGGCGGTCTTGCCCACGCCGGCCTCGCCGAGGAGCACGGGGTTGTTCTTGGTGCGGCGGGAGAGGACCTGGGTGAGGCGCTGGATCTCGTTCCCACGGCCGATCACGGGGTCGAGCTTGCCCTCCTGGGCGAGTGCCGTCAGGTCGCGTCCGAAGGAGTCGAGGGCTGGGGTCTCGCTCTTGCTCTTCTTGTTGCTCTTGGGGGGCGCGTCGGCCTGGAATTCGGAGCCGAGGAAGTTGTGGATTTCCTGGCGCACCTCGTCGAGCTTGAGGCCGAGGCTGATGAGCACCTGGGCCGCGATGCCGTCCTGCTCGCGCAGGAGGCCGAGGAGGAGGTGCTCGGTGCCGATGTAGTGGTGGCCGAGGCCGCGGGCTTCCTCGAGAGCGAGCTCGAGGACGCGCTTGGCCCTGGGGGTGTAGGGGAGCTGCTGGTTGGAGGCCACGGGCTCGGGACCGCGCTCGACGGTCTTCTCGATCTCGTGGCGGATTTCCTTGAGTTCCACGCCCATCTTCTTGAGGACCACGGAGGCGACGCCCGTGCCCTCCTTGACGAGCGCCAGGAGGATGTGCTCGGTGCCCACGTAGTCGTGGTAGAAGCGTTGGGCTTCGAGGCGGGCCAGGCTCATCACCTTGCGGGCACGTTCGGTGAAGCGGTCGAACATCCGGGGGTCTCCTGACGGCCCGCGCGGCTGGAAGGGCCGCGCGGGAGCTTGCTGCGGCGCGGTCTCACGATTCGCCCAGACACTTGCGGATGAAGGTGGCGCGTGCGGTGTCGCGAGTCTGGGGGTCGAGTTCCTGGCCCTCGAGCACCTGGAGGTGTGCAGGGAGGGTCCTCACGAAGAGCTGGTTGATCACGGCGATGTCGATATCCTCGATGATGCCCAGGTTCACCCCGAGGCGCAGGTGGGAGAGGAGGGCCATGGTCTCGTTCGAGGAGATGATGCGGGCGGAGCGGAGCATGCCGTAGGCTCGCCACACGCGGTCCTCGAGCTGCTTGGCGCTGCGCTCCATGATGACGCGGCGGGCCCGCCGCTCGTTTTCCACGATCTCGGGGATGATCGCCTGGATCTCCTTGAGGATCTCGTCCTCGGTCTTGCCGAGGGTGATCTGGTTGGAGATCTGGTAGAAGTTGCCCGAGGCCTGGGTGCCCTCGCCGTAGAGGCCGCGCACGGTGAGGTTGATCTTGGCGACGGCGTGGAAGACTTTCTCGATCTGCTTGGTGAGCTCGAGCGCGGGCAGGTGGAGCATCACCGAGGCCCGCATGCCTGTGCCCACGTTGGTGGGGCAGGCGGTGAGGAAGCCGAGGCGCTCGGAGAAGGCGTAGGGCACGCACTCGCCGAGGGTGGTGTCGATGGCGTTGATCGTGGTCCACGTGTCCTCGAGCTCGAAGCCGGAGCGGAGGACCTGGATGCGCAGGTGGTCCTCCTCGTTGATCATGATGCTCACGGCCTCGTCGTTCTGGACGGCCACGCCGCGCTCGTTGGCGGCCCCCTCGTGCTCCTTGGAGATGAGGTGGCGCTCGACGAGGAGGCGGCGCTCGACGTCGCGCGCGTGCTTGAGGTCGAAGTAGGTGGACTCGGGGAGGATGGCCTGTGCGACGATGTGGTCGCACAGGAGCTCGGCGAGCTCTGTTTGCTGGCTCTCCGTGAGGCGGCTGACAAAGGGGTAGCCATCGAGATTCCGCGCGAGGCGGATCCGTGTGCTGATCACGATATCGCTGTCTGAGCCCTTCCCACGCAGCCATTCGCCGCACTGGTGGGCCAGATCAGTGAGTTGCATCGGCCTGTTCCTTCTTCAGGGCATAGATCTGGTCGCGGATGCGGGCTGCCCGCTCGTAGGCCTCGTCCTGGACGGCCTTCTTGAGCTCCCTGCGGAGCTCGGCCAGGTGGTCGCTGTGGCGGCGGGCGGCCGGGCTGCCCGCTTTCTTGCCCCTGTGCTCGGTGGTGCCGTGGATGCGTTCGAGGAGCGGGTCGACGCCTCTGCGGAACACCTCGTAGTCGTTCGGGCACCCGAAGCGGCCGTCGGCGCGGAACTCGGCGAAGGTGATGCCGCACTCGGGACACACGGCCCGATGCAGCTCGTCGGACTCGGCTTCACTCGCCGCCTCCATGATGCCGCTGAGCACGTCGCTAAGGTCGAGCATCGAGGAGGTGGGGGAGAAGAGGAGCTTCTTCTTCTTCGCACAGTCCTCGCACAGGTGGATCTCTTTCTTCTCGCCATTCACGATCTCGGTGACGTGGATGGTGGCGGGCTTCTTGCCGCACTGGCACATGATTTGACCCATCGGGCACACTCCTGCGGGCCGACGGTTCGGCTACCGCTTCTCCCATTTGAGGAGTTCGAGCACTTGGCCGAGGGTGGTCTTGCCCGACCGGATCTCGGCCCGGACGCGGTTTTCGCGTTCCAGCACGTCCATGCCTCGGTTGGCCATCTCGGTCGCGCTGGCGCGGGGGATGACCACGAGGCCATCGTTGTCGCCGACGACCCAGTCGCCGGTGCAGATGTCGATGCCTTCGATGCGGATTGCGGCGCCGATCTCGCCGTATCCCTTGGGCTCGCCCGCCGCCGACGCGATGTGGCGGGCGAAGCACGGGAAGCTCTTCTCGATGATGATCTCGGTGTCGCGCACGGCGCCGTCCACCGCGATCCCGGCCACGCCTTTCTGGAGGCAGCTCTCGGTGGCCAGCTCGCCCCAGACCGCGGGCGGCCGGCCCCCGGCGTCGACCACGATCACCTGGCCCGGCTCGGCGCGGTCGATCGCCTCGACCGGCTTCGCGAAGTCCCCGGGCGCCGTGCGCACCGTGAGCGCCGTGCCCACCACGCGCGCCCCCGGCCACACGGGCCGCAGGCCCACGATGCCCGGCATGTGGTGGTTGCCATCGCACAGGTTCGCCGTCGACACCTTCTCGAGCACCTCGCGGACGTTGTCCGCGGACGCGCGGCGGTAGAGGTCCGTGCGGATGGCTTCGCCCGTCTCGAGGGCGCGTTTGAGGGTGGCCGTGGCGTCTGTGGCGTTGGCCGACTTGGTGATGGCCCCGCCGACGATGATGACTCGGGCGCCCGCCTGGGCGGCTTGCACGATGTTCTCGGAGTGGATGCCACCGGCGACGGCGACGGGGATCTCGACGGCCTCGACGACGCGGCGGAGCTGCTCGAACGGGTCGCTGCCCTGCATCTGCTCGTCGATGGCGCTGTGGATGCCCACCGTGGCGGCCCCCCAGCGAGCCACCTGGCGGGCCCGCCCCACCGGGTCGGGGCAGCCGAGCAGGTCCACCGCCACGGCCACGCCGTACTTCTGGCCGGCCTTCACGCACTCGTGGATCGTGCTGTCCGAGGCGAGGCCGAGGATGGACGCCACGTTGGCGCCGGCGTTTGCGGCCGCCTCGATCTCCAGGCGGCCCGCGTCCATCGTCTTCAGGTCGGCCACGACCGTCCTGTCGGGGAAGGCCTTGCGGAGCTGGCGCACAGCTTCGAGCCCCTCGCTCTTGATGAGCGGGGTGCCGGCCTCCAGCCAGTCGGCACCGCCGGCCACGGCCTCGTGCGCCACGCGCAAGGCTTGGCTCAGGTTCAGGAAGTCCAGGGCGACCTGGAGCATGATCTGCACGTTCGGACCCTCGGTCGTGCGGGCGGCCAGCTCAGGGGGTGCGGCTGTAGCTGGCGCCGCAGTGATCGCTCTCCCAAGCGGTGACCTTGGCGACGACGATGCCTTCGGGCAGGGAGTCCGCGAGCGCGCCGTAGATGAAGCGGGCGATGTTCTCGGTGGTCGGGTTCTCGCTCACAAAGGGCGTCAGCTCGTTCAGGTAGTGGTGGTCGAACGCGCTGAGGATGGCGTTAATCCGCCGCTTCGCGTCGCGGAAGTCCACGAGCATGCCCAGCGAGTCGAGCTGGTGGCCCCGCAGAACGACGTGGACCTTCCAGTTGTGGCCATGAAGTCGCTCGCAGTTCCCGTCGTACTCTCGAAGGTTATGGGCCGCCGCGAACTCCGTCTGGATCAGTAGTTCATAAGCTTCCAGTGTCGCGCTCCCACGGCGTGCTGCCACCAAACGCCGATCGCGCCTGCCGCCGCCACTGCCGGATTATAGCACTATCGCTGTGGGGAGTCAAGGTCAATTGGCGTGTCCCGTACCGCCCGAAACCGCGTGTACAGGCCGATTTGCGGCATTTGGGTGCATCAGGGCCTGCGCAGCTCCGGCGGCTGGATCCCGGCCAGAGCTGGTGAGAAATGCGGGCTAGAAGGCGACGATGCACGCCTTGCGGACGTGGGGCGTGGCCCTGACGGCCGTGAGCATGGCCTCGTGGATGGCGCCGTCGACGTTGAGCACGGTGATGGCTTCGCCTCCGGCGGTCTTGCGGCCGAACGTCATGGCCGCGATGTTGATGTCCTTCTCGCCGAGGAGCTTGCCCACGTTGCCGATCAGGCCCGGCTTGTCGTCGGCGAAGAGCACGAGCAGGGTGCCGCGGGGCATGGCCTCCACGCGGTAGCCTTCGATGAGTACGATTCTCGGGTCGCCTTTGCCCACCAGGGTGCCGGCGGCCTGGTGGAGCTGGCCGTCGACCATGCACGAGACCGTCAGGAGCGTCGCGAAGTCCTGGGCGTGGGGCGTCTTACTCTCGGTGATGCGGATGCCCCGGTCCTCGGCCAGGCAGGGGGCGTTGATGTAGTTCGTCTCCTCCTCGAGCACGGGGTCGAGCAGGCCGGCGATCAGGTGTGCCGTGATGTAGCGGGAGTTGAGGCGTGCGGCGTCGCCCGCGTAGGTGATGGTCACGCTGGAGGGGATGCGGCGCACGAGCTGGGTCTGGAGGAGGCCGAGGTCGCGGGCGAGGTGGCCGTAGGGCACGAGGGCGTCGGCCTCCGCGGGGTCGATGGCGGGCACGTTGATGGCGTTGCGGATGCGGTTTTCGAGGAGGGCTCCGGTGATGCACTCGACGGCCTCGAGGGCGACGCCGAGCTGGGCTTCCTCGGTGGAGGCGCCCAGGTGGGGGGTGCAGAGGACCTGGGGGAGGTCGACGAGGTCGCGGTCGGCGGGCGGCTCGGCGGTGTAGACGTCGAGCGCGGCCCCCGCCACCTTGCCGTCGCGGATGGCCTGTGCGAGCGCCGCCTCGTCGATGATCCCGCCGCGGGCGCAGTTGATCAGTTTCACGCCGTCCTTCATCCTCGCGATCTGCGGGCCGGCGATCATGCCCTGCGTCTCGTCGGTCACGGGCACGTGCACGGTCACGTAGTCGGCCCGGGCGTAGAGCTCGCCGAGCTCGCCCGCCACCGCCACCTGGTACTGCTTGGCACGCTCGGGCGCGATGTAGGGGTCGTAGCCGAGCACGGTCATGCCGAACGCGGCGGCGCGGCGGGCCACCTCGAGGCCGATGCGGCCCAGGCCGATCACGCCGATCGTCTTGCCAGCCAGTTGCGTGCCCATGAAGCTTTTGCGGTCCCACTTGCCCTCCTTGAGCGAGCGGCACGCGGGATAGACGTTGCGCGAGAGCGCGAGCAGCAGGGCCATCGTGTGCTCGGCCGTGGACAGGGTGTTGCCGCCCGGCGTGTTCATGACGATCACGCCGCGGCGCGAGGCCGCGGCCACGTCCACGTTGTCCACGCCCACGCCGGCTCGGACGACGGCTCGCAGCTTCGGCGCATCCGCGAGCACCTCGGCGGTCACTTTGGTGCCGCTGCGGATGATGATGCCCTCGGCGTCCGCCAGATGGGCCTTGAGCTCGTCGGGCGGCAGGCCGGGCGCGTTGTCCACCTCGATGCCCTCGAAGCCGGCCAGCTTGTCCGCGGCCTCGGCGGGAAGACGGTCGGATATGAGCACTTTCACGGAAGAGTCCTCCTGTGTGGCTTGCTGCGGTCCCCGGTCGGAGTTGGCCGCGCGGTTTGGGGTCAGGCGGATGCGCTCACGAGGGCCTGCTGCGCGGCGCGGACGCCCGCTCCGAGCTCGATGGCGGCCCCCATCTTCACGAGCACCATCTCCAGCGCGGCGATGGCGCCGAGGGTGTCGAGCGCGTCGATGTAGCCGATGTGGCCGATGCGGACGATCTTGCCCTTGAGCTGCGCCTGGCCGCCGGCCACGGACACGCCGAACTCCGTGCGGAGCGCCGTGCGCGCCTCGTCGGCATCGATGCCCTCGGGCATGAAGACCGCCGTCACCGAGTCCGAGGGTGCGGAGGAGAGGAGCTTGAGGCCCAGAGCTCCGGCGGCCGCTCGCACGGCCCCGGCCACGGCGTGGTGGCGAGCCCACACCGCCTCGATGCCCTCGGCGCGAAGCTGGTCGAGCGACCGGCTCAGCGCCGCCACCAGCGTGTTGGCCGGGGTGTACGGCGTGTCGCCCTTGCCGGCGAAGGCCTTGCGTGCGGCGAGCAGGTCGAAGTAGTAGGCGCGCCGCGGGGCCTGCTCGACGCGCTTCCAGGCCTTCTCGCTCACGGTGAGGAAGGCCAGGCCGGGCGGCAGCAGGAGAGCCTTCTGGGAGCCGACGATCAGCATGTCCACGCCCCACGCGTCGGTCTTGAGCGGGATGGCGCCCACGGCCGAGATGCCGTCGACGACCAGGCAGGCGTCCGTGGCCGCCACGAGCCTGCCGATCGCCTCCACGTCGGCCACCGTCGCGGTCGACGTCTCGCACAGAGTCACGTAGACGGCGGCCACGTCGGGGTTCTCCTCGAGTGCGGCCTCGATGGCCGCGGGGTCGGCGGGGTCGCCCCACTGGGGGTCGATGGCGATCACTTCCGCGCCGAACCGCTCGCACAGCTCGCTCCAGCGCTCGCCGAACTTGCCGCCCCGCACGCAGACCGCCTTGTCGCCCGGCTTCAGCAGGTTCACCACCGAAGCTTCCATGGCGCCCGTGCCCGAGGCGGTGAACACAAAGGTGTCCGCCTGCGTCTGGAACACGTACTTCAGGTCGTCGACCACCTTCGCCAGGATCTGGCGGAATTCGCTCGTGCGATGGTGGAACACCGGCCTGGCCAGCTCCAGGAGCGTCTCGGGGGGAACTTCTGCCGGTCCGGGGGTCAGCAGCCTTGGCTTCATTCTGATTTCTCCTCACGGGCGTTTGAGCGTCAGCGGGCCGCACTCGAGCGGCCGCGTACCTGTTCCACCGACGGCGTGCGGCGGGGCTCGGCGGGCCCGATGCCGCCTCACGATACTCCCGCGCCAATCAGTGCCTCCACTGCGGCCAGAGCGGCCCCAACCAGAAAGCCCACAACGCCGCCGAGCACCTCGATGAACCGGAGCTCGCGGCGGGAAATCTCGCGCACCAAGGCCTCCAGGCGGGCGTCGTCGAGCGCCTGGACCTTCGAGCGGATCACCGCCCGGATGTCCACCCGCGCCTCGAGCTCCCGAGCCGCGCCCTCCAGCACGCCCGGCAGGTTCGCCATCACCTCCTGGGTGAGCCCTGCCGCCAGCATCGCCACGAGCCCTTCGGAGACGAAGGCCCGCAGCAGCTTCGGCCCGCCGGCCACCTTCTCGGTCAGATAGCCGCGAACGTGGGTCTCGATGTGGGAGCGGAGGGACTCCTGATACTCCGGGTTCTCGATGGCCGCGCGGATGTCCTCGTGGGAGAAGAGCTCCCGCTCGAACGCATCGGCCAGCCGGGCAGCAATATCCACCCGGCGGCGCGGGATCACGCCCTGAATCCTGAGGCCGAGCAGGCGCCACGCCCGCCGCGGCCGAAAGAGCATGCGGATGGCCAGCCAGTTGGTGAACCACCCGATCCCTGCCCCCACGGCGGGCTTCGCCACGAACAGCCACAGCGCCGTCACCAGGGGCTCCTTCGCTCACGGGCCGGCGGCACGCGCCGCCGCGATCGCGTCGGGGAGGGTGAACGCCCCCGCGAACAGGGCCTTGCCCACAATCATCCCCTCCACGCCTAGGGCCGCCACCGCACGCACGTCGTCCAGCGAGGCGATTCCGCCCGAGGCCACCACGGGGGTCGACACCGCGTCGGCCACCCGGCGGAGGGCCGCCACGTTCGGGCCCTGCATCATGCCGTCCGTGGCCACATCGGTGAACACGATGGCACGGAGCGCCAGGGGGTCGAGCTGGCGCGCGAAGGCGATGGCATCCACATCCGACGTCTCGGCCCAGCCCTCCACGGCCACGCGACCGTCCCGGGCGTCGATGCCCGCCACAATGCGGCCGGGGAACCGCTCGCACAGGCTCGCGAGCCACTCCGGCTCCCGCAGCGCGCGGCTGCCCACCACCACCCGTTCCACCCCGATGTCCAGGTAGCGCGCCACCGTCTCGTCCGTTCGCACGCCGCCGCCGATCTCGACCGGTGTCTCCACCTCGCTCACGATCTCGGCCACGGCGTCGAGGTTCACCGGGCGTCCCTGGAACGCGCCATCGAGGTCCACCACGTGGATCAGCTCCGCACCCAGGTCGGCCCACTGGCGGGCGGCGTCGGCCGGGCGATCGAAGTAGACCGTCTCGGCCTCGAGCCGGCCCTGTAGGAGCCTCACGCAACGCCCACTGCGGATGTCCACGGCGGGAATAACCGTCGGCATGGTGTACTCGCTGAAAGTAGAGATGCGGGGACGAATTGTAGCATAGGGGAGCGCGCCTGTCAAAGACCGCACCCCAGTGGCCGAGGCGTAGCCACGGGGGAGTGCTCGGAGACGGCCGCAGCTTCGGGGAGCACCATGCGAGCGATGTAACCCCATTCTCAGCAATGAGCTACGGCCTTGCCGCAGCCGGTCCGAGTGCCTGTGTTTTTTGAAGGTGCGCAATACCCGGCGTATACTTACGTGTGCGCTGAGTCGGGGTCCATGCCCCGGCCAGCACGGGACACACCGATCCACACGGATGGGCAAGGAAGCCAAGGCATGAAAGCGACGTTGGCCTTGAGGTCCCGCACGCGGGTGCGGGCGGCGGGCGCCTGCATGGTCGTGGGGCTGGTTCTGGCAGCGATGCCAAGCGCTCGGGGCGGAGAAAGCCCGGGCGGGTTCCGCTTCGTCGTCTACGGCGGCACGGAAGGCGCGGGGCAGGCCCACCGCACCATGGCCGCTCAGATCGCGAAACTGCGCCCCCACGTCGTCGTCCACGCCGGCGGCATGGTGGGCACACGCGGCCGCTCGCGCCAGTGGAAGGCATTCCACGATTTCACAGAGCCGGTCTTCCAGGCCGCCTCCTTCTACGGGTGCCGCGGCCGGGGCGAGGGCTCCGGGTACTGCCAGGCCAAGGACGGCCACCCCGAGCCGAGCATGCGCGGCAGCTCCTACTGCTCCTTCGATGTCCAGGGCGTCCACTTCGTGCTCCTGGACACCACCGTCCCCGCGGACTTCAACGACCCGCAGACGAGCTGGCTTGCCGCAGACCTCGAGAAGGCACGCGGACGGCCCATCCTCGTCTTCGGCCACGACGCCGTCGTCGGGTGTGGCGGCCGCCACATGGTCCACAACGGCCGCCTGTGCTGGCACCCGCTCTTCGTCAAGAACAAGGTGAGCGCCGTCTTCAGCGGCGCACGCAACCTCTACCACCGCACACGCCAGGACGGGGTGGCCTACGTGGTCACCGGTGGCGGAGGCGGCACGCTCGACCCCGTGATGGCCCGCCGCCAGCTCATTCCCAGCGACGTGGCGGGCTCCTTCTTCCACTGCATCGAGGTCGGGCTGGGGCCTCAGGCCCTCCATTGCCGGGTCGTCGACTCCGAGGGCCGCACGCGCGACGAATTCGACATTCCCGTCCCTGCCCCTCAGGCCCAGGCCCGCCGCTGAGCCGCTCCCAGCGCACCGGCGGCTCGGCAGGAGTCTCGCCCTCCCACTGTTGCGGCACCGCGCCGAAACGGTTGACAGGCACCCACCTGGCGTCTATGATCCCTCCGCACCGTGTGGTCGGGCAACCCCCAGGCGTTCCCAGGAGAGCTCTCGATGCCCATCGTAGTCACCTGCCCGCAGTGCGGCACGACACTCCACGCGCCCGACGGCACGGCGGGCCGCCAGGTGCAGTGCGGCGCGTGCCAGACCCTGCTCAACGTGCCCGCGCAGGCGGCTCAGGCTCCCGCTGCACCCGCGCCAGCCCAGCCTGCGCCGCCGCCGCCGATGCCCGCCGGCGGGCAGCAGTACAAGCTTTGCCCCTTCTGCGCCGAGCAGATTCTCGCGGCAGCCAGCAAGTGCCGCCATTGCGGCGAGTTCCTCGGCGGCGGGCCAGTCGCACCCGCGGGCATGGCCGGCGGAACCGGCGCACCCGGCCGCGCCGCGCCCCACAGCCACTCGTTCAACTCGTTCCCCGTGTGGGCAGTCATCCTGCTCCACTTCCCCACCATCGGGATCTTCACCACCATCTGGCTCAACCTCCTTCACGGCCAGATGCCCACCGTGCGGCCCGACGACCCGTCCGCAGGCAAGGCCATCGGCTTCCTCTTCATCCCCTTCTTCAACCTCTACTGGGTCTTCTTCACCTACCATCGCCTCTGCGTGCGCATCAACGAGCAGTGTGCAGCCGCCCGGCTGCCGGGCAGTGTGCCCACCGGCCTCGCCATTGCCATGTGCGTGATCCTGGTCATCCCCTACGTCGGGCTCCTCAGCTTCTTCTTCATCGCCCCCATCTTCGCCGGCATCGTCCAGGCCCAGGTCAACGCCCTCAACCGCGCCGCCCAGAGCGCCCGGCGCGCCTGAGCCGTAGCGGCGGGCGCTGTTCGCTGTTCGGTGTCTGGCGTTCGGTCGTCGTGCCCGCTGCGGCCCTCACCCCTTCGGGTTCTCGCGGAGCGAAAGCGGGGTATCACGCCCTTCCTGTGCACCCCTGGCGCATGGATGCGGAAGAGGGCATGGATTGCGCCTTGCTGATTACGGGTTACGCGTTCCGGATTGGGGCCTATGCCTTCGACCAGGTGGTGCCCACGGCGATGTCGACCTTGAGAGGCACGTTGAGCTTCATCGCGCCCTCCATCTCCTCGCGGACGATGGCCGAGACGGCGTCCGCGCGGTCGGCGGGGACGTCGAAGATGAGCTCGTCGTGCACCTGGAGGGTCATCCAGGCGTCGGGGCAGGCATCGGGGAGGCGTCGGTCGAGGCGGAGCATGGCGAGCTTGATGAGGTCGGCGGCGGAGCCCTGGATGGGGGTGTTCACGGCCACTCGCTCGGCGGCGGAGCGCACGCCCTGGTTCTGGCTGTAGATCTCGGGGACGTAGCGTCGGCGCCCGAGCACGGTGGTCACGAAGCCGTCGCGCTCGGCGGCCGCCACCGTCTCGTCGATGAATTCCTTGATGAGCGGATACCGGCCGAAGTAGCGCTCGATGAACCCCTGCGCCTCGGCCATGGTGATCCCCGTGTCCCTGGCCAGCCGCTGGGGGCCCATGCCGTAGATGACGCCGAAGTTGATGGCCTTGGCCCGCGAACGCATCTCCTTGGTCACCTCGTCCATCGGCGTCTCGAAGATCTCGCTGGCGGTGCGGCGGTGGATGTCCTCCTGGCGGCGGAAGGCGCCCACCAGGTTGTCGTCGGCGGTCAGGTGGGCGAGGATGCGCAGCTCCACCTGCGAGTAGTCCGCACACAGGAGGCGTCGCGAGGGGTCGCTGGGGATGAAGGCCTCGCGGATCTTGCGGCCCAGCTCCGTGCGCACCGGGATGTTCTGGAGGTTCGGGTCGCTCGAGGACAGGCGGCCCGTGGCGGTGACCGTCTGGTTGAGCGACGTGTGGATCTTGCCCGTCCTGGGGTGCACGAGCGTGGGGAAGGCATCGATATAGGTGTTCTTGAGCTTCGAGAGCTGGCGGTATTCGAAGAGGCGCTGGACGATCGGCTGGTCGGCGAACGGCTCGAGGGCGCTCACGCTGGTGGCATAGCCGGTCTTGGTGCGCTTGACGCGCGCGCCCGATCCCTTCTGGATCTCGAGCTTCTCGAAGAGGATCGCCCCAAGCTGCTGGGTGGAATTGACGTTGAACTCCTCGCCCGCGAGCTCGTGGATCTCGGCACGCAGCGTGTCGATGCGGGTCGCGAAGTCGGCCGAGAGCGAGGCGAGCAGATCGAGGTCCACCCGCACGCCCCGCTGCTCCATGCGGGCCAGCACGCTCACGAGCGGCACCTCCACGTCGGCGTAGAGGCCGTCGAGATCGTGCTCGGCGAGCTGAGGGAAGAGGAGGTTGTGGACGCGGAGCGTGATGTCCGCGTCCTCGCAGGCGTAGGCGGAGACCTTCTCGACGGGCACCTCGCGCATCGTGACCTGCTTCTTGCCCTTGCCGATCAGGTCGGTGGTCGGGATCTTGCGGAACCGCAGGTGCTTCATCGCAAGGAAGTCCAGGCCGTGCTGGCGCTGCGAGGGGTCGAGCAGGTACGACTCGACCATCGTGTCGAACGCCACGCCCTGGAGCTTGATGCCGTAGTTGCCCAGGACGATCATGTCGTACTTGATGTTCTGTCCGCCCTTGCGGATCTTCGGGTCCTCGAGGACGGGGCGGAGGCGGTCGAGAATCCTCTCCACCTGCGATTCCGCCGCGTCGAAGAGCCCGCCGCCCGAGACCAGCGCCGCCTCGGGATACACGGGCACGTAGAAGGCCTCGCGCTCGCGGAAGGCGAAGGACAGGCCGACCAGTTCCGCCCGCGTGGGCGAGGCGGACGTGGTCTCGGTGTCGAGCACGAACTCGCTGGTCTTCCCCAGGCGTGCGACCAGGGCATCGAACGCCGCGGGAGTGTCCACCGTGTGGTAGGCCACCGCATCGGCGCTGGCGCTGAGCGCCAGGCCGTCGATGAGCGAAGGGAACTCGAGCTCCTCGAACAGCTCGATCAGCCGCTCGGTGTCGGCCTCGTGGCGCCCGAACGCCTCGGGGTCGAACTCCACGGGCGCATCGGTGTCGATCGTCACGAGCTCTTTGGAAAGGAGGGCTTCCGCGCGCTGGCTCAGGAGGCCTTCGCGTGCACGCTTGCCCTTGACCTCGGCGGCGCGGTCGAGGGCGGCTTCCAGGGTGCCGAACTGCCGGATGAGGTCGAGCGCCGTCTTCGGCCCCACCCCCTGCACGCCCGGCACGTTGTCCGATGAATCGCCCATGAGGCCGAGGACGTCGATCACCTGCTCGGGGGGAACGCCGAACCTGGCGACGACGCCCTCGCGGTCGATGATCTCGGGCTCACCCTCGCGCTTCTTCAGGTCGATGAGCTTCACGTGGTCGTTCACGAGCTGCATGAAGTCCTTGTCGCCCGTGACGATAAAGCAGTCCCAGCCGACGGCTTCCGCGCGGCGGACGAGTGTGCCGATCACGTCGTCGGCCTCGTAGCCGGGTGCCTGGACGATGGGCACGCCGAAGGCACCCACCACCTCGTCGATCAGGGGAAGCTGCTCGGCCATCTCGTCGGGCATCTTCTCGCGGGTCGCCTTGTAGGCGGGGAACTTCTCGTGGCGGAACGTCGGCTTCGGGCTGTCGAGCACCACGGTCAGGCGGTCGGGCGCCTCCTTCTCGATCAGGCGCATGAGCGACGAGGTGAAGCCGAACACCGCACTGGTGTTCTGCCCCTTCGAGTTGATCAGCGGGTTGCGGATGAAGGCGAAGTAGGAGCGGTAGGCGAGGGCCGAGCCATCGATCAGGAAAAGGCGGGGACGCGTGCTCATCGGGGGATTCCTTTCGGCTGAGATGCCGGGGATTCTAGCAGCGCCGCCGCCGAGCTGTCAAGGCTCCCGGGCCGCGCAACGGGCTATCCATCCACCCATTCCTTCTTCCGCTCTTCCATTCCTCCACCCCAAAGAACCGAGGCAGCGGCCGTGTGGCCGCTGCCTCGTGTGGGATGCGGTCGTCTCCTGCCCGTGTGGGCTACGCCTCCTTCTTCTTCCTGGCCGGTCGGTCCTTGCGGCGCTTCTCCTGCTCGGCCTTGCGGCGGTCTGCCTCGGCCTTGCGCTTGGCGTCGATGGCGGCCTGGATGTCCTCCCGCTTCTTCTCCAGCTTATCGATGTCGGGCGAGAGGGGGCGGAGCTTCTGGTAGAAGGCCTCGCGCTCCTCGCGGATCTGCTTCTCCTTTTCCTGGAGCTGCTTGTAGCCCTCGGCCAGCTCGGGCTTGCTCTGGATGAACTGGCGCCGCTCGTAGCTGAGCTTGCCGGTGAGCGACGCGCTGGCGTATCGCTGGAGCGTCGCCGCGAGGGCCTTGGCGTCGTCGGCGGCAAGGAAGCGCTCGGCACGCACCCCCGTCACCTGCATCTTCGCCAGGGCTGCCTTGGCGCTGGCCTTGAGCTCGTCGAGCTTCGCGCCGCCCTCCGGGCCTTCGAGGGCCGCGGCCGTCTGCATCAGCTCGTCGACGGCGGCCACATACGCGTCCGTGCTCACGGGCTCTGGCCTCTTGCGCTCCGCACGTTTGGGCTTGCCGCCTTCACCCGCAAGTGCCCACCCGCCCATGGCCATCGCCAGGGCTAACACGACCGTCACGCCGCGCCTGACCATCTGCGTCCTCCTTCGCTGCTGGCATGCCTGCGACGACGGCCCACGCCGGGCCTGCTGCACTCCACGCCCGGCCTGCCGATGCCAGGGCGGGGCCGAGCGGCAACCATGTTGCACCGGACGCCCCGAAAAGTCAAGAGGGATCCGTTCAGGGCTCCATGCCCTCGAACGTGTTGCCGCCCGCCTTCACCCTCGCCTCGAGCTGCGGGCCGATGCGCCAGAAGGCGCTGTGGGTCTGCGTGGGGGCCGGCGCGCGGGCCAGGGCGAACGTGTTCTTCTCGATGCGGACGGTCATGTTCACTGGGCGATAGGAGCCGACGAACAGGTCGTTGCTCACGAAACGGTTGTCGTGGATCCAGGCGGCGTAGCGGCCCTGCTCGGCGGGGCCTTTCTGCATGCCTACCAGGTAGATGGCCGATGCCCACTGCCCGGAGCGCCCGTAGCCGCCGTGGCGCGTCCTGGGGTAGGTGGTGAGGGCGATGAACGTGTTGCCGTGGATCTCGTTCATCGCGTTGGGGTTGTAGCAGGCGACGTTGAGCGGGGTGGCGGGCACGTAGGTCCACTTCATGTAGATGGTGTAGTCGCCCGCCCTGGCGGGCTGGAAGGCGCCGAAGAGGGTGGTCGCGTCGTTGCGGGTGATGGGTGCGGGCGGCTGGTCGGGCGCGTACTTCACGAAGTAGCCCTTCCAGCGGTCGGGCTCCCAGCGCTGCGCGGAGTCGGTCAGGCGGTCGGCGGCGAGGGCGGTGGCCTTCGAGCGCAGGTAGACGCCGGTGGCGATCTTGTCGGCGGGTGACCCCTTGCCGCCCGAGTCCAAGGGCGGCTTCTGCGTGATGCGCACGAAGTTGTCGTGCACCTTGCAGCCGGTGACCTTGCTGCCCTCGAACTTGATTCCGTGGAGCTCCACGAGCTGATGCTTGAAGGGGCGGCTCTTGGCCGGGATGTCGTCGAGCTGCTGGTGGCCGAAGATGTCGAGGTGGTTGTGGTGGAACTGGATGCCGGGCCGCGTCAGATGGGCGCCGCGGCCGCACGAGGTCACGCGGTTGTGGTGGACGTCCGCACCCGGGCACGAGCAGGCGAGAGCGTAGCCGTTGACGTATTGCTGGTGATGGCGGATGTCGTTGTGGTGCACCTCCACGTTCGGGCCTTCGCCAGCGATGCGGATGCCGATGTGGCAGCCCTCGGTGAGCAGGTTGTCGTGCACGTGCACGTTGCCGCCGGCCACGTCGAGGCGGAGCAGGTCGTTCCCCGGGTAGTGGCGGCTCTCGACGTCGACCACGCGGCTGAACAGCAGGTTGTGGTG
>Ga0272441_10003458_pt1 | contig 29987 bp, 37 predicted proteins | sample SSMProp6N_FD_193582 | JGI IMG/M metagenome (GOLD analysis project Ga0272441, IMG submission 193582) | Marine sediment archaeal communities from Little Sippewissett salt marsh, Falmouth, MA, United States - SSM-Prop-6N | ecosystem: Environmental > Aquatic > Marine > Wetlands > Sediment ... | reverse complement strand
TATTCTCATCATTATCCTCCGGATAAAACTGTTTAATATCAATTCGATACGCGATCTATTTAAACGCGCTCTCAAAGTGTGTGCCCGGCTTAATGCCCCATTTCTGTTTCAGGCCATGTTTAGGGACTAACTGATCCACAGCCTCCTGACCATGATCGCGCATGACCTCACCGAGGACCATGCGCGCGGCATTGCGGTTGTAACCGCTCCCGAGCTCATCGTGCATCGCGATCAATTCGTGTGCTTTCTCCAGCGTCATGGTCGTCGTCGCAGCTAGGGTGATAAATGCGGGCTAGAGCTCGAACGAATCGAGCTTTTTTGGCACTCCGATGTTTTTCAGAACCACATATTTTGGCATGCCGTTCTTGTACGGAGGATAGTCTTCACCTCTCATCAGAGGTGCCAGGTATTCACGGCATTTCTTGGTGATACCAAAGCCATCCTTGGATATGAAATTTGCCGGCATCATTTTTTCCACATTGGCGACCTTGCTCAATGGTGCCATCTCGATTTTCCAACGGTAAGGTTTGTTGCTGGTGCGTTTGATCGCCGGCATGACCGAGTTGTGACCTTTGAGTGCGAATTCGACCGCTGCCTTGCCGGTCGCATACGCCTGATCGACATCGGATTTGGATGCGATATGCCGGGCCGCCCTTTGCAGATAATCGGCTACCGCCCAGTGGTACTTGTATCCAAGACCATCTTGAATCATGTTGGCAACGACGGGAGCGGCACCGCCGAGTTGGCTATGGCCAAAGGCGTCTTTGAGGCCGGTTTCGGCCAGGAATCTCCCATCGGGCCAATGCACGCCCTCGGAAACGACCACTGAACAGTAGCCGTATTTCTTGACTTTCTGATCAACCGCGCTCAGGAATTTTTCCTGATCGAATTCGACTTCCGGGAACAGTACAACGATCGGAATTTCGTAGTCTTCGGAAGATGCCATCGCACCGGCAGCTGCGATCCAACCAGCATGGCGGCCCATGACTTCGACGACGAAGACCTTGGTCGACGTGGCGCACATCGAGGCAACGTCAAAACTGGCCTCCAGCGTCGAGATTGCAATATACTTCGCCACAGAGCCAAAGCCAGGGCAGTTGTCTGTTATCGGCAGGTCGTTATCGACTGTCTTGGGGACATGTACCGCGGTGATCGGGTACCCCATTTTTTCACCAAGCTGCGAGACCTTCAGACAGGTATCCGCGGAGTCGCCGCCGCCGTTGTAGAAGAAATAGCCAATATTATGCGCTTTGAATACCTCGATCAGACGCTCGTATTCGCGCTTGTTGTCCTCCAGGCTCTTCATTTTGAAGCGGCAGGAGCCAAACCCGCCCGATGGTGTGTGACGCAGCGCGGCGATGGCTGACTTGGATTCCTTAGTAGTGTCGATCAGATCCTCGGTCAGGGCGCCGATGATGCCGTTACGTCCCGCGAAGACCTTGCCGATTTTGTCCTTGTTTTTGCGAGCTGTCTCGATGACGCCGCAAGCAGAAGCATTGATGACTGCGGTAACGCCGCCGGATTGCGCATAAAAAGCATTCTTTTTCTTGCTCATTGGATTTCCTCTCGGATATTTTGATTGGGTTTCTGAATGAGTTTGTGATCTCTAGGTCGACTCTTCACGGTCTTTCGTTTCCTAATCGGCGTGCACCTGCAGGGTAGTCACGACACAATCGGAAATACGGTCAAAATCCGATTTGCCGGTACCGTATCGTGGAAAACCACGGCAGCAAAACTGGCTGCGGTAGGTTTTTTCGGCGACCTTTATGATCACGAAGCTGGTTTTGTTGTGCGCCCAAAACATCGCAGGGCAAAGCCTAAATTCACGTTCTCGCGGGTGCATCCTGATTTCGACATCAGCCAGCTGAATTTCATGTTCCTGCCCGGGCCAGCGATCTTTCAATGTGGTAACAGCCCATTGTTCCACTTCGGTAAAATCGGGTATCGACGACATTAATGCCTGAGTCCGGGAATGTTATCGTGGGCGAAGGATACCCTAAATACCGGTATTTTTCAGTAAAAACGCGGTCGTGTCGTTACAAAAAGCGTTGATCTGCTTGATTCCTGTCAGATTCGACGAGCTTTCTGCTTACTAACCCGCATGTTGCGGGCTAATGCAGTGTCGAGGTCTGTGCAACGCCATTGGCCATTTCATCCGGCGTCGCATCGCGTACGACATTGACCTTGATATTGTAGGTGATGACCTTGCCAGCGAACGGATGGTTGCCGTCAACGGTCAGCTTGCCGTTCTCAATCTGTGACACCCTGAAAATCCTGGATTCTCCCTTGTCATTCTGAAACTCGACTTCGGCACCAACGTGTCTGAATTCCGCTGGAACATTTTCGATATCATCCGTGTAGGTCAGTTCAGGTTGATGTTCGCCAAAGCCGTCTTCCGGATTGAGTTCCACGCTGATTTCATCACCCTGTCCGCAGCCTTCCAAAGCATACTCGATCTTTTCGATCACCTGGCTGTCGCGCCCGTGAATGTAATTGACCGGCTTGTCGATTCGCTCCAGGATCTGCTTGTCCTGGTCAGTGATCGTATAGGTTAGCGAAACGAACTTGTCGCGTTTGATGGTTTCTGTCATGAAAAAGCTGACTAACGTTGATGTAATTTCGTTTTTATTTTCGCATACAATCTTGGCAGCGTACAGATGAGGGGTTCGCTGGAACTGTGATGGGCGTGCTTGAAAAACACACAGTATTTTCGATCATCCGAACTTTCTCAATCGGGCCAATGCCTTAATCACTATGCGACGCCGCCTGGTGATGAATGCGGGCTATATGCGATGTGTCAACGAATGCGCAAGCCTAGTAGGATTGCCACGCCGCCGTCGCGGCTCGCACTGACGAGCAGGTGGGGCAGCAACGCCCCGGTGTGTATAATATTGTCTAGGTGATGTGGAGGTGGCTATGAGCTTTTCCAATTCCGGTTGTGCCGAAAGTGAACCTTATGCCTTGCGCGTTCTGGGTGATAGCATGTTGCCCGAATTCGAGGAGGGCTCTGTGATCGTGATCGATCCGGCAGGAGCGATCAGCGATGGTAGCTACGTGATCGCGATACATGATGATGAATACATCTTTCGGCAACTGCGGATCTACCAGGAACGCTATTACCTGCAGCCGCTGAATGACTTGTATGAAACTGTCGAGATCTCAGGGACCGATCAAATCAAGGGCGTTGTGTCGCAAAAGGCCGGACGCAGGCGCAAAGACCACAAACGTTACGATCAGGACTGAAGTGTGCGCCGGTCCGGGTGCATCAGCGTAGAGCAAAAGCCGGCGTTGAGTAATTCTTCCACAGTGTCGGGATCCACAATTTCCCTGCGCCGGTTGATCAACGGCAGCTCGTAATCGTTCCAGCCGCGTAAACCTGTCTGCATCGAACAGACATCCTTGTAACCCAGCCATTGCATGGTCTGAGCGGCCAGAATACTCCGGTTTCCCGAGCGGCAGATCACAACAATCTCCCGGTCCCTCGCATTGATCAGCTCCGGTACGGAATCCTCGTACTCCTCTTCGCAGGCGGTTTCGAGAATACCGCGGGGAATCAACATGGAATTTTGCACATGAAACGCTGAGTATTCGCATTCCTCGCGAATATCCAGGAGCAGTAGCTCTTTGTTCTCCTGCATGCGCTGTTCGACATCCCATGGAAAAAGCTCTTTTACTTCCTTGCGCGCCTCGTTGACAATTTCTTTGAAGGTCTTCATGGCAATCAACTTTGTTTGTTCTTACGTAACCCTTGCTCGACGGCGATGACTGCGGCTTCGACTCTAGAATGGATGCCAAGTTTGCGCAGTATGGCTTTGACGTGGAGTTTCACGGTCCCATCGGAGATGCCGAGGTTGCGCGCGATCAGCTTGTTGCTCTGGCCTTCGGCCAGCAAACACAGGATTTCCATTTCGCGTGGGGTCAAATCCGAGAATGGCCCCTCTTCATCTGCCACATTGCTCTCGCCCTGCACCATGCGCGCCAGGGCGTCAGTCAGGTCCTGCGCGACAACATTCTTGCCGTTCTTGATATCGCGTAATGCGCTCACGAGTTCATCCGGTTCCATATCTTTCAGCAAATAACCCTGTGCCCCGGAGCGTAGTGACTTGATAAGATCGGTTTCTTCATTGCTTGTCGTCAACATAACGACTGGAATCGTCGTTTTGTTCTCACGCAATCTTTGCAGGACTTCGAGGCCGCCCATATCCGGCATGCGCAAGTCGAGCAGCACAATGTCTGGCCGCAACTCCTTGACACGTTGTATGCCTTCGATGCCGGATGCAACAGCATCTGCAACTTCAATGCCGCGTTGCTCCAGCAGACCTTGCAGGCCAACGCGAAACAAGGCGTGATCATCTATGATTAGTACGCGCATAACGATTATCCGGTTATATGTCTACTGACTACTGGGATTGCCAATTTGTTCTGGCGTATAGTTGAACCGGAGCTCGATTCGGGTACCTTCATCCGGTTCACTGTCTATCTTTAGTTTGCCACCCAGATGCTTCGCTCTCTCCTTCATGATCGTCAGGCCAAGATGTTTCCCAGCCTCGCTCTGTATCTGCTTTTTGTCAAAGCCCTTGCCGTCGTTTTCGACCAGGATCAGGTAATCACCACCATCATTGCACTGTAGCAGCACGCGTACAATATGTGCCTCTGCATGTTTGCGAATGTTGGTCAGGGCCTCCTGAACGATCCGATAGACATTCATTTCCATATTTGCAGGGATGTCCGGGTTTTGGCATTCGCTTTGGAGCAAAATGTGGATGTTGGTTTCCTCTCTGAATTTCTCGACGACGCGCTTTATCGATGGAATGAGCCCTTGCTTTTCGACGGGTATTCGGCAATGAGCGATCAGCTCTCGCAAATCCGTGTAGGCTTCATCGAGGCCGTGCTCGACCTGCTCGATACTGTTTATGGTCGAGAATTCACCGGTCGGCTGTAATGCCTGGTCCAGTACGCGTACCTGAAAACGCAACGATGCCAGTGTCTGCGCGAGCGAGTCGTGCAATTCGTTGGCAATGATGTTGCGTTCGTTCTGAATAAGCAGCTGTTTTTGTTCGGCATCTTCGATAAATTTGTCCAGGGCCAGGCCGAGGTGCTCTCCGGCCGTTATCCAGAGCCGATGCATTTCTGCCGTCAGGCTTTGATTGGTGTTGGTGAACAAATTGATGACTCCGAGGGTGCGCACGTGGTAGCGTACCGGTATCGCAAATATTGTTGCGTAATCATCGTTGACGAGTTCACGCAGAAAAGGCTCATCACTTTCCCCAACGATTTCACTGGAGCGGCTGAACATCGAACCATCGATAGGGGTTTTGTGATAGCGATTAAGGCGGTCCTTGTCGATGCCAAAGCTGGAAGCGATCTCCATCCAACCGTCGTCTGTCAGTAGCCGAACCAGACTGGCCTTGACCGCGATCTCACGAGCAAACACGCCAATGAAATCGGTCAGGAGTTCCTGACGTGTCCGTGCCGCATTGATGGTGTCGCTGATTCTATACAACGTTTTTAGTGATTCGACGCTCCAATTGGTATCGATGCTATTCACTTAGGCCGTCTTGATTTTCTGCATGCGTCGAGCGTGATTAGCCGGTCATGTTGTGGTCGCACTCACACCTTGTCTTGCGGCGGCTTGTAGCTTGGATCGTTTGGATTCATGAAAATGAACTGATGTTTACCGGGCTCGAGTTCAACGAAATCAAGCACAGTGTCTTTGAGCAGCTCAGCGCTGGTCGGGGAGACGATGATCTCGACATCTCTGGATGTTACTGCGATATCTTCGTCCTTGCTGTCATCGAAACCCATCCCATAGTGAATGCTGTTGTCCTCGTTCCTGGTCGCAGCGATACGCAGTGACATGCCCTCAGCATTGCCTTGCTTCGCGGACACCTTGATCTGTTTGGCAGCTTCCTCTGTGACGGTAATCATGATCTATATTTTTCTGCTGGTCTGTTTAAATTGACGCGCGAACGCAACAAAACGTTCAACCCAGTTGTAATTGCGGGTATTGCGCTGGTGCGAGTAACAGGCGAGCACGTTGTTATGGATCAATCCGTCGTGCTTGCCGTCAATGCCGGTGCCACGCAATACCTGAAACGCAAATCTAGCATCTTTGGGTAGATTAATAAATCGTGAGTAATGAAATTCGTGAGCGGCGATGATAGGCGCGTCGGATGGCGGCCATAGCTGGTCCGGGGTCTCGCGTAGTTGGACATAACCTCGTCCTTGCGGTTTTTTCTCCATGATGATATCCGCGGGTATAGCGCCAACCATTTCGTGCTTTGCGTTCTTCCATTCTATTGAACGCGCGAGATACATCAGGCCGCCGCATTCCGCATACACAGGCAGCCCTCGATCGATCGCTTCTGCCAACTGTTGACGAAACGCCTGGTTGCTCTCGAGGGGCTCCATATGCGTCTCCGGAAAGCCTCCGCCGATAAAAAGGCCGTCGAGCTGGGGGAGGCTGGTATCTGATATATTATCGATCCGTACCAGTCGGGCACCCGCCGCCGCAAAAGCGTCGAGATCGTCCGGGTAATAGAAACCGAATGCAGCGTTTTCAACGATTCCGATGTCGATATCGGGTTTCAAGTTGATCGGCTGTTGCACAACCGGCGGCCCGAAATCGGCATCTGGGACATCAGCCAAACTGAGCAATGCATCCAGATCGACCTGTTCTTGTACAGCAGCACGCAAGCTGTCGATCTTACGTTCACACGCTCTGTCCTCATGGCTGGGTACCAGGCCAAGGTGGCGTTCTTCGATGTCGAGTTCGGGGCTATGGTGAACCGCGCCGATCACCGTAACATCGGTGTAGTGCTCAATCACCTTGCGTAATTTGTCCTCATGGCGATAGCCGCCGAGCTTGTTCAGGATTACGCCCTTGATGTTGATGTTCTGATCGAAAGCCTGATATCCCAGAATCAGCGGTGCTATGCCACGGGTCATGCCGCGCGCATCGAGGACGAGTACGACCGGGGTGTCCAGCAATTGGGCCAGCGCTGCATTGCTGTTGCTTCCTTCGAGATCGAGTCCGTCGTACAGTCCTTTGTTGCCTTCGATGATTGCGATGTCCGCGCCTGTGCTGTGTTTGTTGAACAGCGTCACGATTTCATCGTGTTCCATCGTGAAAAAATCGAGGTTGAAGCACCGTCTTCCGGCAGCTTTGGCCAGCCAGTGGGGGTCAATGTAATCGGGACCCTTTTTGTAGGGTTGGACCATCAAACCTCGTGCTTGCAACGCGGCGCATAAGCCAATCGTAATGGAGGTTTTCCCCGAGGACTTTCGGGCGGCAGAGATATACAAACGAGACACGGGACTGAGTCGTCAGTATCGGTTCAGAGATTCAACCAGCGATGAAGCGGCAGCAGATGAAACAAATCGTACGTTTGCGCATCGCTGCCCACTGCGTTGTCGTTCCTAACTGTTCTATGATCGATCGCTGGTGTTCGCTATTGCTTGTCTGCCAGGCTGGCGGGCAGGAACGGTAGCACCTTTATCAGGAATGCGACGATGACCATAGCTATCGCCACACCACCCAGGCCCAGGGCGACCTCGTACGAACTGGGCGTATAGTTGCTAACGACGCCGTCGAAGAACGTGCTGCTGACTTCATAACCCGGGAACATCTCGAGCGGATAGGCCTGGCCGCCGATGATGATGGTATACATCGAACTGAGGCCGCCGATGATTATGAGTCCGCAAATCAGCCCGAGTACCTGGCGGCTGTCGCGAACACCCGGCGCGTAAATCAGCGCCAGCGGCAGCAGACCGCCAAGGATGATTTGTCCGATCCAGAATACCTGGGTGAATTGGCCACCCTCGAGCAGTATGAATTTCTCGACGCCGTGATGTTCGGTAATGTAAAGGTTGGTCAGATGATAGACCGCAACGAAATACAGCACAGCGGCGACAAATACACCCAGCAGACCGCGAAGCCGGACGAGAATGTCATCGCCCAGCTCGCGGCCGGTCCACTTGTAGGAGGCCATGAGCACGAGGATGAAAATCGCGAGCCCGAATGCGAACGACATGATGATGAACATCGGCGCCATCAACGCGGCATCGTAAGCTGAACGCGCCACCAGAAAACCGAAGATCGAGCCAGTACCGGTGGTGAGTATCAGACGCCAGATGAATGCGGCGAGGCCAGCCTTTTTCTTGAACTTGTACATGTTGTGGTCCATCATGAACCAGACATAAACGCCGACGATCGCGAAGAATCCGGTGTAGAGGAAGATGTTCCAGGCAAAGATCGATTTGAAATTGTAGTACGTCATCGCCACGATCAAACGGTCTGGGCGCCCAAGGTCGAGCAGCAGTATCACGAGACCACCGGCGAGCAATGCGATTGCGAGCAAGCCGGAGAGGCGGGCGAGTGGCTCGTAAGCCTCCTTTTTGAACACGGAGGCGATCGACGCGACGTTCAGCGCGCCGGACGCGGCGACGATCAGGAACACAGCGAACACATGCGGCATACCCCATACGATCTGATTGGTCATGCCGGTAATGTAGTGGCCTTCGTGTTCCATTTGGTAAACCGCAAGCAAAGCAACCAGTATGATCAGTCCGAGGCCTCCCAGCAGACCATAATAGGCCAGGCTCTTGCCTTCGATCTCTTTATAATCAATCTTTTTCATTTTCGTCTCTGAGAATCTTATATGCCTTGATAACGAACGCCCGTGTTCAGTTTCAGATCTGCGCGGATCTGTTTGCCGCCGTGTTTGGCCAGCTCTTGTGAGATCTCGCTGTTGGGATCGTTCAGGTCGCCGAAGATGAAGGCATGATGTTCGCCCTGGGTGCACGCCTCGACACAGGCAGGAACCTGTGCCTTGTCCACGCGGTGAACGCACATGGTGCAGGACTCGACCGTACCTTTGCCACGGGGTGCACTCAAAGTCTGATTTCTGACCTGCTCGTGCACGAACGAGCGGGCCTTGAACGGGCAGGCCATCATGCAATAACGACAGCCGATGCAGATGTGCTTGTCCACCAGTGCGATACCGTCTTTGCGCTTGAATGAGGCACCGGTAGGGCAGACATCGACGCAAGGCGCTGTTTCACAATGCTGACACATCAGCGGCAGCGACAGCTCATGCCCGGTCTGCTTTTCGCGCAAGGTGACCTTGCGAATGTATTGCGTGTCGGTTTCTGGTCGGTTGTTGCCAACCAGGCCGTGCTCCGCATTGCAGGCATCGACACAGTCGGTGCAGCCGTCTTCACACTTGTTGGTATTGATCAGCATGCCCCAGCGAACCGCGTCAGTCACCGGCTGATCGTCCGGTTTGGCACTGGCGACCTGATGCAACATGATGCCTGGCGCTATCGTAATCGCGCCGACAGCTGCGGTCTTTTCCAGGAAGCTCCGTCTCGAGTGGTTCACAGCGTCGCTCATTTAGAATCTCCTGCGGTTGGTTCAGTTGCCGACAGGAGCTGGTGTACTTGCTGTTGTAGCGACACCGGTGGATGATCGGCTGGCTTCTCGCGTTCGATGAACTCCTGGGGACGGTCTGCGTGACAGTCAAAACAATCGATAGTCACAGCTGAATACTCATGACAGGTCCGGCAAAAATGCTCATTGCTGTCGATGCTTGCTATGTTGCCTTGTTCATCAGGTTGCACGTGACAGTCGATACATTCGGCGAAACTGTGTCTTGAGGTACGAATGCCCCGGTGCATGGTTTCATCACGTTGATGCAGGATATAGTTCATGTGGTTCCTGATCATGTCGTCTTCTGGCTCAACGCATTCGACGTCCTCACCCTCAGGTTCGTTAATGACTGGCAATGGCACATCAGCTGTTCCCGCGAACGGGAACAGCATCGCCAAGGCTGCTACTATGAATGTGTTTGGAAGAAAACGTTTGATCATCATTTCAACCTGGTTTTGGTCTCAATTACACTTACATTACCGTGGGTTTTCTATTCACCCAAAGCCATGTCGATGTAACCGGTAGGACATACATCAGAGCAGATGTGGCAACCGATGCACTTGCTGTAGTCGGTGTCGACATAACGTCCGGTGGTTTGTTGGTCCTTCTTCACGCGGAACACTGCATCCTGCGGACAGAAGATCACGCAGTTGTCACACTCGAAGCACATACCGCAGCTCATGCAGCGACCGGCCTCCGCGACAGCCTGTTCTTCGCTCAGACCGTGGACACGTTCGGCGAAATGGCCGAGTACTTCATCGGAAGAGGGGACATCGGTATCGCGCAGGTTGCGCGGTGTATACCCGAAATGGCCGAGGAACATGTTCTCGGTGGTGATGATCTCCTGCTTCGAGCGATCTTCGTAGTTGTGGATCGCGTAGTTCTGCTGGTCGGTACCGCGCTGTTCGTCTTCGTGGTAATCGTTGGCGCTGTAACTGTCTACAGCAAGACCGGCCTCTGTCAGTTTTTCCTGCAGGTTGAAGTGGTGGACATCCACCTTGGGACGTTTCTTGACTTCAATGTCCTTGAAATGGTTGTCAATGGTGTCAGAAACGATGTAGGCCTGACCAATTGCTGTTGTCAGCAGATGTGGACGGACGATGTCACCGCAGACAAAGTGATTCTCCTTGCCCGGGACCCGGTAGACGTTGTCGGAATCCATCAGGTTGCGCCCATTGTTGAATTCTTCGACACCGGTCAGATCACCAGCCTGGCCGATCGCTGCAACGATCATGTCGGCTTCGACTGTGTATTCCTGGCCGCCTTCAACGCGTACCGGCGCATTGTTTTCCCACTTGCAGTCTGCGAACTTCATACCGGTCGCACGACCCTCGGCATTGCGAATGATCTCTATTGGCATCACCTCGTTCATGATGTTCACGCCTTCGATCAGTGCATCTTCGACTTCGTGCTGTGCCGCGGTCATTTCTTCACGCTTGAACAACGCGGTCAGCGTCACGTTGTCGCAAGGCTTGCGTTGCGACTCGTCGACATCGCCATGGCTGATATCACCATTAACCACAGCTTCGGGGTTCTCTTTGAGCTCCTTCAGAGTACCGATGCGGCGCGAAACCGAGACGACGTCGATCGAGGTGTCGCCGCCACCGATACACAGCACTTTGTTGGCGGTGTATTTCATCTTGCCAGTGTTGAACTGTTCCAGGAACTTGACTGCCGACACGCAGTTTGGCGTTTCCTCCCAGCCTTCCAGGGGGAGATCGCGGCCTGTCCAACAGCCCAGCGCCCACAGGATCGCGTCATATTCCTTTTCCAGTTCCTCGACACTGACATCGGTGCCGACGCGCGTGTTCATGCGGGTTTCGATGTGCCCCATGTTCAGAATGCGCTGGCACTCGTTGTTCAGAATGTCGCGCGGGGTGCGGTAACCCGGGATACCGTAGCGCATCATGCCACCAAGTTCTTCGTGGTCGTCGAAAATCGTAGACGCGATACCTTTACGGCGAAGCTGGTATGCGGCGGCCATGCCTGCAGGTCCACCACCAACGATGGCGACTTTCTTGCCGGTCATTGCGGCGCTGCTGTCGAACTTGAAGCCCTGTTCGTAAGCTGTATCGCCAATATACTGTTCGACCGCATTGATTCCGACAAAGTCCTCGACGTTGTTACGGTTGCAGCCGTCCTGGCATGGAGCAGGGCAGACACGGCCCATCATCGATGGGAAAGGATTGGCGTCGGTGGAACGGCGGAAGGCGTATTCCTGCATGCTGACGCCTTCGGGCGGTCTCTCGATACCACGAACGATATCCAGCCAGCCGCGGATATCTTCACCCGAGGGGCAGCTTCCCTGGCAAGGCGGTGTACGGTGCACATAAGTGGGACACTTGTGCGACGTGTCTTCTTTGAAGATCTTGTTCGACCAGCCACGCCAGCTGTCGTCGCCGTCTTCGAACTTTCTGAAGGTTAACTTGGTGTTTTTCATTTCTTCAGTGGAGGTTGCCATGCCAGTTCTCCTGTTGTATCGCCATTATTGGCTTAATTCATTAAAATTCGACACTATGCTGCCTGTTCCGTTTCAGCTTTTTCCTCGTCTTCTTCACCCTGACCCTCGAGGATGATAGCGTTGCTCACCAGCTGATGAACACTGACGATCTGATCCATGGTCATGCCGTAGTACGGCAGGACTTTCGTAAATTGTGATTTGCAGATGGCGCAGATTGCAGCCATGTGCGTGACACCCTTGTCTTCGATGACATTCTTCAGGGCCTCCATGCGCGGAAGCGCGCCTTTGACACGAAGCTCCATCAGGTCATCGGTCAGCAGACCGCCGCCACCGCCACAGCAGAAGGTGCTGTCGTGAATGGTCTCGGGCGCCATGTCATAGAAGTTATTGCATACCGCTTTTATGACCTTACGCGGAATCTCGAATTGACTGCCGGGGTAAGAGCCAATCCGCGAGGCGCGAGCGACGTTGCAAGAGTCGTGGAAAGTCAAGGTCATCCAGTCGTTCTCGGACTTGTCGATATTCAGGATACCGCGGTCGAGGCAATCGGACGTGAAATCGAGAATATGCTGCGGCACCGGATAGTTCGGATCGAGGAAATCCCACGGGCCCGCGAGTGTGTTCAGGAAACTGTAGGCAACGCGCCAGGCGTGACCGCACTCGCCAAAAATGATTCGCTTGACACCGAGTTCCTTGGCGGCTTCACGGATGCGCAGAGAAATTTCGCGCATGTTCTGGTAGTTACCGATGAACAGGCCAAAGTTGGCGGCTTCCGAGGCTTTCGAGCTGACCGTCCAGCTAACGCCGGCGGCATGGAAGACCTTGCCATAGCCGATCAGGCCGTCGACGTGTGGCTCTGCAAAGAAATCCGCAGACGGTGTGACCAGCAAGACTTCGGCGCCTTTTTCATCCAGCGGATAGCGCACCTTAACGCCGGTATCTTCCTCAACCTCTTCCTCGAGACCTTCCAGCGTATCAGCCAGAGCAGGCTCGGGCAGACCAAGGTTATTGCCGATCTTGTGAACTTTGCCGATGATTTCGTTGGAGTATTTCTGGCCCTTGCCGACGTGCGCGAGGATGTCACGCGCAGCCATGGTCACTTCGGCTGTGTCGATGCCGTACGGGCAAAACACCGAGCAGCGGCGGCATTCCGAGCACTGGTGGTAGTAACTGTACATTTCATCGATGACGTCTTCTGTCAGATCAACAGCACCAACCAGTTTTGGAAAGTGTTTGCCGGCGAAGGTGAAATAGCGGCGGTAGACCTTGCGCAACAAATCCTGACGGGCAACGGGCATATTGTTCGCGTCGCCGGTGCCGAGGAAGTAATGGCACTTGTCCGTGCAGGCGCCACATTTGACGCAGATATCCATAAAGACCTGCAACGAGCGGTATTTGCCGAGCATGTCCCCGAGTTGTTCGATGAAGGTTTCTTTCCAGCCCTCGATCAATTCACCATCACCCGGGAACCCGAGCTGTTCTTGGAATTGTGCTTTGGCCAGATAAGGCGCGCTGTGCGACATCACGCCTTCCATAACCGTGGGTATCACGGGGAATTCGTGCGTTTCCGGGATTTCGAAATCAGCCATTACTCAATGTTCCTGACATTAGTCTGTTGATCTGCGCTTGCATCAAGCGTTTCTACCGTCCTTGGCTTCAAGTTCCGCGCCCCAGGGGGACAGGTGACGGACCTCACGTGGATTGTCCACCTGGTTGCGTGTTGGTGAAAAGAACAGGCCAGGGGCGTGCAACAGCTTGCTGATCGGGAAGATGAAGCTAAGAACCAGCACCAGCGTAAGGTGAATCAATAACACCGCGTCGGTAGGCAGGTTGTGCCAGTCCAGCAGGAACAAGCCCATAATGAAAGCTTTCAGCTGAACGATGTCGGTATGTGCGACGTAGCTTATCATCAGCCCGCTGACGGCGATTCCGATGATCAGCAGCAGCATCAGGTAATCCGATGGTGATGAGATGTAGCGGACGCGATCGACGAAGATGCGTCTGCCGAGCAGGCCGACCAGGCCGAAGACCATCGCAAAACCGGCGTATTTGCCGAAACTCTGCACGACTTCCAGGCTCACGATGGGCCATAGAAAACTATCCGGGCTGACCACATAACGCAAATGGCGGAAGAACGCGAGCAGCAGAGCAACATGGAATATCCAGCCAAAGATCCAGGTCCATTTGGTGGCCCGAAACAGGCTGTTGAAAAAGACAACTTCGGTTGTCAAACGCCAGGCAACACCCGCTTTGGTCGTCGGTGCCGGCGTAACGGGAATCTTCAATGGCGCAGGTACACGTGTATACTGCAAGACCTTGTTGGTGATGCCGCCGATAAGCACCGCGATCGCAGCATAGAACAGCACGATGTATATCACACTTACGGGATTGACACTTTCGGCACTCATTACGGGTGTATCTCGCCTCGTTTGGTTACAAAAATAGTTCAGTTTATCAGGGGGGTCTTCATCGAAGACCCCCTGAGCGGCTTATGTTTTATACACAACCGGTCGGCTTCGGCAGGCCAGCGTATTTACACGCCTGCTTGCCGGGGCCATAGGGGAACAGTTCGTACAGATATTTGCTGTTTCCTTTGTCTTTGCCCAGCTTCTTACCGACTGCTTTGGTCAGAACACGTACCGCTGGGGCAATTTGATACTCTTCGTAATATTCACGCAGAAAGTTGATGATTTCCCAGTGATCATCGGTCAGATCCACGTCTTCGGCCTTGGCCATGACTTCGGCGACTGCGGGTTCCCAGTCGTTCAGGTTAGCCAGGTAACCTTCTTCGTCTACTTCAAGACTTTTACCGTTTACTTCGATAGGCATGTTGTGCGCTCCTCGTTGAGAACGAATTAAAAAAATTAATAATTAAAGCCAGGCATGAACTTTGTCATGCTCGGCCACTAAATCCACAAAACCGTCGTAATCAACGACTTTGATTCCATCGGCGATTTTGCCTTCGACGCCACGGGCCTTAGCATCAGGACCAAGCACTGCGAAGGTGATACCGTCAGCATTCGCGATAGCTTCAGCAGACTTGGTGCCTGTTGTCGCTGCATAAACACCGTCTTCAAACAGCAGAACCGTCGAGCCGCGCTTGGCGAGGCCGAGGCAGTCGTCGAGCACGCTGCTGCCGAAAGGAGATTTATTTACTGTATGTAGGGTTGCCATGGTCAGTCTCCTAGAAACTCAAGATAACGTCTTGATCGTCGATCACGTCGGCGAGTTCAGAGCGGCTGACCAGGCGTATCGAATCCTTCTCCGCCCAGTCCTCATCTTCATCTTCCCAGGTCAGGTGTTGAAGATCATCGAGGCTCAGACCACGCTCTTCGAGTGACTCCTTCTCGACGTAGATTTTGTTGACGTCGTAATCACCCAGAGCGGTGTATGTTGGCGAGAAGTTCTTCATTCCGATACCTTCGGTATTCTGACCTTTGGTCAACTGGTACACGCCATCACCTATGAAAGCCAGGCTCACATCCTGTTCGAAGGCTGCCCCGATAAGTACGACTTCGAGAGACTCCAGCGCGTAGATCGTGCCGTAGGGTGCCTTGGTGTTCATATACATGAATTTTTTTGCCATTTATATGATCCCCCTCAGGCACCAAACGTGACGAGGCGATCACACTCGATGCCGGCTTCGATCAACTGACCCAGCCCTGAGATGCGAAAGCCTTCCGCGATGTTGTTGGCGTCTTTGCCCTGACGCTTGGCCTCGTCTTCGTCCATCAAGCCGCGGCGCTGTGCAGCCGCGATGCAGACGACGAGGTCAAGGTTGTGTTCCTTCTGCAATTCCGTCCACTGTTGGGTGATATTGCGGTCGTCCTGCGGCGGTACCGCAAGACGAGTCCCGTTATTCACGCCATCGTGGTAGAAGAACACACGAAATATTTCATGCCCTTTGGCCAGGGCTGCCTTCGCAAACTGATAGGCAGAGTCTGACGACTGGTGCTGGTAGGGGCCTTCGTTGATTTGGATTCCCAGTTTCACGTTGCTTCCTTTGTTTTAGAACCGAATATGTGTTGAAGCGTTCAAGCTGTTACGTGCACCGCGCCACGTGTCGACGTGGTATTTCGTGAACGGCAGATTGGTCACTTCAAAGAAACGCGGCCAGCCGATCCGTTCAATCCAGTCATTGATGCGTTCCCAATCCTTGGCGCCTTCTTTGTAAGCTTTCAAGATGCGTTTCACGATCGCATTAGCCTCTGGCCACCGTGGCGGATTGTTGGGGATGCCTGCAGCAACCAGTTTCTGGAAAGTCGGCTTGCCACGAGCGTTGGAGTGATTGCCGCCAACCCAGATCGCCAGCTTGGTGTGCTCAGCATCGTTGATCTGCATCGGTGGGCAGGGTGGGTAGCAGGCACCACAGCAGATGCACTTCTTCTCGTCGACTTCCAACGAGGGTTTGCCATTGACCATTGCCGGACGAATTGCGGCTACCGGACACCGCGCAACGACGGAAGGACGCTCGCACACGTTGGAAACCAGGTCGTGGTTGATCTTCGGTGGCTTGGTGTGCTGGACATTGATCGCAATGTCGCCTTGACCGCCACAGTTGATCTGGCAGCACGAGGTGGTGATATGCACACGGTTCGGCATGTTGTTCTCACGGAACTCGTCGATCAGTTCGTCCATCATCGACTTAACCACGCCTGAAGCGTCGGTGCCTGGAATATCGCAGTGCAACCAGCCTTGGGTGTGAGAGATCATCGTGACCGAGTTCTTGGTGCCGCCGACGATGAAGCCAGCATCTTCGATCGCCTTGATCAATGGCTCGACCTTCGCCTCGTCAGCCACCAGGTATTCGACATTGCTGCGGATCGTGAAGTGGATATAGCCGTCAGCATACTCGTCACCGATGTCACACAATTTGCGCAGCGTGAATACGTCGAGAATACGTTGAGTGCCGCATCTGACAGTCCAGATCTCGTCACCGCTGTACCCGACATGACGGAGCACACCCGGTCTCGGATGTTCGTGGTATTTCCACAGACCATAATTTCTACGCATTACCGGATGCATGTATTGAAATGCGTCCGGACATCCGGATTCGATTGGCGAACGAGGTTTATCAGCCATGGTTATTCCTCAAATAATTATTTCGGTTTTGTTAGAAAGGGGCCGCAGCCCCTTCCATGTGTGCTTAGTTGGTCGCTAACGATCAAGCCGCTGCAGAGGCTTTTTCGAGTTTGCGCTCGAACCACTTCTCAGCTTCTTCATCCCAGCCATCCATACGAATGTACGAGCTCTGGCGTGGGTGAGCGACCATGTTCGGGTCAACGTCGAGGTCAAAATCAACGCCCTCGAGGAAGTTGACCAAGCCGATACGCTCGATCATCTCGCCACAACGCTCGTGTTCGAGACCGTTCTCAGCCCAGAAGTCGATGATTTCTTCAGCCATTTCGATGAGATATTCGTAGTCTTCTTCGGTCTCGAGCTTCTTGAACGGAACCACGACGGTGCCCATCAGGTCACCGATCTTCAGCGTACGTTTGCCGCCGATCAGAATCGTAACGCCCTTGTCGTCACCCGGGTGCAGCGCTTTCGGCATCACATTCAGGCAGTGCATGCAGCGAACACAGTTCGGGTTGTCAACGGCCAGCGTATCGTCATCATTCAGGGACAATGCATTGGTCGGGCAACGCGTGATCACGTTGTCGATCACGTACTGGCGGCCCTTCTTCGCAACGAAAGCCTTGACTTCTTCCTGGTCAACCTTCATGTCGTCGCGCCAGGTGCCGATAATGGCCATGTCGGCGCGTTCGATCGCATTCTGGCAGTCATTAGGGCAGCCGGATACTTTGAATTTGAATTTGTACGGCAGCGCAGGGCGGTGCACGTCATCGGTAAAGTTGTTGACCAGATGACGGTGAATGCCGTGCTCATTCGCACAAGACATCTCGCAGCGTGCAGCGCCTATGCAGGACATGGCTGTACGGACGCAGGGGCCAGCGCCGCCGAGGTCCCAGCCATACTCGTTGATCTCGTCAAAGAAGTGCTGAGTGTTTTCGGTCGTTGTACCGATGAACATGATGTTGCCAGTCTGGCCGTGAAAAGTCTGCAGACCCGAACCCCATTTCTCCCAGCTGTCACCCAACTGACGCAACATCGCAGTCGTGTAATGGTTGCCGGCAGGTGGCTGGACGCGCAGGGTGTGGAATTCTCGCGATTCAGGGAACGCCGATCCGACCTCGGAGAAACGAGGAATGATGCCGCCACCGTAGCCAAATACAGAGACGGTGCCGCCTTTCCAGTATCCTTTGCGGGTCTCATAGGAGTGCTCGAGCTGCCCGAGGAGGCTGCTGGTCACTTCCTGAATGCGTTCATCCGGATGCTCATCGCGGAGTTTCTTGATACCTGAAATAAAGCTGGGCCATGGGCCGCTTTCCAGCTCATCCAGCATTGGGGTTTCGTAAATCTTTTTGGCCATGGGTTGTCTCCTATTGGCTGATCTGCTTGCAAGCAATATTAGATTCGGGCGACGAAGTCTAATCACAAAAATTATTCTTCTCAATATCCCTTTATAGCGGTATAAGGGTATTGAATTTACGTCGCGCAATTGTAGGGCCAGCAATCAAAAGTCAGAATCCTACCCTTGGGAGGGCGAGGGCATTGGCCATTATCCCTAAAGGGATAGTTTTGACTTGATTAAGGGCAAAACTTGCCACTTATGTTAATGATAAACGCACAGAAAACAGCGATGTATGCTTTTACATCGATGTTGTCAGCAAGCTAATGAAAGAAACCACACCAGCTGCCTGGTCTTGTCGCACCGATCGTGGTCTAAGATGACAATGACTGATTTGCGCCGGAATCGGCATGGTCTTTTGCCAGTGAAAGCAACGATCCGCAATAGAGTGCTGCTCACTCCAGCACCGGAAAACCCCTTTAACCTTGCGAATGCTGAGGTTTATCGCGCGTGGCGGGAGCAGAAATTGGCGCAAAGGCCACTGATCGAGGATATGGTCGTCGCCATTGATGATCCTTCGGCGCTCCGCCTCGACGAATTGCAGCAGATCAAGCAACTGGTTCGCCGGTGCAACATGGTGGTATATAAAGTGTCAGCGCAAACCCGTCTGGGCGACAAGGAGCTTGTGCATCGGTTGGGATTACAGCTTGGCCTGGCCCACCTGGATGACAATCTGCGTTCCGATGAGGACGATATTACCTCGCTGACAGTCACCGAGCAGCGCGGTCATCAGTATATTCCTTATACAAACCGACCTTTGAGCTGGCATACCGACGGTTATTACAACGCGCCGGAACAGCAGGTGCGCGCTTTCATTCTGCATTGTGCCCAGGCGGCTGCCGAGGGTGGGGAGAACAGTCTGATCGATCACGAGTTGGTGTATCTCCGTATTCGCGACGAGAATCCTGCGCTGATCAAGGCGCTTATGCACCCGGAAGCCATGGTTATCCCGCCGAATGTAGAGCAAGGGAGTGAAGTCCGGGGTGCCTGCGCAGGGCCCGTATTTTCGGTTGACCAGTTGACCGGCAGTTTGCACATGAGATACACGGCACGCAAACGCAACATTCAGTGGCGCGATGACGCGCTAACGCGGGAGGCGGCGCACTTGATTACACAAATACTTGATATTGATGAGATTGCCTATACATACCGCCTAGGTGTCGGCGAGGGGGTGATCAGCAACAACGTCTTGCACAGACGCTCGGGATTTGTCGATGATGAGAGCGCCAAAAGACTAATGTATCGTGCACGATACTATGACCGGGTCGCTGACACTGGGTTGAATCAACACGTTTGAGTGAAACCATTTAAGCAAAGGTGGATTTAAAGTTATGCTGTGGCTTAGCGAAGTACTCCTGCAAGGGCATCAGTTGGAGTCATTCGACGATTTACTCTCGGAGCTGAAAAAACGCGCCCGCGAGGGTGAGTTGTTCCTTCGCATGGACGTCAAACCCCCCTTTCCGGATACACCAGCGGACTGGGAGGATAAATTGGAGGCAGCGTTTACCTCACGGCAGGAGTGAGGCAACCTGGGCAAACACCATCTCAATTTTTGGACAACGATATGCTGTGGGAAGAAGACGACAAGCAAGCTGACGAGAACGCGATACCGGACGACGTGGTCGATCTGATTTTCAAGATCGATTGCAAGCAGATCCCGACGATGCACGCCTATGAGCTGGCGCAGGCGCTTTATGGGCTATTGCCCTGGATCAAGGACGAGCCGGAGATTGGTATCCATCAGATCCATGGCGCCACCTCCGGCAATGGCTGGGAACGTCCACCGGATGGCGAGCTGATGCACTTATCCAGACGAGCGAGAATGCATCTGCGCGTACCCAAAGAAAGAGTCGATGAGGCCAGGGCGATTTCCGGTGAAACGCTCGATATCGCTGGCTTCCCGGTCGCATTAGGCGCAGCCAGCGTAAAGCTGCTGAAGCCGATTCCAACGCTGTTTTCGCGCTACGTCATCGGCCCCGAAGGTCTGGATGAAGAGGGGTTTGTCGATTGGATTGCTGACGAGCTGCGTCAGCGTGACATTCTTGTGCGCAAGTTGCTTTGCGGCATCGGGCATACGTTGGCGACGCCGGAGGGTGACATTAATACGCGCAGCGTTATGATCGCTGACCTGGACAAAGCAACGTCACTCAGTTTGCAAGAGACCGGTGTCGGTCCTGGGCGGCATTTGGGGTGCGGCATCTTTCTGCCTCACAAAGGTATTCGCGCTGTCGGTGAAACCGAGGACAAATCTCACTTTACGGGTACTTGATCTATCCCCTTCAGGTAGGGTGTCTGGCATCTATTGGCAATCTGATTTAATATTTTCGCTCGATTTTTTGGGCGTTTTAGTTGCAGACAGATACTAAGGGTAGCAAAAATATGGCACTTGACTCAGTTGAAAGAACAGAAAACGGCTATTTAGTGAATTCCAGTGACTGGACCGAGGAAATAGCGAAAGAACTTTTCGCTGAAGAAGGCATTGAACCGACTCAGGAGCATTGGGATATCGTGAACTATGTTCGCGATGAGACACTGAGCGGAAACGAGCCCAATGAGCGCAGCATCATGAAAGCCATGGGCAAGCTCTGGGGGCGTAAAGTAAGTTCAAAAGAAATGTACGAGATGTTTCCAGGAATGCCTTCGAAGCAGGGGTTGAAGATCGGTGGTTGCCCGCAGAGCACCCGCAAAGGCGGATACTGAACGGGTAGAACCCTTACCCTTCTGGGGTATATTGTTGCAATTTCTCGGGATGTTACACTCCCGCGACGACATTCTTACATCATTGGCTGCGATGCCAGAGGCGGCCAATCATTTTAAAGGTGAATCACATGAGCGATAAAGCGGCAAAGATCAAAGAAATGATCGAAATGCAGAAACAGTTCATCGAGTATGAGCACAACAATGGTGTTGACCCCCAAGACTATTTCACACCTAAGTCGGGCCATGAACTCGACGGTTATCGTCAGAAGTACAGGGATCTGGCCATGGAAGTCGTCGACATGGCGCATTCTGAGGTCGGCTCCAACCGCTAGATCTCGAGTTGACCCAAAAGTCGAGAAGGCCGCATAGCAGCGGCCTTTTTTGTTTCTGTCAGGTTGGTTTTCAACGCAAAGACGCAGAGGCGCAAAGAGCGCGAAGGATTAACAGAAATGAACTCAGCGTCAATGCTATCCCACTTACGCGTCATTGCGAGCCGCGATAGCGGTGTGGCAATCTGCTGAATCTTGCGTTTTCATTGAATCACGGAATCCAAAGTGTCGAAATGGCGCAAAATTTGAGCAGCAAAGGGTATGCCGTGTGCAACTGAGCTGGCGAGGTACTGACCTCTGCCGGTGCGCGCGGCGCACCCTACCGCTGTCAGGTTGGTTTTCAACGCAAAGACGCAGAGGCGCAAAGAGCGCGAAGGATTAACAGAAATGAACTCTGCGTTCTTTGCGCCTCTGCGTCTTTGCGTTAAATCTTTTTCAGCAAATTCAGTGGGGGGCTAAACCTCGCTCCACATGCGCACCAGATTCACGTAGGCATTGCTGACCAGTTCTGTTTCCTGTTGATCTTTGGCTTTCTCCAGCAGGATTTCGCGTGCCAGATGCAGTTTGTACAGTAATTCTCTTTGCAGGGGGTCGCGCACCATACTTTGCAGCCAGGTTACTGCCACCAGGCGCTCGCCGCCGGTCACTTCATTGACTCTGTGGGTGCTGGATGACGGGTACATGACCGCGTCACCTGCTGCCAGTTTTACGTTTTGTTCACCAAAAGCGGTGTGGATTGCGAGTTCGCCGCCGTCATATTCATCGGGCGCGCTGATGAACAGTGTAATCGACAAATCAGAACGGTAACGTTGGCCCGGTGGGCCCATGACCGGGTCATCAACGTGATTGCCGTAATACATGCCGGTTGTATACTTTGCGTAGTAAGGCGCTGCGATTTTAGCGGGTAGCGCAGCAGCAAGATAAACCGGGTGTTTGACCAGGTTGCCCATGACCAGGTTGTTGAGTTGGCTCATGGCCTGGTCCGGGATCTGCATCTCCGTGTTTTTCTTAACAGTCACAGCCTCGCTGCCAGCGGAAAGCTTGCCATCGACAAATTGTGCGGTGGCGACAAAGTCGCGGACTACCGCCAGCGCCTCGCGGTCAAGCACTCCAGGAATTGTGATCAGCATGTTTCTTACCCGCTCTGCTATTGCGTATAATGCTGGGATGATAACAGGTGATGTCTATGAAATTGAATATTATTGTCGATGGCCGCTCCAACGCATTCAATGTGCCCGATAGCTTGCTCGAGGAGGCCGTTGATTTTTTCCAGAAACTTGATGGCGATATGGACAGGGGCTGGCAGATGAGCCGCGACTGGGTGGACCATCCAACGCCAGAGCAGCGCTGCCAGATCGCTGCCGACAAAATTCTGACTGCCATCGAGACGGACAACGACAAGCTGTTGATGCTGATGGCGGCCTATATCTTGCGCACATTGCCCGGTGTGACCGGAATAAATATTGATATCACCGGTGATATGAATGAAACCGAGATCATCATGGGTCATCAGGATCAACGGCCACTGGGGCCAATATTCAGCTGATTTCAACGCGAAGGCGCGAAGACGCAAAGAGCGCAAAGCTCTTGCGAGCTCTGATGTCGCAGCGGCCTCGTTATCTATGGTGCCATGATTGGCGTCTTGGTGAGAAAGACAGTTTGGCGCGAATGAGGCGATGGTCTTGCCCGTGTTCCTATGCCATTAAGCTCTTTGTCATTCTGTAGTGCTGGATTTGGTCGAACAGCACGTAGCTCTTCTCTTCTAAATGATAACCGAGCCGCTGGTAAAAGCCGACAGCAGGCTCGCGTGCATGAAGAACGATCGTGCTGATCCCGCTGTTGATGGCTTGCTGTTCAAGGTATCTTACAACCATGCGTCCGATGCCTTTGCGCTCAAAATCCTCTGAAACCGCCATATAACGGATCTGAGCTTCAGTCGCGGAGTTATAGCTCAACCTGCCGACGCCAACCGTCTGGTTATTGTGCTTTGCGATCAGATGGAAACAATGATCTTCGATGTCGTCCTTTTCACTGCCTTTGGGCTGACCCCAGGGTGCGCGCAGGATGCGCCAGCGGAGATCAAAATACTGCCTGAGTTCCTCTGGCGATTCGGGTTGCTTGACGATAATGTTCATGCGATCTCAACAACCGCTGTTGCTTGATATAGTCATCTGCTCGTATGCTCGTACCCGGCGACCGTGGACCGCTCGTAAAGCGATTTATGCTTTCGGTGGCTTCGTGGCAAGTGGTTTAAGCGAACACCACCCACGTGGTTGCAATGTATTTTACACCTTCTTCTAATGTGACCGCGCGATGTTCATGTGTCCAGAATGGCGGAAACAATACCAGTTTTCCAGCTTCCGGTTTGATTTTTAGATCCTGATAGAGGAATTCGGTCTCGCCACCCGGTCCGGGCACGTCGTTCAGGTACCACAGCGCGACCAGCTGACGATGGCTGAACTCATGGCTGCCGCCATCGATATGCCAGTGATAGTAATCGCCCGGCAGATAGCGTTGTATGCCGTATCCCATGTCCTTGAAAGGGCCTTTGAAGAATGGAAAGGACTCGCGAAATTCGTGAATGACGATACTCAGGGACCTGAAGAGTTCGTTGTCCAGATCCTTCCAGTTCTCTTTTCCGCTGGTTACCAGGTCGGTGGTGCGTTTGACGCTTCTGTCCTTCGATACGGTCTGGCCGATGCGGCCTTGATACTGCTCATCTTGACTGGCCTCAAAACGGCGGATCATCTCGTTGCAGACATCGATGGGCAAAGCATTGTGCTTTTCAAAGATGAAGGTATCGCGCTTGACCTCATGTATGGTTTGCAGGGGCCTATGGGCGGTGTTCTCGGAGCTCATATTGATTCGCGTTACAGTTTGTTGTTTTCGACCAGCGTTTCGATGCGCTGATGGCTATTTTCGCCGTGTTCGTTGTACAAAGCCAGCATCTCGTGACCGATATTTTTCCAATGATCCCTGCTATCATCAATCAGGCGCTGCAATTTCGAGATGTCCCCGGTCTCGAGCCAGTCATCGTAAGCCGCAATCAGGGATGGAAAGATGTGTTTGCGCATGTTGGTCAGATTGGCCACGTAGAAATGTATCGAGGCTTCCTGGTGGTTTTCCACCAAAACCGGTAGCGTTGCTATTGCGTCAGCGAGATGGTCACGCACGGCACGTGCCATGATTTCAGCCTGCGTGAACATCAGATCAGCCATCATTTTATCCCACCCGCGAAGATGCTTGCTGGCTCTGATTTCGCCGATCTCGTGCAAGATCGCCGAATCCAGTTCATGATCGGTCATTTGATCCAGGGCTCGATGCAAGTCTGTGTCAAAGTCGTAACAAGCTATCGCATGAGCCATCGCGTTTTGTGGCTTGTTCCATCGCCACTGTTCAATTTTCTCCCAGACCATGCGTTTGAAAGATTCCCGACGGATGTATATCGTTTTGTCCTGGCTCATCGCGGGTGGGGAAGTCAGGTCGCGCGCGTGTTCGCGCGCCGCAACATAGATGCGATAGTCATCATGCTGCTGATGCTCGACCAGATCGGCGAGAAAGAAATGTGGTTTCGACTTCTGCCCGATGCCTGCACTGTAGACAAGCCCATGATCGAGTAATCTGCCGTTGATCTGCTCCGCGTGAAACGGGTCAAATGATTCGCCGCCAAGTTCCAGGTTCGCGTAGTCCTGATGTTCGATATCCGACCACAGTTGCTCTCGTTGCGAGAGCCATTTGCCAACATCGTTGCCGGCCAGGGATGATCCGAAATCCTGGGCCATCTCCCAGCGAAAATACTCGCGCATTTTGAGCAGGTACACACACATCGTGTAATTACCCGCAAATCGCGCATCGGATATGTTGCAGTTGTGCTGGATGGATCTTGCCAGTTGTGAATGCTCGTCTTTCATAAGCTGTAGAATAATTCTTGACTAAAATAGTATACTATTCGAATTCGAAAATTTGAATGAGTTTCAATTGGCCAAATTATGAGATTACGCGTCAAGAACCAATGGCAGGACAAGAAAAAAGAGCGCAGTATCGAGGACACAGCCGGAGTGATCGGGTTCAATTTGTGGAAAATTGCCAGCGCGAATGTGCTCAATCTTGAGAACGAGGGATTCCAGACCGACACGCAAAGCCAGCGCATCGACGTCATCGAAGAATTGCTGGCATTTTTCGTCAGCCTGGTCGATCGGCTGGCGCTCGAGCGAGAATACGACGATGAAAAACGCCGAAAGCTGGTCGTCGCACTGGCTATGAATCTGGCGAAAAGCGTTCAGGACAACCGGGTCGATTTCGATGGTGAGGGTGAGCATGGCAAGGCCTTCGTCGAGCTGTTGAACGACCGTATGTCCGAATATGCCGGCTTCTCGTACAGCGATGGCGAGCCCGGGTTTCAGCTCAGGCGGAGGGTAGGCGAGCACGTGCAGGCTGTAATGGGTGAAAAAGACAACAAATGGATCCCTGACCAGGTTATGGATATTGAAATCCCTGATGCGCTCAAGGTGTTCAAGCGCGTCGTCAGAGGCCTGGTCTGATACTCATTCACCGCAAAGGCGCAAAGCTTTTTTGGGTTTTGTTTGGCGACCTAAATCCCCCACCCACAACAACCTCTGCGTCCTTCGCGCCTTTGCGGTGAATCAATAAACGCTATCCTCTGCGTCTCTACGGTGAGTTATCGTCAAAAGTTTCACGCAAATTCATAGACTTGCGCATTAAAAAAGGCCGGTCACTCGCGTGAACCGGCCTTTTTCGGTCCGAAAAACGTCAGCTGCCTTATTTGACCCAGTTGCTGAAGTTGTCAGTGTTCTTTTCCTTGCCGTCTTCGTAACCGGCCTCGTAGGCTTCGGTCACGCGTTGCTCTTCACGTGGTGGGTTCATAACGTAACCACCCTGCCATCCAACGATGTATTCCGGATCGACACCGGCTTCTTCCATCTTGGTTACTGCGTTATAGTAGTCTTGATTCATCTGAAAAATCCTCTGTTAGATTCTACTTTTTACCACCTGACAGTGCCACGCGGCGTTAAGAAGCATTTTCGGCTATCGGCCTATTGAATGGGCGCAAATTATACCTGATTCGCTTGTGGTGGTTAACGGGCACTTCATATCCCATTAGAGATGGCTTGCACAGTCCAATCGGATTATTCACCCGGCAATGAACATTGTCCGGCCTAATCCGACACATTGACGTAACGCCGCGGCATCAAGCGGGGTGTGCCGTCCCGAGCGTCGGCAATAAAACCCATCCATGGGTGTTTTATTGCCGGGTGAATAGCTTGGTAACCTGATCGGATCGGACCAAGGCGTGTTATTATGACGTTGATTTCGATTCAGGGGCTCAGTCATGTCAGAGAAAATAGATGATATCCAGGACGTCGATGCAGCGTTTGCCAGCGGAATGGCCGCTTTCGAGGCGAAGAACTTCAGTCAGGCCATGCGCTTCCTGTCTCCAATGGCCGAGCAGGGTGACGCAGAGGCGCAGCATCGCTGCGCGATCATGTACCAGAATGGACTTGGTGTCGTTGCCAACGAGGAAAAGGCGGCAGAACTGATGCGAGCGGCCGCTGAGCAGGGTCATGCAGTAGCGCAGCATGGCCTTGGATTCATGTACATGGAAGGCGAGTGCGTCGAGCAGAACGGACAGGAAGCGATCAAGTGGTTCGAAAAAGCGGCAGAGCAGGGACTTGTCGGCTCGCTGACAACGCTGGCGATGATGTACGAAGAAGGGGTGGGTGTAGAAAAGGACGCGGACAAGGCCAAAGCGCTGTACAAAAAGGCGGGCTTTTAATTTATTAGCATGACCATATATTATTTTGTAAGGGGCTAGCGTAGTCGTTTGCCGTAGACCCCGGTTGATATTACAACATTCCTCAGAATTTCAGACACTTGCTTCACTTTCTCGGTGAATAGACTTTGGTAGATACAGATGCGACCCGCACACTTGTTAACCGTTATTGAAAAAGAATACGCCAGTACCCGCGAGGGTCATCACACGCCGGTCATGTTATGGGGGCCGCCTGGTGTCGGCAAATCACAGATGGTCGCACAGATCGCTGAGCGTCATAGCGCGCCACTGATCGATATACGCCTGTCGCAGATGGAGCCCAGTGATCTGCGAGGTATCCCGTTTCGCTTAGAGGATACGGTCGAGTGGGCAGTGCCGGCCATGCTGCCGAGTGCAACACGTCATGGCGCCGAGGGTATCCTTTTTCTTGATGAAATCACATCCGCGCCGCCGAGCGTATCAGCCGCGGCGTATCAGTTGATTCTCGACAGAAAACTGGGCGAGTATGAAGTGCCCGATGGCTGGGCGATCATCGCGGCCGGAAACCGTCAGGGTGACCGCGGTGTGACTTACAGCATGCCAGCCCCATTGGCGAACCGATTCTCACACTACGAAGTCGAAGTCAACATGGACGACTGGGTCAGCTGGGCCTATGCCAACCAGATCGACGAGCGCATTATCGCGTTTCTTCGGTTCCGGCAGGACTTGTTGTTCGATTTCGATCCATCGCATAACCCAGTGGCTTTTCCATCGCCACGGTCATGGGAGTTCGCTCATCGCGGTCTGCAAAAATTTGATGATCACCATGAACTCTTGACCGGCGCTCTGCAGGCGTGCGTCGGAAACGCAGCCGGCATCGAACTGCGTGCCTTTATCGAGAGCCTGGATCAGATGCCGGATCTCGATGCGATCATCAATGGTGAGGATATTCCGGCACCGAAAGAAATCGATTTGCAATATGCGGTAGCGTCGGCTTTGGTTGGCCGTGCGATACGTGCCAAAGACACCGATGAGGCCTCCACAGTCCACGGTAACATTCTTGCCTACGCAGGCAAATTCCCTCAGCGCGAGATGGGGGTTATGATGGTCTCGGATATGCATCGTGCCATCGGAGAGGATATTTTTGCGGTACCCGAGTTCGCCAACTGGGCCGACAAGATCGCTGATATCATGCTTTATTAAACGGTATTCACCGCAAAGACGCAAAGGACGCGAAGGATATGGATGTTGACAAACTCTCAAATTGTGTGATTGGAGCTGCGATCGATGTGCATAAGGCGTTGGGGCCGGGACTGTTGGAGTTGGCATATGAGACCTGCTTATGCCGAGAGCTGGAATTGCGCGGTATAGACTATCGGCGACAAGTCGAACTCCCGATAGTCTATAAAGAATTATCACTGGATTGTGGTTATAGGCTAGACATACTCATAGAAGACAAAATCGTGATAGAACTGAAATGTGTTGAGAAATTGTTGCCAATACATGACGCTCAGTTGCTAACCTACCTGAAACTGGGCGGTTGGCGACTAGGAATGATATTAAATTTCAATGTACCGTTACTCAGGTATGGAATTAGACGAAAGGTTCTGAACCTATCCAATGTATAGATAGCCTTTGCGTGCTTTGCGTCTTTGCGGTGAGATATAGAAATGCCGGATGTAGATAACAAGTTGGCCACTGCGAGAACCCGGCTGATTCTGGATAAGCCGTTTCTGGGCGCTTTGGTCTTGCGCTTGCCGATGGTTGAAGGTGACCCGTCCTGGTGCGAAACGACCTACAGCGATGGCAAGACGTTCTACTACAATTCCGACTACATCGATGCGCTCGATAACGATCAGACGCAGTTCGCGTTGTCTCATGAGGCGCTCCACTGCGCGTTATCGCACTTTCACCGTCGTGGCCATCGGGTGAAACACCGTTGGGAGCTGGCGTGCGATTATGCTGTCAATCCGCTACTGATAAATGATGGTTTGAAGCCCCCGCCGGATGCTGCGCATTTGCGCGAATACGAGGGTATGACGGCGGAAGAGATTTATCCGTGTCTGGAGGACAATGATAACGAGGGCGAACGTGACCTGGAGCGCAAATCCGACAGTCAGGACAACCAGGACAACGAGAACGAAGAAAACCAGGATATGAGCGATGGCGGCTCCGACAAAGAGCGGCAGCAACGCGACGCCGATGACGGCAGCGGAAGTGAAACCGAGGAGCCCGACGGTTCGGGCGCCAGAGGCGCACCCAAGCCCAAGCCGTTGTCGCCGCAGGAACAGGAGGACCTGAGCACCCAGTGGCAGCAACGCTTGGCGGCAGCGGCCCAAACGGCTATGCAAAACGGCAAACTCGAGGGCGAGATGGCGCGCATGGTCGATTTTCTGTTGCAGCCAAAGCTACCATGGCGGGTTTTGCTGGCGCGTTTCATGAGCATGACAGCGCGCGATGACTATAGCTACTCACGGCCATCGACGCGACGAGGCGATCCGGCAGTCTATCCCAGCCTGAGAAGCCATGAAACCAATGTCGTTGTTGTGATCGATACCAGTGGGTCAATCTCAGCCGACGAAATCCAGGAATTCATTTCCGAGATCGACTCGATCAAGAGCCAGGTTCGTGCGCGGATCACGCTATTGACCTGCGATTCTGATTTGAACCATGGCTGTCCGTGGCTATTCGAGCCGTGGGAAGAGTTCACGATGGACATTGAAATTCGTGGCGGCGGCGGCACCAATTTCAAACCTCCCTTCAACTGGGTAGAGCAGCAGGATAGCGCACCCGACTTGTTGATGTATTTCACCGATGCCCAGGGC
>Ga0272441_10003457_pt1 | contig 29992 bp, 19 predicted proteins | sample SSMProp6N_FD_193582 | JGI IMG/M metagenome (GOLD analysis project Ga0272441, IMG submission 193582) | Marine sediment archaeal communities from Little Sippewissett salt marsh, Falmouth, MA, United States - SSM-Prop-6N | ecosystem: Environmental > Aquatic > Marine > Wetlands > Sediment ... | reverse complement strand
AATCCAGCGCGCCCGCGAGGACGGCGTGGCCGCCCAGTAGATCGCCCCGATGAGCAGCGTCACCATCGCGTACGCGCCGAAGATTCCGGACACGGCGAACGTGGCCGGCACCCGAAGCATGCGCCCCTCGGCCGCCGCCGTGTAGATCTCCGCGCGCCAGAAGCCGCGCTCGTTCAGTCCCTTGATCGTCTCCCAGCCGCCCCCGTACTGGTAATAGGCCATGAGCGAGACCGGCAGCGAGAGAAGGATCAGGTAGCCGAGGAAGTGGCGCAGGTCCTCCAGCGTGTGGAAGTAGTAGTAGCCGACGAGAATAAGGGGAAGGTAGAAGACGTACATCTTCAGTCCGACGAGCCCGACGAGGACGTTCCGCAGTCCGGGGTTGAACACCTGTACGGTTGCAAGCGCCGTGAAGAGCGCCAGGGGGATGAAGATCGGCCGGGTCAGGAGGGTGCGCTTCTTCAGGACCACCTCGCCCGCAAAGCCGAGGTAAATCAGGATGACCACGAAGTCCTTGAAGAGAAGCGGAAGCATCTTCGGATACAGGAGGTTCGAGATGAACCCCTCGATACAGACGTAGGCGAAGAGGATCGGGACCACGCGCCGCCAGTTGGTAAAGGAGAGGAGCATCGCCACAACGGCCATGAGCACGGCGATGAACATGTAGCGGGAACGGTACTCCGCGACGTTGTAGGCCAAGACGGCCACAATGCAGATGAAGAACAGGATGAGTGCGCCCCGCACCACCAGGGGCACCACATTACGTCGCATCGCGTTCTTCCTCCGCTACTCGCGCGACCAGATCGCTTACCGATCGGGCGATGTGGTCCCACGCCAGCGCTCCCTGTGCGAGCGCCAGCGCCCCGCGCCGCAACCGGGTCTCGAGCGCCGCGTCCGACCAGAGGCGCCGAGTTGCCTCCGCGAGCGCCCTCGACGCTCGCGGCGCGACCCAGATCAGATTTTCCCCGTCCCTGAACTCCCCGTCAAGCACGGGCGGACGCACCGCGATCACCGGGGCACCGTGCGTGAAGGCCGATGCGGCTGCGCTCGAGCGCGCGGTTAGTCCCCCGCCTCCCGCGTACCAGTAGGCGTCCGCGGCCGCGAGCAACCCGCTGACCTCCTCGTCGGGCAGGTACCCGGTCCACGTCACGCGATTCTCGATCCCCAGTCTCCGCGTGCGCGCGCAGAGCTTCGCGAAGTAGACCCCGTTTCGCGCAGCCACGGGGCCGATAATCATGAGCCGCGCGCTGAGCGGGATCTCCCCGCACGGAGTCGCCGTGAGTGCGGCGAAGGCATCGAGCGCTCCTTCCAAGCCGCGGGAACGCCGCGCGAGGCCCAGGAGCGCCACAAGGCGCTCGTTCTTGCCGGCCCAGCGCTCGCGCCCGCGCGCCTTCGCGGCCGCAAGGTCCTTTGGTGCGCCGATGGACGCGCCCACCGGTACCCGCAGGACGCGAGGCGCCGGGGCGCCGGCCGCCATGACGCGGCGGCGATTGAGTTCGCACGGCGCGACGACGGCATGAGAAGCGTGCACGACCCGCGAAAGCAGCCGCCGCTGCACGAGATCCACGAATAGACGCTGCGGCGGCCACCACGCGTCGATAAAGGTCTCGTGCACGACCGTGACGACGCGTGCGCCGGACGCGCGGCAGGCCCGGATGAAATCCGCCGCACGAAACGAAAGCCCGCGGCCCTGGTAGAGGTGCGGGACGTACTGGAAGAGCACGATTGCGCCGCGCCGGGCCGCCTCGCGGCCGAGCGCCTCTCCGCCGGCACGGTCCCAGTTCATGTGCGGGATGTGCTCGAGGGCGCCGGTCACTGCCTCGGCATCCGTGGCGCACGCGACCGGATGGCCGAGTCGCGCGAGCGCGTCTGCAAGGCGCGCGCCGTACGTGCCCACCGCATCAAGCCGCGGCGGCCAGAGCCGCGTCGCCACGATCACGGCCGGCCTAGCCATGCGTCCCCTCCTCGAGTGAAAGAAGCACCTCGGTGAAGCTCGCCGCGCTGCGCTCGGCCGTGAAGGAGGCGTCCACCCGTGCTCGCCCGGCCTCGCCCATTCGGGTACGAAGATCGGAGTCGCGGGCGAGTCGAAGCATCGCCTCGGCCAGGGCTGCCGCGTCGCCCGGTGGGACGAGAAGGCCGGTCTCGCCCTCGACGATGATCTCGACGGGACCGCCCGCGCGCGAGGCGATCACCGGCCGCTGCGCGGCCATCCCTTCGATGACGATCCGGCCGAACGGCTCCGGGAGCGTGGACGCGTGCACCACGATGTCCGCCGCGGCAAAGAGCCCGGGCGCGTCCACGTGCCCGGGGAAGCGCGCGCGTTCGCCGAGTCCCAGCGCGCGCGCACGCGCGGGAAGCTCACGCGCGTAGGCCTGGGCCCGGTCGAAGAGGGCCTCGCCCGCAATCACGAAGACGGCCTCGGGGAGTTCCCGGCCTACGCGCAAGGCCGCATCGAGAAAAACGTGCTGACCTTTCCACGGCTGGAGCCGCCCGGCGAGGACAAAGGCGATGCAATCGTCCGCAAGATTCAGGGCGGCGCGCGCGCTCACGCGGTCCGCCGCGTCGAAGGGCGAAACCTCGACGCCGTTCGGCACGACGGCAACCCGCGTGCCCCGCACGCGAGGACGTACGGACTCGGCCACCGCCCCGGACGCGGCGAGCACGAGAGCGGTCTCCTGGCAAAACGCAAGATATGCGATGACCGCGTCGAGTCCGAAACCTCCCGGCGGGAAGTCGCGCGCGAAGAGGACGCACGGCTTCCCCGTGCGCCGGGCCGCAGCCGCCGCATAGACGTGGGGATGGAAACCGTTCGCGACGAGGACGTCGATTTGGCGTGAGCGGACGATCCCGGTCAGATCCCGCCGCGCGCGCCGGAGCGCGAACGGGTTTCGCAGCCGCGCGTGCACAAGCTCGTGCGCGGGGACATCGATCGCTCGGAGCCGCTCCGCCAGCGGGCCGGAACCGAATCCCAGCAGCACCACCTCCGGGTTCAGCTTTGAGCGGTCCAGATGCCGAAGAAGCGTCAAGAGCGAGTACTCCGCCCCGCCCATCTCGCTCTGGCTCTGGACAAACAGGATCTTCCGCGCCAAGGACCCTCCCCACTCCGCGCCCCCGCCGCAGAGCCTGGATAGACCTCCCCCTTCCTCTCCTATCGACCCCCTGCGCCCTGCAACTTGAGCATTATCGGACGCTTAGGCAGCCCGTCCTCTCGGAACCCGGACCGTCGCTGGCGGCCGCGGCCGGCCCCGGGTAGAATTTCACCCATCGCCGTACGTCTGCGACGTATGGATAGAGAGAGGGCGCTCCCTGCGTCCCCGGAGAGGGGAGGAGGCAAGATGCGAAGGCTGGTCCTGGCTGCTGCCGCCGTCATGCTGTGCGTGCCCCTGGTGCGCGCGCTCGAGATCCCGCTCACCGTCACCGAGCGGGCCGGCGAGAATCGCGTCGGCAACCACGTCAACTCGGGCATCCCCCTGCCCCAGGGCGCGTACAAGGACGCGTCGAAGTTCGGGCTCTACACAGCCGACGGCGTGCCCGCGCCCGCACAGTTCGTCGTCCGCGAGCGCTGGCTCGCGGACGACTCGGTCAAGTTCATGACCGTGCACTTCCGGGTGGACCTGAAGGCGAAGGGGATCGCGAAGTTCGTGGTCAAGGACACACCGCCGGAGTTGGGCCGCCCGTTTCCGACCGTGAAGGTGGAAGAGGCCGACGGCACCATGACCGTGAACACGGGCGCGATCAAGTTCACCGTCAAGAAGGGTGAGTGGCACGTCTTCGATGCGGTCGAGTTCGGCGGCAAGTCCGTGCTCAAGGGCCCGGGCAAGGTCGTGTTCAAGGCCGAATACGGCACCACGCCGAACGGCTACACGACCAAGGCGCCCGAGGGGTTGCCCGTCCACGACGCGACCGCGGTCGTGAAGGAGATCAAGGTCGACGAGAACGCTCCCGGCCGCGCGGTCGTCCTCGTGAAGGGCTCGTTCCAGCAGGACGGCGCCGACAAGCTCGACTTCCAGGCGCGCTACTACGCGCTCGCAGGGAGCCCGTCGGTGCGCGTCGCGTTCACGGTCGTCAACCGACAGGGCAAGGATTGGAACGAGTTCGTGGGCATCCGCTCGCTCGGCCTCGAGCTACCGCTCGCGCTCGCGGGGAAGAAGTCCTTCGCGCTCGGCGCGAGCGAGGGCGACGACCTCGCGGGCGAGTTCGCCGACGGCGGAAAGGTCGTGATGCTCCAGCCGAACAGCGTCGCGTACAAGGTGAGCGGGGCGGCCGAGGCGACGGGCAAGTGTAAGGAGCTCGAGACCAAGCGTGTGGGCTGGCTCTCGCTCGCGGGCGAGGACGCCGCAGTCACGACCGCGGTGCGCTGGTTCTGGCAGCTTCACCCGAAGGGGCTCGCCGCGACCGCGGACGGCACGGTGAAGGTCTACCTCGTGCCGCCGCAGAAGGAAAAGGCCCCGGCCCCCGAGGAGGAGTACACCGAGCCGCAGACGCGCATCGACCTCTATACGGGTGGCGCGAAGACGCACGAGATTCTCTTCGCGTTTCACAAGCCGGCCGGCGCGGCCGACGCGCGCGCGCGCGCCATGGGCGTCATGGAGCCCCTCTTCGCCGCCTGCCCGACCGAGTGGTACTGCCAGAAGACTTGGGCCTTCGGGAAGCTCTACGACGCGAAGCTCGAGAACTTCCGGCCCGAGGTGCGGGACCTCGTCCGGCGCTACGAGACGAACGTGGACCGCTCGTTCACGTGCGTCACGATCCGCACGAGCGGAAAGGCCAAGAAGGACCAGAAGATCATCACACCCTTCGAGATCAAGGAGAAGAAGAAGGACGGCACGCTCAAGGACAAGGTCTACTGCAGCGCGCAAAAACTCGAGGAGTACGGCTGGATGAACTTCGGCAGCCACGTCGAGCACGGCAGCAAGGTCAAGGCGGGCGACTCGCTCAACACCCAGTGGGACGGCAACTACTACGACTTCCCGCGCGCGTGCGTCGTCCGCTTCGTACGGACCGGCATGATGCACTACTTCGACGAGGCGCAGTCGTCTGGGCTGCACCTCGCAGACATCGACATCGTCCACTGGCACCCGAAGAAACCCGAGCTCAGCGGCATCGAGCACGTCTGCCCCAACGTGGGCCACTTCCGGACGTTCTGGCCGGGCCGCAAGTTCCAGCCCTCGGGGAACGTCCACTCCTGCAAGAGTCAGAGCCTGTACGAGCTGTATAACCTCACCGGCGACGCATGGTACCGCGAGGCGGCGATCCTCTCGGGGACCTATCTCACGAACCACAAGGGCGGCAACGTCCGCGGCATGGGCAACCGGATCATGGGCCTCCTGTGCGCGTACCGCGCCACGCGCGAGGAGAAGTTCAAGACCGCCTGGAAGGACGACGTGGTGAACCGCACGGCCGCGGGTGCGGTCAAGAAGATCGGCGAGGGCGGCACCGGTCGCTGGGACCAGGCGTGGCAGTACGGCCTCGGGGCCGAGGCCATGCACGACTATCTTCTCATTACCGGCGACGCGACCGTGGCCAAGGCACTCACTCTCGCCGCCGACTCGCTCATGAAGTGCCCCTGGAGCAGCAAGCAGCGCAGCGCCTACAACGGCCTCTCCGGGTTCACGGTGCCGGTCTTCGGCTACGCCTACGAGGTCACCGGCGACGCCAAGTACCTGCGCTACGGTATCACGCGCCTTGAGAAAACCGCGAACAACTACGCCGGCCGCTCGAAAAGCTGGGCGCAGATGGCGCGCATCTCGCCGCAACTCCTTTACTACCTCGCGGTGGACTACAAGCCGCCCAAGCCTGTCTACGGCGGAAAGGAGGAGGCCGATCCGCCCGAGGCTGCGCTCGGAGAAGCGCCGGCCGAGGAGAAGAAGCCTCCCGCGGACGTGGGCGAGATGTAGGCTTCGCGCCGGCATTGCGAGGAAAGAGAATCCCGGGCCGGGGCCTCCCCGGCCCGGTCCTTTTGGAGCCGGGCGCGGCCGTACTCAGGGCCTGAAATTCGCCGAAATTTCCTCAAACATCCGCGAACGAAGACCCTTCCAATTGCGTTCATCTAGCCAAGGAGGAGCCATGCACGTGCAGGTAAAGGCGGAAGCACCGGCTGCGGCGCGAACGGCAGCCGATCTCTATCCCCAGATGTCAAAAGACCTTACGTGCTTCGCGCGGCGCCTCCCCGCTCTGGCCGGCTCGCTGGTGGTCCACGCGTTCCTTATCGCCGGCCTGGGCCTTCTCGTGAGCCGCTCGCAGAGTCCCGTTTGCGAAGAATCTTACGAAGCGGCCTGGATACCGTACGAGGGGCCGTGGGAGGACATCGTCGTCCACGGCCCGGGGAAATCGAGGAAACCCGTGCCCGTGGCCGAATTCTTCGACCCGGATCTCGCCCCGCCTCTGGCGTGGGAGGAGGCGCTGGCCCCAGAGCCGGACCTCGCGTTCGCGGCCGCCGCGCCGCCCGCCCGGAGGCCGGACATCCTCGCGGGCCTGCCGGGCTTCTTCGACGAGGAGGAGGCAACGCGCGCCCTGCCGCCGTGGTGGGGAACGCTCGCTCCCTGAGCTGACAGTCCTGGGGCTCGGGGGATACGGGAGGAGGCAGCGATGGGACGGAAGACGCGTTCGTTCCGGCGCACGGGACGAGGGGCCGCTCCCGGCGCCCGATTCTCGTCGCTGCCCCTCTCCGGCTATCACATCCGCCGCATCTGCCGCTCGAAGAAACGGCGCAATGAGCGGCTCGCCTATCTCTGCGGCGGCTGGAAGGATTCCGTCGAGGAGCGTCTCAAAAAGACGCCCTTCCCCGAGATCGAGCCGCTCGCACCTGAGGGGCTGCTGGGGTAGAAGCGCGCCCTATTCTTTCAGTACCATATCGATGCACATGACCGCGGCGAGGATGAGCTGGCGCACCGGGTTGTCCGCCGGTACGTCGTCCGCGATGCTGAGCATGTAGGTGTCTGCGCTCGTGAAGAGCTCCTTGCCGATGCCGGCCCACTTCTTCGTCACGTGCGCGAACTCCCGCCCCGCGCTCTCGAAGCGGAAGTTCCACCCTGTCCACTTGCCTCGCAGCATACAGAGCGGCCGGTCGTTCGCGTCGAGCACCGTGAACGCCCCGCCGATCGAGAAGAGCTTCTGTTTGAAGCCGCCGATGTGTTGATCGTTCTCGTCGAACACCTTCACGTTCGAGCGAAAGACCGTCACCCCGCGCGACACGCGGACGACGGGCTCGCCGCCCGGCGTGCGGATCTGGATATCGAAGGGGGTCATCCGCTTGTAATCAGTGAAGCGGAATATCTTCGTGAAGAACCCCAGCTTCTCCTCGCGGCAGTGGAGGACGACCTGTTGCGTCTCGGGGTCGTAGATGTCGTAGTTGTTCGCCGCCTTGAAGATGCCGAGGTGTTCCTTGACCAGGTAAAGGTTCCGGTTGAGTGTGGGATGCATGGGCTTCCTCCTCTCGGGCGAACGCGGACGCGCCCCTTATAGCCGCCGGGAGGGGGGTGTCAAGGGTCTTCCGGGGCGCCCTCCGCTTCCGCCTCGCCGCGCCTCTTCGCCCCCTGCCGCTCGCGCTTGAGCCGCGCGTAGTATGCCATGCGCTTGGCGATCTCGCGCTCGAAGCCGAGCTCGCCCGGCTCGTAGTAGCGACATCCCTGGAGCGCCTCGGGCAGGAACTCCTGGCCCGAGTAGTGCTCGGGCGCGTCGTGGTCGTAGGCGTAGCCCTTCCCGTAGCCGAGTTCGTCCATCAGCGAGGTCGGTGCGTTTCGGATGTGAAGCGGTACGGGCAGGGCCTCGTGCTCGCCGATGTCGCGCTTGACCCTGAGATACGCCCGGTAGATCGCGTTCGACTTCGGTGCGGTCGCGAGATACACGACGCATTGCGCGAGCGCGTTGTCGCACTCGGGCATGCCGACGAAGTCGCAGGCCTCCTTCGCCGCGATCGCGACGACGAGCGCCTGCGGATCGGCCATGCCCACGTCCTCGCTCGCGAAGCGCACGAGGCGGCGCGCGATATAGAGCGGGTCCTCTCCCCCCTCGAGCATCCGGCCGAGCCAGTAGAGCGCGGCCTGCGCGTCGCTCCCGCGGAGCGACTTGTGCAGCGCGCTGATGATGTTGTAGTGCTCCTCGCGGCCCTTGTCGTAGAGGAGCGTCCGCTTCTGCATGGCCCCCTTGGCGTCGGCGAGCGTGACGCGGCGCGCGCCCTTCTTGTCCGGCTTCGCCGCCGAGACCGCGAGCTCGATCGCGTTGAGCGCCACGCGCGCGTCGCCGTTCGCGAGCCCGGCGACGAACTCGAGCGCCTTCTCCTCCACGCGGGGCCTGAGTTCCGCGAGGCCGTGAATCTCGTCGGCGAGCGCGCGGTCGAGAATCGTGCGCACGTGTGAGGCCTCGAGCGGCTTGAGCACGAAGACGCGGCAGCGCGAGAGGAGCGCGCTGTTCACCTCGAAGGAGGGGTTCTCGGTCGTCGCGCCGATGAGCGTGACCAGGCCCTCCTCCACGTGCGGGAGGAAGGCGTCCTGCTGCGCGCGGTTGAACCGGTGGATCTCGTCGACGAAGAGGACCGTGCCCTGCCCCTCGAAGCGCTGGCGGTCGCGCGCCGCGGCGATGATGCGCCGCACGTCGGCGACGCCGCTGGTGACCGCGCTGAACTGGACGAAGTGGCGTTTCGTCTCGCGCGCGATGAGCCGCGCGAGCGTGGTCTTGCCCGTGCCCGGCGGGCCCCAGAAGATCATGCTCGCAAGCTTGTCGTCTTGAATCGCCCGGCGCAGGACCGTGCCGGGTCCCACGATCTCGTCCTGGCCGAGGAACTCCTCGAACGAGCGCGGCCGCACGCGGTCGGCCAGGGGCGCGCGCGGGGCCTCGCCGGCCGGCGCCTCCGGTCCGGCGCCGGCGGCCTCGCCCCTCTTCGGGCGGAAGAGGCTGTCCTGTTTCTCCATGCCGGCCATGGTAGCCCGCCCGGAGGGCGGTGTCAATACGGGAGGGAGGCGAAGGCGGACGAGAAAGTTTTCCTCCAAAAAGGTCTTGACACCTCCAGCGGGCTTCGTAGAATGCGCCCGTCTTCCGCTTCCCGTGCCAGATTGGAACGTTCAGACGTACCGGAGCGGATGGTTTCTTCAGCTTTGGCTCAGGAGCGCACGACCCTCGCCGAACTCTCGTCCGCGGCGCCGTAGGCGCCCGGCGGGCGACCTTCAGAACAGGAGACGCTGGCGCCGGCTGCGGGCGGCGCGTTGGGCTCTCCGGGATCCGAGATGACCAGGAAGCAAAAGACTCTTTACGTAATCGACGGACACGCGAACGTGTACCGCGCGTTCTACGTCAAACGCAACATGTCCGCGCCAGGCGTGGGACCGACGAACGCCGCCTTTGGATTCACCGACATGCTTCGCGCCCTCCTCCGGAAGCACAAACCCGACTATCTCGTCGTGGCCTTCGACGCACCGGGGCCGACCTTCCGGCACGAGATGTACCCCGAGTACAAGGCCACGCGGCCGAAGATGCCGGACGAGCTTCGCTCCCAGATTCCCTATATTTTTCAGGTCTGCGAGGGATACCGAATCCCGGCACTCGAGGTCCCCGGCTTCGAGGCCGACGACGTCATGGGCACGCTCGCGCGCCTTGGCGTCGAGAAGGGCCTGGAGGTCTGCCTCGTCACGAGCGATAAGGACCTCCTCCAGCTCGTCTCCGACGAGGTTCGCGTCTATGACCCGGACCGGCGGCGTGAACGCGTACTGGATCCCGAAGGCGTAGAGAAGGAGAGGGGCCTGCGGCCCGAACAGTTTCGCGATTTTCTGGCGCTCACAGGCGACACGTCGGACAACGTGCCCGGCGTGCCGGGCGTGGGCCCGAAGACCGCGCAAAAACTCCTGGCCGAGTACGGCACGCTCGAGGGCGTGCTCTCGCACGCGTCGGAACAGAAGGGAAAACTGCGCGAACGGCTTGAGGAGAACGCCGATCAAGCGCGACTCTCACAGGATCTCGTCACGATCCGCACGGATGCGCCGGTGGAGCTCGACCTCGAAGCCGCAAGCCTCCACGATCCGGACGCGGAGAAGCTCATCCCGCTCTTCCAGAAGCTCAACTTCCGCAAGTTCCTCTCCACGATCGCGCCCTCCGCGAACGTCGAGGAGGCCGCCTGCGAGATCGTGGACACGAAGGCCAAGTTCGGGAAGTTCCTTGCGCGCCTGGCGAAAGCCGAGCGCGTCAGCGTGGACACTGAAACCACGAGCGTGCAGCCGGTCGAGGCCGAACTCGTCGGCCTCTCCTTCGCTTTCAAGGCGAAGGAGGCCTTCTACGTGCCGGTTCGCGGGCCCGAGGGCGCGAAGATTCTGCCGATGGCCGAGGTGCTCGATGGCCTTCGGCCGCACCTCGAGAACCCGAAGCTCGAGAAGATCGGTCAGAACCTCAAGTACGACATCACGGTGCTCGAAAACGCCGGCGTACGCCTCGCCGGCGTCGCCTTCGACACCATGGTTGCCGACTGGCTCATCAACCCCTCGGGAGTGAGCCACGGCATCGACGCCATGGCCCTCGCGCACCTGGGCTACCGGAAGATATTCACGAGCGAGGTCACCGGCTCGGGCGACGAGGAGGTCACTATGGACCTCGTGCCCGTGGACAAGGTCGCGCCCTACGCGTGTGAGGACGCGGACATCGCGCTGCGACTGGCCGAAGTCCTCGCGCCCAAGATCGAGGAGCGGGGCCTGGCGAAGCTCTTCGGCGAGGTCGAGATGCCGCTCGTCCCGGTCCTGGCGGCCATGGAGCGCCAGGGGGTTTCGCTCGACGAGCGAGCGCTCGGCCGCATGGCCTCGTCGGTGCAGGAGCTCCTCGCCGCGAGCGAGGAGGAGATCCACCGCGCCGCGGGCCGCGAGTTCAACATCGCGAGCCCCAAGCAACTCGCCGAGATTCTCTTCGACGAGATGAAGCTGCCTGTGAAAAGAAGGACTAAGACCGGCCGCTCCGTGAACGAGGCGGTCCTGCGCGAGCTCGCCGGGCACCATGAGCTTCCCAGGCTCGTCATCGAGCATCGCTCGCTCGCCAAGCTCAAGGGCACGTACCTCGACACCCTGCCCTTCTACGTCTCGCCCCGCACGGGGCGCATCCATACCTCGTTCCACCAGACGGGCACGGCCACGGGGCGCCTCTCCTCAAGCGAGCCGAACCTGCAGAACATCCCCGTGCGGACCGAGCTCGGCCGCTCGATCCGCGCCTGCTTCGTGCCGCGGAGGGGCTGCCACTTCCTCTCGGCCGATTACTCGCAGATCGAGCTGCGAATGCTCGCGCACGTCTCGAACGACCCAGCACTCGTGGAGGCCTTCCGGAGCGGCGCGGACGTCCACCGGAACGTGGCGGCCCAGGTCGCCGGAAAGAAGGAGTCCGACGTCACCCCCGAGGAGCGCGGGCGCGCCAAGACCGTGAACTTCGGGATCATCTACGGGGTAAGCCCCGCCGGACTCGCCGCGCAGACGGATCTCTCGCGCGACGAGGCGCGCGAGTTCATCGATGCATACTTCACCGCGTACCCGCGCGTGAAAGCGTGTCGCGAAGAGATCATCGCCAGCGCCGTCGAGACGGGCTACGTCACGACCGTGCTCGGCCGGCGGCGGAACCTACCCGACATCAAAGTGCCCGACCCCATGCGCCGGGGCGGCGCCGAGCGCATGGCCGTCAATACGGTCTTCCAGGGCTCGGCCGCGGACCTCATCAAGCTCGCGATGATCGCGATCCACCGGGCGCTCGCGAGCGAGCGCCCCGACGGAAAACCCTGGGTATCCCGCATGATCCTTCAGATCCACGACGAACTCCTCTTCGAGGCCCCGCCCGAGGAACTCGCGTACCTGCGCAAGCTCGTGACCGCAAAGATGGAGGGCGCGATGGAGTTGCGCGTGCCGCTCACGGTTTCCATCGGCACGGGCAAGAACTGGCTGGAGATCAAGTCGTGACGCCGCGCAAGCCTCCCCTCGTGCCGGAGGAACTCGTCGAGCGCTACCGCTCCCCGCCGCGCGTGCCGCGCTACCGCGGCGAGGATCCGGCTGACCATGCGACGCCCGAGATGGACGCGCGCGACCCGCACGCGCGAATCCAGCTCGTGCGCGAGGACGAAGTGCTCCTCCTCCGGATCGAGAGCTTCGAGGCCGTCGCCGACCCGCTTGCCGGCCTCGAGGGCGGCGACGGGTTCACGGTCGAGCGCGACGGCCGCACGGCGCGCATCCGCATTGAGCGCGAGGGGGCGCTCGCCCGCGCGGTGGCGCATGCGCTCGCACGCGTGATGGCCATCCTCGACCGCGTGCGGCCAAGCGAGGGGAAACTTCTGGCCGCACTGCGGCCGCATCTCGAGGCCGGGTTCCACGTCAACGACGTCGCCTGGCGCGGAAGCTCCGCGACGGCGTACGCGTCGCGCGACCCGATTCGCCAGGACCAGGGCGGCCCGAAGGAGGCGCGCGCTTGCTGCTTCGAGATCTGGATCGAAGGCGGGCACTGGCGCGTGACGCCCGAGTACACGGTTCCTCGGTGGTGGCTCGTCGTCTCGGATCACACGGCCGTGCGGCTCGCCCCGCGGCACTGCATGTCCTTCGCGGCACTCGGGGCATTCTTCGTGGCGGGAACCATGGCCAGCGGCGTGTTCCTGCGGGCGCCCCTCGTCGTGCCTCTTCTCTGCATGCTGGGGCTGGTGGCATCGGTCCTCCTCTTCGCCGCCGAGTGGAAGAAGGGCACGCTCAGCCCCGCCCGGCACCAGCCATCGGTCGGGCGCCCGGAGGCTCGTGAGGGGGGCGCGACGTGACCGGCGGTCTGCACGTCCTCGGCGTGACCGGCTCCATCGCAGCGGGCAAGAGCGCGCTGGCGGAGTTCCTCGCCGCACGCGGGGCCGAGGTGATCCGGCTCGACGAGGTCGGGCACGCGATCCTCGCCGAGTCCGAGACCGCGGCTTGGCTCAAGGAGACCTTCTCGAGCGGCGTGGTACGGATCATGGACGGGAGCGTCTCGCGCGCGAAGCTCGCGGAGCTCGTCTTCAACGACCCGCGGGAACTCGCGCGGCTGGAGGCCAAACTTCACCCGGAGATGTGCCGACGCGTGCGCGCACGCGTTGCGGCCGCGCGAGAGGAGGGGAAGGGCGGAACGGTCGTTATCGAGGGCGCGCTCCTCTACGAGATGGGGCTCGCCGCCGACTGCGACCGGGTGCTCGTGGTGGACGCGCTGGCGGATGCACGCGAGGCGCGCGCCCGCGCGCGGCACGGCTGGCCGGCGGGCGAGATGGCCCGTCGCGAAGCACGCATGGAGAGCCTGGATGAGAAGAAGCGCCGCGCGGACGGCGTGATCGAGAACACGGGAGACGAGCGTGAGCTCGCCGAGGAGCTGGACCAGAGGCTGGAGGAGTGGCAATGGCAGTGAAGCGGAATGCACGGGGGCGATCCAGGAACAAGGCGCCGGACGATGGAAACGCTGCGACCGAGACGGCCGCGGCGAAGGACGCGCCGGCCGGACAACGGTTTGCCGGAGAAGGCGGCCGTACCAAGCCCACCCAGACCCTGCCCGAGGCCCCCCTTGACGAGGACGAGATCAAACGCCGCTTCGAGGAGTACAAGGAGAAGGGCCTTCGCATCAGCGACCTGAAGACCATGACGGTCTTCGCTCTGCGCTACCTCTCGGAGCTCGAGAAGATCGAGGGCACCGCCGCGCTCGGCAAGCAGGACCTGATCTACCGCCTCATCAAGGCGCGGCTCGCCGCGGGCGGGCACCTCTACGGCCAGGGCGTGCTTGAGATCCTGCCCGACGGGTATGGCTTCCTGCGCAGCCCGTTCTCGGACTACCTCCCCTGCCCGGACGACATCTACATCTCCCCCAGCCAGATCCGGCGCTTCGGCCTGCGCAACGGGCACCTGGTCCACGGTGCGATCCGCCCGCCCAAGGAGAACGAGCGTTACTTCGCGCTCCTCAAGATCGAGAGCGTCAACGAGGAAGAGCCGCAGAAGCTCAACGAGAAGATCCCCTTCGATGACCTGACCCCGCTCTTTCCCGAGGATCGTCTGATCCTCGAAACCGCCCCCGACAGCTTCGAGATGCGCGTCATGGACATCGTGACCCCCATCGGCAAGGGCCAGCGCGGCCTTATCGTCGCGCCGCCTCGAACCGGGAAGACCATCATCCTCCAGCGCATCGCACAGGCGGTCACGCAGAACAACCCCGAGGTCGAGCTCATCGTGCTGCTCATCGACTAGCGGCCCGAGGAGGTCACCGACATGGAGCGCTCGGTCAAGGGCGAGGTCGTGGCCTCGACCTTCGACGAGCCCTCGAGCCGCCACGTCCAGGTGGCGAACATGGTCCTCAACAAGGCGCGCCGCATGGTCGAGCACGGGAAGGACGTGCTCATTCTCCTCGATTCGATCACGCGCCTGGGCCGCGCGTGGAACAACGAGGTCCCCCACTCGGGCCGCATCCTCTCCGGCGGCGTGGACGCGACCGCACTGCAGCGTCCGAAGAAGTTCTTCGGCGCGGCACGCAACATTGAGCACGGCGGTTCGCTCACCATCATCGCGACTGCGCTCGTCGACACGGGCAGCCGCATGGACGAACTCATCTTCGAGGAGTTCAAGGGAACGGGCAACATGGAGCTGCACCTCGACCGGCGGCTCGTCAACCGGCGCCTCTTCCCGGCGATCGACATCAACCAATCGGGCACGCGCAAGGAGGAGCTGCTCCTCCACCCGGACGAGCTTGCGCGGGTCTTCCTCCTGCGCAAGTACCTCGACGACCTCAACGTGGTCGAGGCCATGGAGTTCCTGCTCGGCAAGATGAAGCAATTCAAGACGAACGTGGAGTTCCTGATGTCGCTGAACATCTAGAACTCTTGTTTGTACAGCGAGTTAGGTGACCTGCCTACCGCCGGGCCTGTTTTGACGAACAGGCCCGGTTACTTTTTCAGGAGTTCTACTGCGGAGTCGGGGCGCCCCCTTGACGGAGACAGCGGAGGGAAAAAGGATCAAGTAGCTTATTCTTGTGGCAGGGGAAACCAAAGGGCCTTCAAAGCCATAACGCCTGCCAGGGCAACAGTTACAGGCACCTCTTAAGCTGCCGGATTAGTCTTGGACAAACCCCGCGCGGCTCCATACTGTCTTGTGGAGACCGAACGCGGCTGCGACGGCGCTTTCGAGTGGAAAAGGAATCGCAAGTGAGATACGATGACATGCGGAAGCAGCCGGAAGGACAACATTCGCATCAACCGTCAGGGACAGAGGAGACATTGAGATGAAAACCATTGCGGAAATGCTGATCGCGGGCGCGGTGGCCGGCGCGATTACGGTCTCGATGGGCACGGGCCGGGGAGCGAAGCCCTTCGCCGCGCAGGGCGAGGGGGTGCCCGCGCCGGCCAACCCCTACAAGGGGATGCAGACGCGCGAGGAGGTCTATGAGTTCACGCAGAAACCCAAGGTCACGAAGCAGGGCGAGAGGTGGATCATCACCTTCGCCAGCAAGGGCAAGTGCGATGCGACCGTCGCGATTCTTGACAAGGACGCCAAGATTATCCGGCATCTCGCCTCAGGCGTGCTGGGCGTGAATGCGCCGTATCCATTTCAACAGAACTCTCTCTCGCAGAAGCTCGAGTGGGACGGCAAGGACGACCAGGGCAAGCCCGCTCCGGCCGGCTGCAAGGCGCGCGTGGGTCTTGGGCTGAAGGCGACCTACGGATGGACCGCACCGCTCCTGGGCAAGAAGGGCAAGCCGCTCTCCGATATCGGCAGCATGACGCCCGAGGAGGAGAAGGCCTGGCCCAAGCTCAAGACCCCCGAGGGCGGGGCCGTGCTCCTTCCCGAAGGGGTTGGCGGTATCGCCAGGCCGGGCATGGGACCCAAGGCTGACCCCGATCGCCGTTTCGCACAGCGGTATCAGATGGCGATCGATGCCCGCCGCGAAGAGGTGTACATCTCCGGCGGGCAGGCCTGCTTCAACGGCCAGTGGCGCCGGCTCGACGGCAAGACCGGCAAGTGGGATCCGGCCTTCAAGATCAGCGCCATGGAAATCGCCGCCCACCCGTCGAACGGTCTCCTCTACGTCCGGGACATGAGGCGCAAGCAAGAAGTGAAGCCCAGCTATTGGGGCCACCACTGGCTCAAGCGAGTGGACCGTGACGGCAAGCCCGTGCCGCTAAAGGCCAAGTTTGCGGGTCCAGACGGTGAAGTGCTGTTGCCTGCCGACCGCTCGCCCAAGAGCTTTGGCGACGGCATGGCCTTCTCCCCGAACGGCGATCTCTACATGCTGTGCGAGCAGAAAAAGAGCCCGTTCAAGCGCCTCCGCGGGAAGATCGGAGCCGGGCTCTTCGTCTTCGACAGCGAGGGGAACGCCAAGCCCCTGCGGCAGTACAAGCCGGGCCCGACAGTCCAGCAGCCCATCCAGGCTTTTGACGAGAACGGGAAGCAGACCCAGGACGTCGGCTGGCACGTCTACATCTTGCGCGCGGGCTTCGGCGTGGTTGCCGACCGGCACGGGAACGCCTACGTCGGGACCTACCTCCGCCCCGTGGGGAAGTTCTACCCGGACGACCTCGCGGGCAGCCCGGACCTCTCGCCTTTCGACGAGAAGAGAATGTGGGTCAAGGACAAGGAGATGAACTTCTTCCTGGGCTGCGTCGGCTCGGTCGTCAAGTTTGAACCGAGCGGAGTGAAGGTCACGCCGGAAGGCGAGCCCACGCACTGGCTCTTCGAGCAGAACAAGTACCACATGCACAAGGCCAGCGTCAAAGGCGCACTGTGGACTTACGTCGGCATGAGCCCGTTGACTATTGCCACCTGCCTCTGCCCGCAGAGCCGCATCGTGGCTGACGGCTTCGGCCGGATATTCGTGCCGCAGCTCCACCGGCAGGCGGTCCTGGCACTCGGCCCCAACGGGAACCAGATCGCGCACATCGGCAAATACGGCCGCGCGGACGTGGAGATGAAGGACGAGGACATCCGCTTCGCATGTCCGGCCTTCATGGCGGCTTCGGATACGGCGCTCTACGTCGCGGACAAAAACCTCGGGCGCGTGGTCAAGGTGAAGCTCGGCTACCATGCCGAGGAGGAGCTGCCGCTGCCGTAGTCGGCATCGGCCTTGAAAGGAGTGGGACGATGAAGCTGACGGCACTCGTCGCAGCGGGCGCGCTCGCAGGCGCAGTCGTGATCTCGACGGGCACGGGCGGGGGAGCGAAGCCCCTCGCCGCGCAGGGCGACGGTAAGCCCGCGCCGGTGAACCCCTACAAGGGAATGCAGGAGCGCGAGGAGGTGTACGAGTTCACGCAGAAGCCTTCCGTAAAGAAGGACGGCGACAAGTGGGTCATCACCTTCGCCTCGAAGGGCAAGTGCGATGCGACCGTGTCGATCCTCGACAAGGACGAGAAGATCGTGCGGCACCTCGCCAGCGGCGTCTTGGGCATGAATGCACCGTATCCATTTCAACAGAACTCTCTCTCGCAGAAGCTCGAGTGGGACGGCCTGACCGACGACTTCAAGAAGGCGCCGGCCGGGTGCAGGGTGAAGGTCTCGCTCGGCCTCAAGACCGAGTACGAGCTTTCTGCGCTTTGGGACCCGTACTATCACAAGCTGTTCCACCGGCTGTCGGGGTCCCCGGAGCAGACCAAGGAAATCACCGGGAAGGTTCTTTGCGCCAAGGGCGCGGACGGGACCGTCTACGTGGTCAGCAAGCTCGCAAACGCTCAGGGTCGCGCCTACGACAAGAACGGCAAGTACCTGCGCACCTTCTTCCCGCCGGCAGCGGCGGACATTGAGAAGGTCATGGGCGCGCAGGGCTACAAGTTCACGGCCACCAAGTGGGGCGACCGGACCATCGTCGGCGACGGCTGGTTCGGGCCGTTCAAAGGTACCCTGAAGGATGCCAGGAAAAAGCCCGTTCTCGTGCAGCTCGCCGATGCAGTCGCGGCCCTGAAGGCGCAGCCGGGCGCGGGCGAGGTCAAAGTCGAGGCCCTGCCGCAGCTTCCCAGGGGCGACGTGCACTCCTACCAGGTGAAGCGGCGTGGGAAGATGGTCCCCGTCTCCCTGGTGACTCTCTTCGGCAGCAAGGGCTGCCGGATGGCCGCGGACCGCGAGCACGAAGAGGTCTATTTCGGTTTCAGGAACTTTCGTCTGGACGGAAAGACGGGCAAGGTCGATAAGACATGGTTCCCCAACAACGAAATGGGCAAGATGGTCACCGAAGTCGCCGTCGGGCCGGACGGCCTGGTCTACTTCGCCATCGGGTCACTGGGATACGGAAACTGGATCGCGCGCTTCAGCCGTGACGGTAAGCTGGTCGGTTTCACCGGCGACGGCGCGGTGAGCATCCCCACCGGCGGCAACATGTGGGGATCGGAGCAGGAGGTCTACGGCCCGAAGGCCGGCACCAAGAAGGGCTGGTGGAAGGGCGCCGCCCTCAAGGGCGACGGCAAGATCCTTTTCACGGGCGTGTTCGGGCACAGCAACACGCACGAGCGGGGGCTGTACGTCTCGCCGAACGGGACCATCGTGATGGGCATGCTCTTTCAGAGCGTGGAGCAGCGCAGCGGCTGGGTCATCAAGCACGGCGTTCCCAAGGAGCAGACGTTCAGCCATCAGAGCTACCTCGGCGTGTGGGACCTCGACGGCAACTACATCACCAGCAACGCCCTGGGCGACTTCGGCAACGGTCACGGCGTGGCGATGGACCGGGACGGCAACGTCTATGCTGCGGTCGGCGGGCGCCTGCCCGAAGGCCAGGCCAAGCTCGACGGCAGCACGGACGTGAAGCCAGGCGTCTACGAGCCTGGCACGCTGGTCAAGATCCGCGGGCTGGGCGGGAAGTACCCCCTGAGCGCGGGCGGCTTCGTGCAAGGAAAGAAGAAGGGGAGCGTCGGCGTGAAGGACGGCGCGCTGTGGACCTACGGCGGGCTCGGGAGCCAGCGCACAAGCAGCTGCACCTGCCACAACGTCCGCTGGGAGATGGACTACTGGGCGCGCACGTGGCTACCGGCGAACCACCTCTACTCGGTGATGGTGCTCGATTCGAACGGCAACCGGATTGCGCGCCTCGGCCGCTACGGTAACGTGGACGACAGCGTCAAGGACCTCGAAGAGAAACGCGGCGACGGCCTGCGTTTCGCCTGGATGCGCGCGCTGTGCGTCTCGGATACCGCGCTCTACGTCTGGGACCAGGCGAATCTTCGCATCCTCAAGGCCGCGCTCAAGTACCACGCCGAGGAGGAACTGCCGCTGCCGTAGGTGGCGTCGGTTGTGAAAGGGAGGAACGATGAAGCTCACAGCGATCATTGCAGGGGGCGCGCTCGCAGGCGCAGTGGCAGTCTCGACGGGAATGGGCGGCGGCGCCACGCCCGCCGTCGGCGACGGCAAGCCCGCGCCGGTGAACCCCTACAAGGGCATGCAGGAGCGTGAGGAGGTGTACGAGTTCACGCAGAAGCCCAAGGTCACGAAGCAGGGCGATAAGTACGTCATCACGTTCGCTTCGAAGGGCAAGTGCGACGCGACGGTCGCCATTCTCGACAAGGACGGCAAGATCATCCGCCACCTGGCCAGCGGCGTGCTGGGCGCAAACGCGCCGCATCCGTTCCAGCAGAACTCGCTCAGCCAGAAGCTCGAGTGGGACGGGCTCACGGATGACTTCAAGAAAGCGCCCGCCGGGTGCAAGGTCAAGGTCTCGCTCGGGCTCAAGGCTGAATTCGACAAGAACCTGCTCTGGGACCCCCATGACGTGCGGCCGAAGAAGCCTTCCAAGAAGAACCCACTGTTTATGGCCACAGCCAAAGACGGCACGCGTTACGTCGGGGGCGTCGTGTCGATGAACCAGAACTGTGTGGGACGCGCCTTTGACAAGGCTGGCAAATACCTCTACACCTTCTTCCCACCCAAGGCGGCGGATGTCGAGAAGCTACTCAAACCGCAGGGTTACAAGTTCGCAACGACGACCTGGGGGGACAAAGTCCCTGTCGTGTCGCCCAACTTCTACGGCTTTACCGGCTACAACCGCGCCAATCCCTCCATCCCCAAGATCCACCCCGGTAAGCTGGGCCCCGAGCACCTCTACTGTGACCTGATCGCCGCGATTAAATCCCAGCCGGGTGCGGGCGAGGTCAAGCTCCTTGAGAACGATTCCACGGGGCTTCCCGCGCCCAAGCGAACGGTTGCCGGCTATCCACCCTCTCACTGCCTGCCCTGGAACGGACCACGCCTCGCGGTCCATCGCAGCACGGACGAGCTCTATTTTCTCAACACGCTCCGGTATAACGCCAACTACAGCCTGCTCCGGATGGACGGCAGAACCGGCGAGCTGGACAAGACCTGGTTCCCGGACGGAAGCTTCAACACCATCAGCGAGGTGGAAGTCGGGCCCGACGACCTCATCTACGTGCGCACCGGTCCCTTCGCCTACGGACACTGGCTCTTTCGGGTGAACCATGAAGGCCAGCCGGTGCCCTTCAAGCACAACGCCGAGTCCGTCGAGGGTGCACTGGCGGCGTCCAGAGCGGCCAAAGCTACCTGGATCAAAGAGAAGGGGAAATGGAAGGGCGAGTGCGGTCGCGTGGGCGGTCCGCCCAAGGCGTTCGCGGGAAAAGGCCTCACGGCAATCTACACGGGCGTGGCCGAGGCGCACAGCCGCGTCCACGAGAAGGGCCTGGATGTGGGCTGCAACGGGAGCATCGTTACCGTCATCCAGCCCAGCAGCACACAGGCGAAGAGCGCTGAGTTCATGAAGAAGAGCGGCCTTGTCCACCCGGACGGCAAGCTGTATCCGACCGGCCCAAACTACTACATCGTAATGTGGAACAACGACGGCAAGCTGCTCAGCGCCGATGCGGTCTGGGACACCGCCGGGGACTCCCAGGGTGTGCACATGGACCGTGAGGGGAGCCTCTACACGGCCCAACGTGGAGTGCTGCCGTCGGGAAGCCGGAAGATGCTGGACGGCATGACCGACCTGGCGCTTGGAACCAACAACGACCAGTTCAAGATGTACGCCAGCCTGGTCAAGTTTCGGGGGCGGGGAGGACGCTATCCGCTGGGCATCATGGCGGCCATAGCCGACGGTCACCACAAGCCTGTACCCAACCGTTCGGGGAAGCCGCCCTCGTTCTCCGACGCGACGGAGTTGACCACATTGCGCGGCCGCAAAGCCACGGCCCAGGGAGCGCTCTGGGCCTACGGCGGACTGAACGAGCATGTCTCCGGTTGCACCTGCAACCACACCCGCCGCGATATGGACGGATGGGCGCGCACGTGGATCCCGGCCCTCCACCTCTATTCGGTGGTGGTGCTTGACTCCAACGGCAACCGCATCGCGCGCATCGGCCGCTACGGCAACGTCGATGACGCCGACGAGAAGTGCGGCAGGATCCACATGGCCTGGCCGCGCGGAGTCGCGGTGAGCGATTCAGGACTCTACGTGATGGATTACGGAAACCTTCGCATTTTCCGATGCAAGCTCGGCTACCACGCCGAGGAGGAACTGCCGTTGCCGTAGGGCGCGGATAGGAAAGGATAGAGACTTGTCCAAGCTTGCGCAGGTCAGACTTTCAAAGGGAAGGCGCCGTCGCCTGGAACTCCGCTGGGAGGGAAGCGGTAACGCGCTCAGCTACGCCTACTTCGCGGTATGGGTGAAGGGCAAGCTCCTGAAGGTCCCGATCGAGCGCCTTTGCCGCAAGGGCCGGGGATGGACAGCCTCGGGCAAGCTCAAGACGAAAGAAGGAACCTGGCAGGTCGAGGACCGTTTGACGCCGCGCGGGAACACCGTCGTCATCGACCGCAGGTGGCGCTGGCAAGGCGGCCGACTCAGCAGCGTGCGCCTGGGCATGGACCTCGCGGTCCCCTTCGGGAAACTGGATTTCTGGGCGATCCCGTACATCTCGATGAACGGCAACCGGGGCTCGAAGACCGTGCCGACCGGCATGGCGCGCGAGGGCAAGCCCTGGGTCTTCCGCGAGGAGCGGACGACCGCGCCGGGACTGATGACGCTCGAGTCGGACGGAGTCGTGGCCGGCTCCTACACCGAGCCGGGCCGCTCGGAGAAGATGCTCTCGGCCTGCTGCATCCTGCCCGGGAGAGGAGCGCACACGCTCCGGACCTTCTTCCCCTACTACGAGGCTCCGTACACCTTCCTGGGCACGGCTTGGCCGGGCAACTCGAAGGTGCCTGAGCAGGGGCTCTACGCCTGCGGGAGCGGCACCGCCAACGGGCTGGTGGTCGAGGGCAACGCGCGCTTTTGCAGGAAATTCTTCGTGGTCATGGATCGGGCAGGCGAGAAGCGCCACGGATATGTGCGTGTATGGGAGTCGGCCTGGCGCAACCTGCGCGCTTCTCTGGCCGCGCCCGTCCCGGTGAAGAAGACCGAAGGGATTCTGTGGCGGTCGCTGGACCACTCCTGGTTTGAGAACGGGAAGGTCTGCGGCTACGCCACGCGCGTGGACCGCGACGGGGCCGCGCTGACCGGCTGGTCGCCGTATCTGGGGGTCGGGTGGGGCGCGCCGACCATGATGCTCGCCTACCTGGCCATCCGGCGGGCGATTCGCACGGGCAGGTCACGGTCGGCAGAGCGGGCTGTCCGGGCGGCGGAGTTCTTCATCGATAACGCCGGGCAGAAGTCGGGGGCCTTCCTCACCCACTTCCATCTCAAGACCATGCGCTGGACGAATCACGCGCTCAACGCGGTCCAGATGGGGGGCGCAGCGTACTGGCTGCTGCGCTGCGAGGAACTCCTGCGGGGGATGAAGCTCTTCCGCCGGCGCATCGACATTGGCAAGTGGACGAAGTTCGCACTCGGGTTCTGCGATCTTGCGATCCGAACGCAGCGATCGAACGGGGTCTTCGGCGCCCGGTGGACGAAGGAGGGCAAGTGCCTCGGCACCGAACGCGCGATGGGCGTGCACGCGGCGCGGGCGGTGCTCGAGGCGTATCGGCTCACAAGAGAGAAGAAGTACCTCCAGGCGGCCGAGCGCGGCGCAGCGTTCTACATCCGGACGATGATCGACCGGGAGGAAGGCTACGGCGACTGCACCGATATCCTGAACTCGACCACGGAGAACGACGGCGCCAGCGTGCCCGACTTCCTCATCGACCTCTACCGGGTCACGGGGAAGAAGCACTACCTCGACAAAGCAATCCGCGCGGCCGAGTACTGCCTTTCGTTCACGTTCGCCTACAACGTGCACTTCCCGGCTGAGACCGAATGCGGCCAGCGGCGGATGCGAACGCGCGGGTTCGGCGCGATCTCGCCGGAGACGGCCTTCGTCTGCTGGTGGTTCGTGCTCCAGGCCAACGCGTTCCTCGAGTTGTGGAAGGAGACGAAGGAGCGGCGCTGGAAGGAATACGCTGTGGCCGTGATCCGGGCGTCGCTCCAGATGATGACCGAGCGGGGCGACACCTTCGGCTTGGCGGAGCATCTCATCGGCTGCCGGGCCGAGGTCATCCCGGTGCTCGACACGGTGAAGGGCCAGCACATTTGGAAGAAGGGCATGACCGGGTACACCTGGCACGAGCCGGTATGGTGGCCGGCCGTCTTCAACCTGCTCAACTTCGCGTTGATCGAGGACCGGTTCCCGGAGGTCCTGAAGGAGGTCGAGCGATGAAATCCCTCGCGCTCACAGCGTTCGCCGTCTCGCTCCTGGGGTTGTCCGCGGCCGCGGCCGGCACGGCCACCGCCGCCGCGGGCAGGGGGCTCACCGACTTCGAGGACTACCGCCAGGTTCCGATCCGCAACGCGATCCTCGTGAAGCTCATCGAGGACGCGGAGATGATCGTAGCCGTCAACTTCAAGCTCAAAGACGTACCCGCAGCCGCAGAGGGGATGTCCCGATGGCAGGCCGAGGTGCCCGCCTACTGCAAGGAACTCGTTCCCTCGGTCTACAAGAACGGAAAAGCGCGCACGAAGATCATGCTCGAAGGCGACCCGAAGGCGTTCGAGAACTCGGCCGGCCCTTACGTCGCGAAGTCCGCCTTCAAGCCGATGGACACGTACCTGGTCTTCCTCAAGAAGGCCGGCGGGGCCTACCGGTGTGTGGACACCAATCCCGGCGGGTTCCGGTTCTATCATGCCTCGGGTCCCACGGATCACCGCCAGCTCTTTGTGGGCCGGGTGAACGGCAGGCTTGTGGTTGAGGGAAACCTTGGGTACAAGGGCTCGCGCATGACGGGACCCACGCTGTTGCTGGACATGTTGCGGGGGCTTGATCTGGGCGCGAAGCTCACCGCGCGGGCGCTGGGCGGGGCTTCGGTTGAACTGCGGCTGGAAGGCGCCAAGGCGCCGCAGGAGCTCGCGCTGCGCGCGCCGCTGTTGTGGGCCGAGATCGAGGGGCCTGAGACCGACTCGGTCCTGCTCTCGCCCGAGGACTACGTCTTGGCCCGCGCGGGGAACCCGTACGAGAAGCTGGGCGGGGCCGCTACGGTCCGCGTCGAGCTGCCCACGAGGCCGGTACCCGAGGAAGCCTCGCTCATCTGGGCGCACAACAACCACCGCAAGCCGCTCGCCGGCTCGTTACCCGAGGGCAAGCATACGGTTCGCTTTCTCTGCCATGTGACCGAGAAGGCGCTGGTGATCTCCAATCCCGTAACCGTGGAGGGCAAGGCCGGCGGTGCGCGGCCTGCGGCCTTGGCCAAGCTCAACGGAGTCTCGCCCTATGTTCCGCAAGCCGACACGAGCAAGGCCGGGAGCGCGGGCGCGCTGGGCAAGGCCCAGCTTCGCGGAGAGATCTACTTCCAGTCCAACCGCACCGGCGACTGGGACATCTTCGTGATGAACGCCGACGGGTCGAACGTGCGGAACCTCACGAACACGCCAGCGGTGGACGAGCACTGGCCGAGGCCGTCGCCGGACGGCAAGCGCATGACGTACATGACCGGCAAGGCGAGGCTGAATATCTGGGACATCAAAAAGCCGAAGGGTAAGGCAGTATGGATCATGGACCGCGACGGCAAGAACGCGAAGAAGCTCGCAGAGAACGCCACCCGGCCGAGCTGGGGCCCGGACGGGAAGGCCATCGTCTACACCCAGGCGGGCCGGCGAAAGAACGTCACGTGCGTCCACCATCTCGAGACCGGCAAGGTCACCCATCCGCTCGATAAGTGGAAGTCGTGGCTGCGTGCGGACGGCGAAGCGGTGTTCTCATCGTCGAAGAGGAGGATTGCCCTGGGAGGCAAGCTCTGGACCACCACCGGCGGTGCGCTCATGATCATGGACCTTGACGAGAACTACGAACCGGTTAAGCTTACGCCCTTGGGCGCGGGCTACTGCGGGTGCAACCCGCAGTGGTCCGCGAGCGGTGAGCGGCTCTATTTCGCGCACCACGACCCGAAATACAATGGGGCCATCGTGCTTTGGAGCGTCAAACCCGATGGAAAAGATCCCCACCGTTTCGAGACACCGACGCAGAAGAGATGGGAAGGCTACGGCATCTACTGCGAGTCGCCGGACGGGACGATGATCGCATACGGACACTGGGGTGATGTCTATGTCATGCGTCTCTCGGACGGGGCCAAGGTGAAGTTGACCGAGAAGCAGGGCAAGATCCAGAACGGTGCGCCGCGGTGGCATCCGGGAATCGATGGGAGGTAGCACCATGGAGGAACCCAAGCACTCCAAGGCAAAGATCTTCTGGCTCGTCCTTCTCGTCGTGATCACTGCGGCTAACATCGGTTTTTCGGTCGCGCGGGCTGTCGACGCAGTAAACGCGCGCGCGGGAAGGCTGCCGGGCTTCTCGCTCCTCCTGCCCAGATGGATTCAGCCTGAGTCGCGCCTGACCGAGCTACTGGCACTCGGGGCTATGCCCGTTTTGTCCTACGCGCTGCCGATCCTGGCCGTCGCGGCGGGCGTCGTCGATCTCGTCCGGCGGAGGAGGACGGGTCGGTCGCGGCCCTGGCCGATCGTCCTGATCGCACTCGGCGCCGCGTGTCTCGCGGCGAACGCGATCACTGCGTACGTGATCTCCCATTCGGTGCCTTCCTTTTAGTTAAGGCGCCGGATGCAAGGATAGGAGACGAACGATGAAGCTGACAGCACTCATTGCAGTGGGCGTGCTCGCGGGCGCAGTCGTGATCTCGACGGGGAACCTCTTCTCAGTGGGGGGCGGCGACGGCAAGCCCGCGCCGGTGAATCCCTACAAAGGCATGCAGGAGCGCGAGGAGGTTTATGAATTTACGGCCAAGCCGGCCGTGAAGAAGGAAGGCGACAAGTGGGTCATCACGTTCGCCTCCAAGGGCAAGTGCGACGCGACGGTCGCCGTCCTCGACAAGGACGGCAAGATCGTCCGGCACCTCGCCAGCGGCGTGTTGGGCGTGAACGCGCCGCACCCGTTTCAGCAGAACTCCCTCTCGCAGAAGCTCGAGTGGGACGGGCTGACCGACGATTTCAAGAAGGCGCCGGCCGGGTGCAAGGTGAAGGTTTCGCTGGGCCTGAAGCCGGAGTACGAGCGCAACCTGTATCCCGCCCCGTACCACTTCATGAGCAGCAAGTACATGAGCGGCAAGCCGGGAAAACGTTCCTGGCTCAAGACGGCGACCGATGGCCAGGGGAATACCTGTGTCGCCGTCAAGAATTATTTTCTCATGTTCGGCCAGATCTACGACAAGGATGGAAAGTACGTGCGCACGTTCTGGCCGCCGCCGGCGAAGGACGTCGAGAAGGTCGGCGTCAAGCTGACCACCACGATCTGGGGCGATAAGACGCCCTGGAGCGGCTGGTTCGGCCCCTTCCAAGCCGGGGACCGCGGCGAGGGCGTCGCCACGCTGGACTCGATGCTGGCCGCTTCGGGCGTCGCGCCGGGGAAGTTCAAGGACGGCCCCTGGCCGGCACATCTGCCCAAGCCCTCCAAGTACACGGACCCGAAGCTCTTGGGCAAGTTCTTCAGCAAGTGGTCGCGAATCGTCGTCGATCCCCGAACGAAGACGGTTTTCGACTCCCTGACGCGCCTGATCATCAACGAGGAAACCGGCGAAATCATCGAGCGCATCGCCATGCCCCAGGCCATCGGCCCGAATTGGGCGGTGGGAGTGGGTTCCTTCTCAACTCCCCGCTACCGCTGTCTGGTCCGCTGGCCGACGGGCAAGAACGCGAAGTTCGAGGGCTGGAAGCCGGCGGGGCGCATTCCCTGGAGCGAGGGGGGAACCTGGACCGACGAGCGGACCCATCTCCTGAACGGCTGGGTCAACTACGGGAACGGATGCAACTTCTCCGGGTGGGACGTTACCGAACGCGGGGAGGTCGTCCACAAGATACTGGGCAGATACATCATCGAGAAAGAGGTCCCGCAGGCGGTCTGCGAGGCTAAGGGCTTTGTGGGCTCACCGGGCGGCCTGAGGCCCGAGGCCTGCAAGGCCATCGAGGCCACGGGAGTCACCATCACGCCGGGGCACTACAATCGCACGGTCCAGGTCATCGACAGGAACGGAAAGTGCCTGACGCGCCGGACCGTCCACAACATGAACAATCCGGCCAGCGTGCACATGGACCGGGACGGCAACCTGTATCTTTCGCAGGGGGGGATCCTGCCCGTTGGTCAGAAGGTGATTCACGGGGTGGCGGATTGCCCCAAGCCCCCGCGCGCCGCGTGGGGCAGCATCGTCAAGTTCCGCGGCCGGGGCGGCCAGTATCCACTCGGCAAGATGTGGTGGAACAAGGGGAAGAACGCCAAGACCAATCCGAAGGAGACCCCCCCGCCGGACGCCCTGCAGGTGGCGAACGAGGTCCGCGTGATGGGCGTGCTTTGGTCCTACGGGGGGCTGTCCAACATGGTCCTCAGCGGGTGCGAGTGTGCCCAGGCCACCTACAATCAGGACGGCTGGGGCCGGTTGTGGGTGCCGAACAACGCCGTCTGCGGCGTGATGGTGGTGGACCCCAACGGCAATTTTGTCATGCGCGTGGGCAAATACGGCAACGTGGATGACGAAGGCATCCGCTTCGCCTACATCCGATCGGTCTACGCCACCGACGAGGCGCTCTACGTGTTCGACTTCGCCAGCGCGCGTCTGGCCAAGATCGCGCTCAGCTACCACGCCGAAGAGGAGCTGCCGCTACCGTAGGAGGGCTGGGGCCTGCAACCGAGCCCGACGCGAAGGCCGCAGGTGCTTTAATAGCAATATGTTACGCGATCTCGCTTTCGCGGCGGGATTCTCTTGGACAAGCGCCGCATGGCTCCATACTGCTTCTGGAGGGACGAAGCAGGAGGAGGAGCCATGGCCACGAGCACGGATCTGAACGCGGCGATCGACAAGGTGCAGGACTCCCTCGTTACAGAGGAGGCACAAGAGCCCTTCCTCGATATGGAGAAGGGCTGGGTCGACGCGCTCCAGGAACGCATGGGAGCGCTGCCCTGGTGGGTGATCTCGGTGGTCGTGCACGCGGTGCTCCTCTTCCTCTTCGTGACCTTCTTCACCGCAGCGCAGCTCCTCGCCCCGGCCGACGACCTCTTCGTCACGAGCGAGTTCACCGAGCCGGAGGAGCCCGAGGTCGACATGGAAGCGCCGCGTGACCTCTTCAAGAACCTCGTGGACGCGCCGGCTCAGGTCGAGGTCGAGCAGCCGATCCTGCCGCACGACGATCCGGACGCCGAGGTCTCGGACCACTTCGAGACCGACAACGACATGGACGACGCCACCGCGCGCGGCGACGAGAACGCCTTCAGCACCGTGCCCTTGGGCGGCACGGGCGTCGTCGGCACCATCGGCGTGGGCGGCGGGGGGCCCGCGGGCGTCTACGGCTTCCGCAACGGCGGCGGCCGGCGCAAGTGCGTCATGCGCTACGGCGGGAGCGAGGCGACCGAGAGCGCGGTCGAGGCCGCGCTCAAGTGGCTCGCCGATCACCAGGAGGCCGACGGCCACTGGAGCGGCCTCACCGAGCACGGCCGGCACTGCCACGGCGGCGGCGAAGAGGCACCCTTCGGGAACGCGGTGGACACGGGACTCACCGGCCTTGCGACGCTCGCGTTCCTCGGCGCAGGGTACACGCACAAGTCCGGCAAGTACAGGGGGACCGTGGACAAGGCGCTCCAGTGGACCATCTCGAAACAGAACATGGACGAGAACGACGAGAAGCACTACGGCGAGATCCACATCAAGAAGGGCGAGCACAAGGGCGGCCCGGGCTGGACCTTCCTCAAGGGCGGCTACGGCCACGCCATCGCCGGGCTCGCGCTCGCCGAGGGCTACGGCATGACGAAGGACGAGAAGTTGCTCAAGCACGCGCAGGCCGCGGTGGACCACTCCGTGCAGGCGAGGCAGAAGCCCTACTCGGGCTGGCGCTACCGGGCACGCGAGAAGGCCTCGGACCTCTCGATCACGGGCTGGTACGTGATGCAGCTCAAGAGCGCGAAGGTGGCCGGGCTGACCGTGGACGGCCGCGGGTTCCAGGGCGCGATGAACTTCGTGGACGAGGTCACGGACAAGGAAGGGCGTGCGGGCTACATGGACAACAAAGTCGGGCTTTACGGCATCTCGCCCTGCATGACCTCGGTGGGGATGGTCTCGCGCGTGTTCATGGGCGCGAAGAACGACGATCCCATGCTCCAGGGCGGGGCCAAGTACCTCCAGGAGTGGCTGCCTAACTGGGAGACGAAGTACGACAAGAAGGCCAGGGGCCACAAGGGGTTCTACTACTGGTATTACGGCACGCTCAGCATGTTCCAGGTCGGCGGCGAGGCGTGGCGCGAGTGGAACGTCGCCATGCGCGACATGCTCGTGAAGAACCAGTGCACGGCGAAGGACGGTCCGGACCTGAACGGGTCCTGGACCCCGAGAATCCCGCAGGAGAGCCGGGTCTTCGCGACCGCCGTCGGCGCGCTGTGCCTCGAGGTTTACTACCGGTACCTGCCGATGTACGGCGAGTAGCCGCCGTCTACGGAAGGAAGAAAAGGAGGAGTTTGATCATGGGTAATGACTTTCCCGACAAGTATCCCGTCGAAGGCGTCTCGTTTCTCGACATCTGCCGGGAGTTCCTGGAAGAGATCGAACGGCGGGAGGCCGACAACTTCGAGCGGGCCGGCGTGCTGATCGGCGACCGGCTCATGGAGGACGAATTGATTTTCGCGGTG